>OHPT01000269.1_pt1 | contig 25393 bp, 15 predicted proteins | sample 1577831 | NCBI WGS metagenome assembly OHPT01 (sample SAMEA3879530, study PRJEB24766) | human gut metagenome | biome: human-associated habitat; feature: feces | place: USA | collected 1985/1987 | reverse complement strand
AAATAGGCTTGTAAATCGCTGAACTACAACAGCTTACAAATTTTGCTTAGGCAAACGCAAAAAGGCTATATTTTTGCTTAGGCAAAATAACGCTTATAACACACTGTATTTCAATCATTTGTAAATTTTGCTTAGGCAAAACGCTATTTTTAGGCTTAAAAACAACTATTTATTTGATTATCAGAATATTATAATTTTTGCTTAGGCAAAATCATTTTGCTTAGGCAATTTGCTTAGGCAAAATCTACAACTATCTGATTATCAGAGATAATACAGGTTTAGAGGATAGATAAACACCTATTAAAATTTTGCCTAAGCAAAAATAGGCTTGTAAATCGCTGAACTACAACAGCTTACAAATTTTGCTTAGGCAAAACACGCTTATTTTTGGGTATATACTTCTTTTCTGTTACATCATCCAAAGATAGCTTGACATAATCCAATACCTTACGGTTGGCAGCATCTATGCTGTCCCACGATTTCGCAATATAAATATCTGTCACTCTCATATTTTCGTCCACGTGGTTAAGGGCTGTGTGAACGGTGTATTTATCTACTCCGGCTTCATTGCTTGCAATGGTTGCCCATGTATGGCGGGCTGCGTAAAACTCCAAATCATCTATTCCCAAATCATCACCAATCTTTTTCAAACCCTTGTTAATTGCAGCCGTAAAGCTATCCACACTTGAATACAGCTTGTAGAAATTAAAGACCCTTTGCCCCGTATGGTCTTTATATTTTTTCATAAGGGCTTTTAGTTCCGGCTCTATCCTCACAGATATTTCCGCTTTGTCGGCTCTCCGATTCTTGGTTTTTGTCCGTTGGTATGTAATTCGTCCTTTCTTCAAATCCGTACAAGTGTACAAATCTACCGCATTCATTCCGATTAGGCAGAAACTCAAAAGAAAGACATCCTTTGCGAGATTGTACCTGTTTGTCCCCGGTTGCATAATCAAAGAATAAGGCAGCTCCGAAAATTTACGAAGTAAATCCGTAGAAATAGCCCTTTTTCTTGTAACTGGAACTTTGGGAATTTCCACCCTCTTAAAAGGAGAATAGGGAATGCGTATCAGCCCGGCATCCTCATCGTTAAACTCTTTCTTTGCTCGGTTGTGTATGGCTCTTAGCTGGGATATATATAGGCTCTGTGCTCTTTCTCCGTGATTGGCTTCGGGTTTGGAACGTGCCGGATTCTCCTTTATCCACTTTATCCAATCATTGATAAACTTAACCGTTATTTCTTTTATGCTCACGCTATCCCTGCCAACAAAGCGTACAAGGTTGTTAATAGCTACTTGGTAAGAAAGCGCATTGCCTGTATGCCCGGTTTCCTTTAAGTGCAATATGTATTGACGGGCATAAGCCACTATATCCAAATCGAAGTGTTCCCCATTGTCGTTAGTGATTGCATCTACCACCTGCTCAACGGTCATGGATTTAAGCCGTTCCCCCATACGGTCACAAATGGAACGGTATTTCTTTATCATATCATCGGTGGCATCTATGTACTTTTGGTTTTTCAATTTGAAAGTCGTGCGTGTCAAATCATCCTTTGTCACGTAGTAAGTGGTCGGGATGTACTTTTTCCTCTTTTGGTGTATAACCCTTATCTTTATATTATATGTGCCGTCAGCCCTTTTTTGGTGAGCGTACACCTCTGCTTTGAATGTAGCCATAATCTTTGTAGAACTATAGTAGAACTTTTATCCGCAAATATACCTCTTTTTTGCTGTAAATGCTGTAAAAAAAGAAGTCCACCCCGTAATGGAATGGACTTGAAAAGTAGCTCCGAGGGGAATCGAACCCCTATCTAAAATTTAGGAAATTCTTGTTCTATCCGTTGAACTACAGAGCCTTATGTAATAGTTATCGTTATAACTTCCTTTTCTTATTTACTATAAATCTAAATTTTACTACCTTTGCCATTGTTTGGAAGAACATACGTTTAGGAAACTTCTATTCTATCCGTTGAACTACAAGGGCAATCTTCCGCAAAAGTAAGTCTTTTTATTGAATATCCATGATTTTGGTATGAAAAAAGCGGTTTCCTGTTGATTTTTACGTCTTTTTTAGCTGCCATGGAAAACCTCGAAGCGTTTGGAAGAAAACGCCAAAGCGTTTTGTTTGAAACGCAAGTTCATTTTACTTCAAACGCACTTGCGTTTCATATCGAATGCACTTGCGTTTTTTTAAAACGTACTTGCGTTCTGCTGGTGCGAAAATAAACCTCGTATTTCTGGCTCGTTTTGTGTGAAAAATTGATATTTTGGAAGAACGAATTCTAAAAATTACGATATCTATGGGAAAAATAAGTCAGTTTGTAAAGGCGGGGGCCTTGCTTTTGACAATGGCAGGATGTTCTTCGCCGAATTCCGGGGGAAAGGATGCGGAGATGGACCGCTTTATCAGTGACCTGATGGGGCGCATGACCTTACAGGAAAAGTTGGGGCAGCTGAATCTGCCGGCAGGAAATGATTTGGTGTCAGGAGCAGTGAAGAACAGCAAGATGGCAGAAGCTATCCGGGCTGGTGAGGTCGGCGGCTTTTTCAATGTGAAGGGGGTGAATAAGATTTACCAGATGCAGCGTATGGCGGTGGAGGAAACTCGTCTGGGAATTCCTCTGATAGTGGGTGCCGATGTGATTCACGGGTACGAGACCATCTTCCCGATTCCGTTGGCCCTGTCTTGTAGCTGGGATACGGCGGCGGTAACGCGTATGGCACGCATTTCTGCCACGGAAGCCAGTGCCGATGGAATCAGCTGGACATTCAGTCCGATGGTAGACATCTGTCGGGATGCCCGCTGGGGACGTATTGCAGAAGGAAGTGGAGAAGACCCGTACCTTGGCGCGCTGATGGCTGGAGCGTATGTGCGCGGTTATCAGGGTGACGGTATGAAACAGAACAATGAAATCATGGCCTGTGTGAAGCACTTTGCGCTGTATGGAGCTTCGGAATCGGGACGTGACTATAATTCGGTGGATATGAGTCGTAATCTGATGTATAATGTGTATCTGGCTCCTTACAAGGGTGCGGTGGAAGCCGGAGTGGGCTCGGTGATGAGTTCGTTCAATACCATCAACGGGGTGCCTGCTACAGCCGACAAATGGCTGTTGACGGATTTGCTCCGCAATGAGTGGGGATTCACGGGTTTTGTGGTGACCGACTACAATTCAATTGGTGAGATGAAGACTCATGGGGTGGCCGACTTGAAGGAGGCTTCTGCGCGGGCGTTGAATGCGGGAACGGACATGGATATGGTGGCACATGGTTTTTTGCATACGCTGGAAGCTTCACTGAAGGAGAAGGCCGTGACGCAGGAACGGATTGACGAGGCCTGCCGTCGGGTACTGGAAGCCAAGTATAAGTTAGGATTGTTTGAGAATCCTTATAAGTATTGTGATACGCTTCGAGGGCGCAAGGAATTGTTTACGGAGGCGAATCGTAAAGCGGCACGTGAGATTGCGGCCGAAACGTTTGTGCTGTTGAAGAACGAGGGTAAGTTGTTGCCTTTGCAGAAAAAGGGACGCATTGCATTGATTGGGCCGATGGCTGATGCGCAGAACAATATGTGCGGCACGTGGAACATGGATTGTCAGACAGACCGTCATGTGACGATGTACGAAGCTTTCCGTCGTGCGGTAGGTGATAAGGCTACGGTTTCTTACGCCAAAGGAAGTAACGTGTATTATAGTGAGCATATAGAGAAAGGGGCGGTCGAACCTCGTCCGCTGACACGTGGTGATGACCGTCAGTTGCGGGCTGAGGCTTTGCGCGTGGCGGCTTCGGCCGATGTGATTGTGGCCGCATTGGGTGAGAGTGCCGAGATGAGCGGAGAGTCTTCTTCTCGTACGGATATTCAGATTCCGGATGCGCAGAAAGATTTGTTGAAGGCACTGGTGGCTACCGGAAAGCCGGTGATACTGGCTTTGTTTACCGGTCGTCCGCTGGATTTATGCTGGGAGTCTGAGCATGTACCGGCTATCCTGAACGTGTGGTTTGCCGGCAGTGAAGCGGGCGATGCCATTGCCGATGTGATGTTTGGTGACATGTCTCCTTCAGGTAAGCTGACCACGAGCTTCCCGCGTGCGGTGGGACAGTTGCCGCTTTATTATAATCACCTGAACACGGGTCGTCCGGATACGGATGATACCACTTTTAACCGTTATGGCAGCAATTACATCGACCAGAGCAATGAACCGCTATATCCTTTTGGCTATGGTTTGAGTTATACCACTTTCCGCTACGGTAATTTGCAGTTGAGTGCCGAGCGTATGGCCAAGGGCGGTCAGTTGAAGGTAACCGTGCCTGTAACCAATTCCGGCGAGTGTGACGGAGTAGAGATTGTGCAGCTGTACCTTCACGATGTGTATGCAGAAATCTCCCGTCCGGTGAAGGAGCTGAAAGCTTTCCGTCGTGTGGCCCTTAAAAAGGGAGAGACGCAGAATGTGGAATTTGTGCTCGACGAGGATGATTTGAAGTATTATAACTCTCGTCTGGAATATGGATATGAACCGGGAGAATTTGAGGTGATGGTAGGTCCGGACAGTCGGAATGTGCAGCACGCGACTTTTGTGGCTGAATAGCAGTCAGGTCATATAAAACAAAAAATGGTCCGCCTTTGTGAGAAGATTCAGAGGCGGACCATTTTTGTGTTATTCAAGTTGGACATTGCGTACATGTACGTCTGTGCAGTGTAAGAATACCGAAGCCGATTCCCGGAATTTCTCGACCGATTCTGTGGTAAGAAACTCCCGTCGCTTGTTCTTGGAACAGCGTGCGTCCATGTCCGGATGACGCAACAGATAGTCTTTCAGGCTTTCGCTGACATACTCGCCTTGCGTTACCAGTCGGATGTGCGAGGGGGTGTACTGCCGTATCTTTTGCAGAAGCAGGGGATAGTGCGTACAGCCTAAAATCAGGGTGTCGATATCCGGATCTTTCTGCAGGATGGTATCAATGTATTTCTTGACGAAATAGTCGGCTCCGTCACCGTCGTATTCCTTGTTCTCTACCAGTGGCACCCACATGGGGCAGGCCATTCCTGTGACCTGAATGTCTGGAAAAATCTTTTTAATCTCCAGCGGATAGGATTCGGAGCGTACGGTGCCGGCTGTGGCCAGCAGGCCTACGTGCCCGTTGCGGGTGATTTCACCGATGCATTCCACGGTGGGGCGTATTACTCCCAATACGCGGCGGGTCGGATCCATGTGAGGAAGGTCGTTCTGCTGGATGCTGCGGAGCGCTTTGGCGGAAGCCGTATTGCAGGCCAGGATGACCAGCGGGCAGCCCAGCTCAAACAATTTCTTGACAGCCTGCAGGGTGAAGTCGTAGACCACTTCGAACGAACGTGTGCCGTATGGAGCACGGGCATTATCTCCCAAGTACAGGTAATCGTACTGTGGCAGTCGTTCGATGAATTTTCCTAAGATGGTAAGACCTCCGTATCCGGAGTCGAATACTCCGATAGGGCCGGTGTGAGGGGCAGATAGAGGGTACATGGGAAAACAGTTGAAAGGTTTGAAAAGAAAAATGTCATTCAGAGAAATCTTTTGTGTGTTTCTCTGAATGACATGTAGTCAGTACGACAAAGAGTTTCTTTAATTACTGTGCAGGAGTTGCTGCAGGTGCTGCTGGAGTAGCAGGAACTGCTGTCAGGCTGATGCCCAATTTAGTCTTGATGTCGTTTGTAATATCTTTTGACTGAGCTTCGTCAATGTAAGGAATATCAGTACGGTTCAGGTCGAATACGTAAGTATAGGCACCAGCTTTACCTACAGCCTGTACAGCATCTTCCAGTTTCTTGTAAATCGGTTCCATCATGTCAGCGTATGCTTTCTGCAATTGCTGCTGAGCATCCTGCTGGAACTGCATACCTTTTTCACTCAGTTCCTGCAATTCTTTCTGGCGGCGTTCCTGAATGTTCTGCGGCAAGTTCTTCTGTTCCTGCTGGTATTCTGCATATTTCTTGTTGAATTCGTCAGAAGCACGTTTGATTTCGTCCTCATATTGTTTCTGCATAGTCTGGATGTCTGTCTGTGCCTTTGCGTATTCCGGCATTACTGGAATGATATCCATTGATTTAAAGTGCGCAAATTTTTGTGCGAATACACTCATCGGTGCGATGAGTAAAAGTAAAAAAGCAATTTTCTTCAACATAATCTCAAGTTTCTATTTGTTATTAATTAATTCGATGTATAAAACAGGACTTATTATCACTCGGTTGCAAATGTATAAAATTAATTTGAATATCCTAGTTTTGCAAGAACCTCATTGCTTATATCAATGCGTGGAGAAGCAAAAATCATGCTCTGTGCCGAGGCACGGTCTATTACGGCATCGTATCCGCGCTGGGTTGCAATTTCTTTCACTGCATTGTAGATGGCATCCTGAATCGGAGAAATCAGTTCCTGGCGTTTCTTCATCAGTTCGCCTTCCGGTCCGAAATATTGCTTGCGGAGCTCTGCCGCTTCTTTCTCTTTGGCTACGATAGCTTCCTCTTTGCTGGTTTTCTGAGTAGCAGAAAGCGTGTTGGCGCTTTTCTGGTAATCTTCGTACAGCTTCTTCGCTTCATTGGCTTTGGCCTCAATCTGGCTTTGCCATTGCTTTGACAGTGACTCCATCTGTTGGTTGGCCTGTTGATAAGAAGGTATCTGCTTGAGGATATACTCCATATCTATCAGGGCGAATTTCTGTGCTGAGGCCATACCCACGGCGGCCACTAACAGCATAACGGATAAAATGAGTCTCTTCATAATCATTGGTTTTTAAGTGTTAGAATTCTTGTCCGATGATAAAGTGGAACTGGCTTCCGCTGTATTGCATTGAACCGTCAATCTTGTCGAAACCGTAAGCCCAGTCAATACCCATCATACCAATCATCGGCAGGAAGATACGTACACCGAATCCGGCAGAACGTTTCAACTGGAAGGGGTTAAAGTCGGTCACGTTGTTCCATGCGTTACCTGCTTCCACGAAGCCCAATGCATAGATACTGGTAGAGTTTTCCAGCATCAGCGGGTAGCGAAGTTCGGCACCCAGGCGGATGTAAGCATAACCTTCACTTCCGTACGGAGTCAATGAACCGTTTTCATATCCACGAAGGGCGATGGTTTCGGATGCGTAGTTATAACTGTAACCAGTCATACCGTCACCTCCCACGTAGAAGGTTTCAAACGGTGAACGTTTGTATTTGTTGAAGTGACCGAGGATACCGAATTCTGTACGGGTCATGATAACCGGACATTTCTGGATATCCATCAAGGCTGTATAAGTCTTGGCTTTGAATTTCCACTTGTGGTATTCAATCCACTTGTACATGCTGGCAGCATCGTGGTAGTTGTCTTTACCGTAAGTAGAGTAGTCCTTCTTGCTGAACAGAGAGTACGGCGGAGTAATCTGCAAGGAAGCTGAGAATTCTGAACCGTAACGTGGGAAAATCGGGTTATCCGTAGAGTTACGTGACAAGGTCAGGTTCAGGCTCAGGTTATTACAGTTACCGGTGTTCATGTACTGTCCGTTGTTCAGTTTGATATAGAGGTAACTCCAGTCTTTCAGCATGAATCGCTGGTAAGACAATTCAGCCGACAAGGTAAAGTAGTCATCCGGCCAGCGCAGACGCTTACCCCATCCTACAGATACACCGAACATCTTGATTGACTTGTCAGGGTCGTAGTAAGATTCGTAGTTGTCATAATAGTTTCCATAACCTCCGTAGTATCCGTATCCGCTCAACATGTTGTAATAGTTGTTCATGAAAGCAGAGTTGTAATACTGACTGCTCACGTCGGTCTGGATAGAGTAGAAGGCCGAAACAGAGAATGAGTTCGGGCGCTTGCCGCCAAACCATGGATCGAAGAACGATACACTGTATGACTGATAGTAGCGTCCGTTGGTCTGCCCACTGATGGTCAGTGTCTGTCCGTCACCTTGTGGCAGGATACCGCGGTAGTTGTCGTTTTTGCGGAACAAGTTCGCAAATGAGAAGTTGGTGAACTTCAAACTCAGCTTACCGATGATACCAGTCTGTCCCCAACCAGCAGAGAATTCCACCTGGTCGTTGGCTTTTGATTCCAGTCCCCAGTTGATGTCGACTGTACCGTCCTGGAAGTTCGGCTGTACATCCGGCTTGATATTTTCAGGGTTGAAGTGTCCCATCTGTGCAATTTCACGGTAAGAACGTTCCAGTGCTTCCTTACTGAAGAGGTCACCCGGACGTGTACGCAACTCACGACGTACGATATTTTCATACAGACGGTCATTACCGTTGATGCGTACGTGACTGATGCTGGCCTGCGGACCTTCGGTGATACGCATTTCCAGGTCGATAGAGTCACCGTCAATGTTTACTTCCACCGGATCGAGTCGGTAGAACACATATCCACGGTTATAGTAGTTGTTACCGATTGCATCTTCATCGTTAGAGATACGGTCGTTCAGCAACTTCTGGTTATATACATCACCGCGCTTCATGCGGAGCTGTTCGTTCAACAGGTCAGAAGGATATACCGTGTTACCTACCCAGGTGATGTCACGAAGGTAATATTTCTGTCCTTCGTAGATTTTCATGTAGACATCTACCGTCTTTTCATCGTACGGCGATACACTGTCTACTACAATCTGTGCGTCACGGTAACCCAGCTCGTTATATTTATCGATGATTTTCTGCTTATCTTCTTCGTAACGTTCATTGATGAACTTCTTGGCACGGAAAAGGTTAATCAGCTTACCTTTTTCGTTGGTTTTCTTCATGACACGCTTCAACTTCTTGTCAGTCAGTACCTCGTTCCCGTCAATGGTAATCTGGTGGACTTTGACTTTAGCTTTCTTGTCAATGTTCACATCTACATATACCTGCTCCTTATTTTCCGGGTCTTCGCGTTCAATGATGTTTACTTCCGCATTCTTGAAACCTTTCTCGTCAAAATGCTTCTTGATCAAAATCTTGGCACGGTCAATCAAGTTCGGTGTAACCTGTGTACCTTTGGCCATACCCAGTTTAGCCTGCAAATCTTCACGTTCACTCTTCTTCACACCGTGAATTACGATGTCGGTAATACGTGGACGCTGTGTCAACTGGATAGACAGGTAGATTTTATTGTCTACAATCTTGTCTGCGGTGATTTTCACGTCAGAGAACAAGCCATGACGCCAGTATCTTTTTACTGCCGAGGTGATGTCATCTCCCGGTACGGTGATAGTTTGTCCGACAGCCAAGCCGGAAATACCTATCAGGACATAATCCTCATAGTTCTTTACTCCGCTGACCTTGATGTCGGCGATTTCATATTTTTTAGGTGTTCCGTTGTAAAGGATAACTGGCTTATCGCTTTGTTCAGTTGTATTATTGTCCTGTGCATATCCCCCCATTGGAGCAGACGAAAGACATGCAGTAATCAATAGAAGAAGTGAAAAACGGTTTTGCATTGTTCTTTGTTAAATTTGTTCACTGGTTTTGCCGAATCGGCGTTCTCTTTTTTGAAAGTCACAAATAGCCTTACACAATTCTTCGGCCTTGAAGTCCGGCCAGAAAGTGTCACAGAAATACAGTTCCGCGTAGGCGCATTGCCAAAGCAGGTAGTTGCTCAGACGGATTTCACCGCCTGTTCTGATTAACAAGTCCGGGTCGGGCATATAATGAGTAGCCAGGCATCGGTCGATGGTCTGGTCTGTAATTTCTTCGGGAGAAAGGCTTCCTTCCTTCACTTCGCAGGCAATTTTTCTGACAGCCTCCGTGATTTCCCATTTAGAAGAATAGCTTAATGCTAATGTCAGACACATTCCCGTGTTCTTTGATGTACGTTCGATACACTTGTTCAGTCGTGCAAGTACGTTTTCCGGCAATTTTTCTGTTTCACCGATGATGCGGAAGCTGATGTTGTTCTTCATGAAGGTTTCTTCTTCAATGGAGTCCATGAGCAAACTCATCAAAGCGGCTACTTCGTCTACCGGACGATTCCAGTTTTCAGTAGAGAATGTATAAAGAGTCAGATATTTCACGCCTAGCCGTGCGGCTTCTTCCGCAATGACATGTACGGTCTCAGCGCCAGCCTGGTGTCCGAAAGTACGGGCGTGTCCCTGCTGTTTGGCCCAGCGTCCGTTACCATCCATAATGATGGCTATGTGTGCTGGTATCCGATTTTTGTCTATTAGGTCTTTATATAGCATGGCTTGTTGTTTTTCAGGATTCTTAGATTACCATTTAGGAGTAAATCCCAATCGGTTGATGCGTCCTCTGCAGATACTTCCATCTTCCCACACAATCCAGATAAAATTACCTCTGGATGTTTCGCTCTCCAATTTCGGAGTTACGGCACATGAGTAATTTTTGTTATGTGCGGTATAAAGTTCACTGAATTCTGCCGGGAAGGCCATACATTCCGTTACAGGTCTCCAACAAAGTCCGTTGTCGGTAGAGCAATAGAACTGGCTGAAAGGCTTGATTTCTCCGTAACCACCACCGAAAGCATACAACTTTCCGTCATAGTAAATCATGGTAACATTTTCCAAATTAGGAAGCGGAAGGTTCTGCATTCTTTCTTCCCATTTGTTGTCACTTGATATACGGTTGAATACTAATGCAGTCGTATCATTAGCTGTATTGCCCTGATTATAGCAAAGCGCTACAGTGGTAGTAATATTGCTGTTATAAGACGCTGTAGTTGTATTGGAAAAGAAGGGTTTACCTGCCGGGAACTGTGTGAATGGCTTGGCATCTTCTGTCCATACGCCATTTTTATAAGTATGACTTACGCTGTTGCTTACTCCGTTGCTTATTTTGTTGATTACGGCATAAAGTTCCTCCTTTGTATCGTTTCCACCTATCAGCACTTCAAATGTTTCTGTGCCTACAGGTTCAATCTCATCGGTGGTTACGCTTAGTTTATAAAGCCGTTTGTCATTAGTTCCTCCTGCCAGGAAATAGATGTTGCCTGCCCATGCGGTAGCAGAATAAGTATCAATGTTTGAAGGTATATTGTCTGTAACAGGTACCCAAGGACTAGGATTGTCATTTGCTACATCCGAGTATTCAATATGAGTACCGTTTCCATTCTTTCCGAAAACATATACCTTTCCGTTGGCATATACTGCTTTCTGTTCACTCAAACTTCCGGCATTGAATAGTTGGGTGTCAAATTTTTTCCATGAAATCGTGTCCGGTTCTTGTTTATGTACGTTGATGGTAACTTTATAAGGCTTTCCCTCTACACCACTATATGCATACACTTTAAATTCCACCGGGTCGGTAAAGTCAATAGAGTCAGTTGATGTCCAGATGGTATCATGATCTGATCCTTTTGGTGTGTAACCCAACATTCCCGCATCATATGTGATACTGGTAATAACCTTGTCTATGTGGGTTCCTACGGGGAGTGAGTCTTTATTTGTGATGGTTCTGTTGATTTGGTCAATGGTGAATGGATAGTTAGAACAATCAAGTGTATCTACATAAGGACTATCTAAACCATTTTTGTCTTTTCCTATACGATCGATATTCAATGTCCCCAGAGAGAATCCCGTAATACTGGTTTCAGATGTATACGTAATCTGTTCTACATCATTGTCCAAACACGATGTCATTATAGATGTTGCAGCAAAGAGTACTGCAATCAATGGCAAAAACTTTATTTTCATCTGCAAATGAGTTCTTTTAATTACAAGTTGCAAAAGTAGAAAGTTTTTCCTCGATTCCTCGCTTTTAGGGGAAGTTTTATATAAAATTATATTGTTATCTCCTCTTTATCAAGCTCTGTTGCATATTGTCCTGTTTTGTTAAAGGGCACAAGTATGTGCAAAAAGTCGCTTTTTCAGCATGTCGAAAGAACTTTTTGCGGGCAAAAATTGTTTATGTCCCTTTTGTATATCGATATTGTCCTGTATAAAACGGTTTTATGCAATTTATTTCCTGAAAGAACGGATAATTTTGTCATCCAATAAAATGAATAAACAATTATGTGTAGCCGAGTAATTTCTAATTCATGGAAAGCATGCCTTCTTTTAGTAGTATGTGTATTCTTTTCCGGTATGACAGTGCAAGCAGGTAATGATTTATACTCCCCTAATAAAAAAATAGGAGTGAGCTGGGATAATCCTGCGAAAGAATTGCGTGTGATTTATAAAAAAGGAGATGTTCCGATTTCGGTAGTTCAGTTAGAGAATATAGGGCTTCAACTTCAGCCTACATCTGAGGATGAGTTTAATTATGTGTCTTCTTCTGCCGTGACTTCCATACGTGAGGATTATACCATGATAACGGGTAAACGCCGTCATTGTACGAACGAAGGAAATCAGCAGGTATTTCATTTTAAGAATGGCCAGAACGTATCGCTGGATTTGGAACTTCGGGTGTATGATGACGGTATTGCTTTTCGTTATGTGTTTCCTCAGTCGGTAAAAGAGATATGTGTGACCGATGAAAATACAGCTTTTGTCTTTCAGGAAGGAATTACCCGATGGACACAGAAACTGAATCAAGCTTATGAAGACTTCTATCTGAAAAATAAAGGACGTGTGCAGGGATATACTGCTGGACAATGGGGATTCCCGGCATTGTTTGAAGTGGCAGATTCTGTTTTTACCCTTATTTCAGAAGCGAATGTGGCGAAAGGTAACTGTGGGTCCTGGTTGAACAATGCTTCCAGTACGTCGAGCTACAAAATAGAGATGGCAGAGCCGACCAACGTTTCCGGCAGATGGTGTTCACCTTGGCGCGTGGCCATTATCGGTTCTTTGTCCGATGTGGTAGAATCTACCCTGGTGACAGATGTCAGTGAACCTTGTCGTCTGAGCGATGTCTCCTGGATTAAGCCGGGAGTTGTTTCATGGATTTACTGGGCTTACAATCATGGTTCAAGAGATTATCAGGTAATAAAGAAGTACATTGATTTTGCCGCAGATTTTCATCTTCCTTACATGTTGATTGATGCGGAATGGGACGAAATGGGGAACGGCGGCAATGTGGAAGATGCTTTGGCTTATGCAAAACAGAAGAATATTGCTCCTTTGTTGTGGTATAACTCCTCCACCGCGTGGTGTGCGTTCGGTCCTTTGTATCGTTTGAACAAACCGGAAATGCGTCAGAAAGAATTTGCCTGGCTTGAATCCATGGGAGTAAAAGGAATAAAAGTAGATTTCTTCAGCCAGGACAGTATATCTACGATGAATTATTTTGTGGACATTCTGGAGGATGCGGCTAAATATCATTTGATGGTAAACTTTCATGGAGCTCCTATTCCGCGAGGCTGGCAGCGCACTTATCCTCACATGATGTCAGTAGAAGGAGTATATGGAGCTGAATGGTATAATAATAAGGAGACATTGACCGACAGTGCGGCATGGCATAACTGTACATTGCCTTTTACGCGTAATGTAGTGGGCCCGATGGACTATACTCCTTGTACTTTTACAGACTCTCAGCATCCGCATATCACTTCGAACGGGCATGAACTGGCTCTGCTGGTTGCATTTGAATCTGCTTTGCAGCATTTGGCCGACCGTCCCGAAGGATACCATGCCCAACCAGCTGAAGTACGCTCATTTATCTCTTCACTTCCCACCGTTTGGGACGATACGAAATTGCTGAGCGGTTATCCTTCCAGCTATGTGGTGCTTGCCCGGAAGAGTGGTGATTGCTGGTATATTGCCGGCCTGAACGGAACAAACGAGAAGAAATCGCTTGCTGTGGATTTGAGCTTTATTCAGGGACCTGTCAAAGAAATCACTCTGTATGCCGATGGAAAAGAACGTAATCAGTTTGATATACAGATGCTTTCTGCTTTGAAAAAATCTGTACATGAGGTGGACTGTCTGCCACGCGGAGGATTTGTGATGAAGGTTAGCCTTGATAGAGTTATAGTTAGGCTATTTATATTTACGTGGAGAATGCCTGATGCTTTTAGAATGAGCGTCAGGCATTTTTTGTGTGTTTTTCAGAGGTGATTGCAGTGACGGTATAAAAGATAGGGAATTATTGATCATTTTGAGGAATGCTTTTGTATAAAAACTGAAATTAAACAGTCAATTCTCTGTTTCACACTGTGGGATATAAAAACCACAGTGTGGGATATATATTTCACAGTGTGAAATACAAATCTCGCACTGTGAAACAAAGAATATGAAAAGTCAAGACAGAGAATTTGTAGAGTCGTTTGGAAGATAGAGTAGGAACATTTAGTAATAGCTAAAACACGTTTGTCGATAAACTGCAAGAAATGTCGATATTGTCAATCTTTTATCGTTTTTAAGTTTGAATAATGTCGATTTTGTATTATTGAAAGATTCTTTAATCCTATACCTGAGGGGCATGATTAACTAACTTTGCATCGTATAATTTAAATCTAAATAAAGATGAAACACAATTCTATTAGGCAAATGTGGCAAGCCTTGAGAGTATTTATGTTACTCTTTGCTTGTTGTGTGAGTTCCATTGCATGGGGACAAGGAACAAACAGTGTGAAAGGTCACATTACAGACGGAAACGGAGAACCCTTGATTGGGGTAAGTATTCTGGTAAAGAATACAAACAATGGAACTGTAAGTGATTTAGATGGTAATTTTACTCTGTCAGTTAATCCAGGAGACATTTTGCGTGTGACGTATGTAGGGTATGCTTCACAGGAGATTCCTGTAGTTTCGGGCAAAATAATGCGAATTGTTCTTAAAGAAGATACCGAATTGTTGGATGAGGTTGTAGTAGTAGGTTATGGCACTCAGAAGAAAGTGAATTTGACGGGTGCTGTTTCTGCAGTTACCAGTGAGGATCTGATGAACAAGCCGGTGATGAGTACAGCCCAGGCTATTGCAGGTTTGGCACCAGGTCTGAGTGTTGTACAGAATTCTGGACGTCCTGGTACAGGGGCAAATGTGAAGATTCGTGGAACAGGTACTTTCTCCAGTGCCGGTACTGATCCGCTGGTGCTTATAGACGGTTTGTCTGGTAATCTGGATGATGTAGATCCTAATGATATTCAAAGTATTTCTTTCTTGAAAGATGCCGCTTCTGCTTCTATTTATGGTAACAGAGCTGCAAACGGAGTTATTCTGATAGAAACAAAGAAAGGTGCACAGGGAAAAACTGTAGTAACCTATAACAATTCATTTGGCTGGCAGCGCTATCGCAAGGATAAATGCCTGTCCTTGATAAGACAAGCTCAAACCACCAACAAATCCGTCACGGCGGGCAAGCTTGTAACGGATGCACAAACAGCAAAGCCGAAGTTCCTCTGCGAGAGAGTGAGCTTCGGCTTTTATGAAGAAAAACAGAGAGTTACTTTTGTAAGGTGTGGTTAAATCTTTGTGAAGCGATGTCAGCATGGTTAACACCCCATACAGGTTTCAGGTGTTTACTGAATTTCCCCGGTAAAAGTGGTTACACTTTGCGGCAAAAATTCCAAAGTACTTCCTGTAATTGTACCTTCCGACCATTGTTTGTCGGCTGTGGTAATATAATTTCTCAGCGAACCTTTTACAACTTTACCATTTTCAAGCAGAAGCTGAGACGTTAGCTGCCTGTCGGTGGGATTGACCACAACGATGGTGAATTGGTTGCCATAACGGAAGGACGAAACTTTTACTTCTTCAGGAAGTCCGTTCGGCTGGTTGCCCATACCTCGGCTTCCACGTGGAATGTAACGCGTATAGTTCCCAAACGTGTCGTATCGTTTGGTTTTGATGAAGCTGCCCTCTTGCTGATTCAAGACGATCAGACTTTCATTGGTCTTGGTGGGTTGTGCTCCCAACCACCAGATAATGGCACTGACTTGTGCCTCCATCAGATACTCATGGAAAGCAGTAGCCCAGCGCAGCCCATCCTCCATGGAAACATCCAGCGGGGTGATGTCACTTATTTCGGTAACCCACATCGGGATATTCCGTTTTAAAGCCTCTTCAAAAGGAACGATGGGAGTGCGTCTTAATTCTGCCGGAAGTGGAATTGTATCGGGTAATACATAACCATGTCCGGCGGCGATGATGTTCTTTTCAGGCATATCTGCATGAGTTTGCAGTACGTTGTTGACAAAATCGGCCGAGGAAATCATTTTGAGCCGGTCGAATACGGTTGACCATGCTGGGTTTTCACCAAACAGCACCTTAACTTTCAGGTTCCGTTTTTGCAGGGTAGGAAGCAGGTTATGCTGGATAAAGTCGCCCATCTCTTGAGGAGTCCATAAACAGGAATTCCAAGGAGCCGCATATCCCGGTTCATTGGAGGGTGAAACTGCATAGATGGGAATTCCGGCTTTGTTATACGCTTCACAGAAATCGGCTAAGTAGTCAGCATAATGCTGATAATGTTCACTTTTCAGCTTTCCTTGAGATGCCGGATACAGTTCGGTTGCCCGATTCCCGTCTTTCATCCAGGCAGGAGGACTCCAGGTAGAGAAAGTAAACCGTACTTCCGGATACTTCTGCTGCACATGCGAGGTGAGCCAAAATTGTCCCCGGCGCAGTAAATCATTCCGTTCTACTTTTTCGGGGTGCTGAGCCACGTGTAAACTGGTGTCGGAAGCAGTGGCAAAGTCTGCTTGAAGCTTACCGGTGGCATAGTGAGGAAAAATCTCTCCCCGGAGGATGTTGGCATTTAATCCGTCAGGCGCGAAAAGCGCATCAAGCACTTGCTCCCGTTTGGGAAAAATGAATATATCGTCTGCCCAATCTGCTTCGCCCACGCCAAATCCGTCGATGGTTTGGCGCAAGTCGTTGCATCGGAGGGTGATGGAACCGGCCGGTTGTGCAGGGAGCGAAAGCACTCCCTGCAGCATGCCACATGCCAGTATTAATTTTGCATATCGCTGAAATTTCATACGTATTGTTTTTTATTGAACCGAGCCGACATAGGTTACCACGCTCATAGCGGGAACGGTAATCGGATACATGTTTGATTCATCTTTAGTTATTGTACTTTCTTTCCAGTTCTGTTCGGCATCTGTGATGTAAGCCTTTAACTCCCCGATTGGTCTGCCGCCTTTCACTTGGATGGTAGTTGTGATTGGTTCTTTTGATTTGTTTACTGCCACCATTACATATTCCTGGTTGTTTTTGAATGCGGTCAGTAACAGTTTTCCGGTAGTAGAGATAGGCTTGTCGGTACGGATTTGCTTGCTGCCTACTTTTACGTAGCGCGTGTAATTGCCATACGTATAGAACCGTTTCGGAATCTGGAAGTTGCCTTGTTCCAGTTTGATGAGGCTTTCATTTGTATCGGTATATCTGGCTCCTGTCCACCAGCATACAGCATTGACATGCGCATTGGTGAGGTATTTATGGAAGACCTCTGCCCAATGGATAGCGTTATCCATAGAACCGTCATAATTGTCGAGCGCAGAGCTGATTTCTGTCAGCCATACTTTCAGCCCCTGGTCTACAGCCTTGTCATAAGGTACGATAGGGAATTCATAAGGAATGCGTGGAATGTTATATCCGTGACCTGCTGCAATATCAGCATATTTAAGTACATCAGGATTAGCTTCCATTACGTTTTCTGCATACTTCTTGGCTGAAACTACATTGAATGTTCCGAGTACCAGTGTGGACCATTGAGCCAGTTCTCCGAAAATGATTTGCGGGTTTACTGCCTGCTTTTCGAACGTTGGTCCCATGTAGTTGGCTATAAAGTCGGCAAGCTGTTCGGGCGACCATTTACATGAGTTCCAGTTCGCCTCGTAGTTTGGCTCGTTGACCGGTGATATGGCATAAATATCCATTCCGGCCTCCTTGTAGGCCTGTACGAACTGAACCAGGTAATCGGCAAACATTTGGTAATATTCTTTTTTCAGCGAACCATGTGAAGCAAAGTTATCTTCAGTGATGTAGCCGTCTTGTTTCATCCATGCGGGAGGACTCCAGGTACTGAAGAACAGCTTATCTACATGATATAATTGTTTGGCTTGTTGAGTAACCCATAATTGCCCTCTTCTTTTCAGTTCGTTGGCTTCAGCTTGCTGGAAGTACGGGTCGCCAAGCGGCATGTCTGTTCTTACATCCGTATCAAAAGAAGTGTCTCCTTCCTTCATCCAGTAATGCGGGAAAATCTCTCCACGGAGTATACTTATATTCAACCCATCTTTGCCGAAAAGTAAATCCATGACTTCTTTTCTTTTGGGATGGGTGAAAATATCGGCGGCACAGTCGGCTTCAGCTATGCCGAAGCCGTCTAATTCCTGTCCCTCCTCATTCCATTCTATCACCACATTTTTTGTGAACAAGCCGCGTGTTTCGGCAGTTGGTTCATCCTGGGTCATAACCTCGGGCTCATCTGTTTGTGAGCAAGAGAAGAGCAGACCCAACAGGGCTGTCAGATAAAAAGCCTTTTTCATAATGTTGTTTTTTAAGGGTTATAGTTCACTGTTTAAGTGTTGTCTTTGGATTACTTGGCTACGTCCCACCAGATACGGGTGTTCAAGTTGTCGGCTCCCTGTTGCTGTACAGCCTGCTCAACGTTTGCTTTGTTGATGGTATATTCATCAATGGCATACGGCAAGCGTCGGGGTATCTGTCCGTTGCTTTCATTGCCGGCATAATGGGTAGGAGTCAGTTTAGGATATCCACATCGACGCCAGTTGGCATAACTTTCATACCCGTTCATGAAGGTAGTAACCCAGTATTCATTACCCAGTACCTCCAGCTTTTCTTCTTGCGAAGCTGCATTTGCGAAAAGATTCTGTGCCAGATAGTCGTTTACTTGCTGTTCGGAGATACTCACGCCGTAAGCCTCTTTCTGTTCCTGCATGGAGAGGCAGATGGCTTCTTTATAGAGGGCTTCCGGGTCGCCTGCTACCCAGTTGCGCAGAGCAGCTTCAGCCTGAAGCAGCTTGCTTTCGCTGGGCATAAGAAGCAGGGTTGGTGCATCTTCGCGCAAGATTACGTTCGTATTGAAGTTTGAGTAATCTTCAAGCTTGCCGGTATAGTCAGAATTGGTACTGATGGTATTTTTATCATAACCGTTAGGAAGACCTTTCTGGATACTCGGGTCGGCGTTGCCGTCTTTCAGCGAGCAGAATACAGCGATACGAGGGTCATTTGTAGCTTGCAGATGATTCATGAAGGTCTGGCTAATTTTCACCTTCCCCTGTCCGATGTAGTTATCTTTCTGGAAGCGTAAAGCCACCGGATTTTTGTCTTCATCGCGTCCGCCAGCAATATGCTTCAACCGGCACATATCTTTTGCTTCACTCATGATACCTCCCTCGATGGCTGCCTTAGCCGTAGCTGCAGCTAATTCCGGTTTTACTTTGCTCAGGCGCATTCCGAGGCGGAGCAACAAAGAGTTACCGAACTTTTTCCATTGGTCGATGTCGCCGTTATAGAATAAGTCGCCTTCAATAGCAGGCTTATCGGCATTGAGCAGGCTGATACCTTCTTTTACCTGATCTATCAAATCGGCGTAGATAGATTCCTGTGTATCGTATTTCGGTTTGTAGATATTCTGACGGAATCCGTATCCAGCTTCAGTATAGGGTACATTTCCGTACAAGTCGGTCATCCGTTGAAAGAGGAAGGCTCCCCAAATCTTGGCTACTGCCTGCATGTTCTGGTATTCAGGTTTCTGTGCAGCCTGGTATTCCATTTCACGCCAGTTCTTGATGGCTGTACTGTAAAAATCAAGAAAATATGAAGTTGAGGGAGCCTGCATCATATAATACTTGTCGCCCACACCTGCTTCGGTACTTTCCAACGAAGCGGTTTGCTGAACCATCATCATGCAGCAGCCAATTTGCATATTTTTGGTATGGCCGTCTACGCTTGTATTCAGCTGGGTATAGGTTAACAGCGGACCAGGAGTAATGACCGTACTTTCATTGGGGTTCAAGTTTTTTTCTTCAAAATCGCAGGCTGTCAGGCACATGCCTGCAGCACAAAACAATGTTGCTTTTAAATATCTTGTTAACATAGCTGTCCGTTTTTAAAATTTCACATTCAAGTTAAAACCAATGCTGCGAGTAGCCGGCATTCCGTATGACTCAAATCCCTGACCATTGCCAATGTTCAGCATGGCTTCCGGGTCAACCAAAGGAACATCGTCATAAATGTTCCAGAGGTTACGTCCTACGATGGCTAAAGAAAGAGCAGACATACCCAGTTTCTTAATCCATTTCTGCGGGAAGGAATAGCCGAATGAAAGTTCTCGAAGTTTCACAAAAGAAGCATCGTAAACAAACTCCTCAGTGATTCCTGCCATAGCCATGTAATACTTCATGGCGTCAGCTTTTACATCATTCGGTGTTACTCCGTCGGCTTTGACGCCTTGTCCCAGTACACCGCCTTCACGTCCGGGTAAAGTGCCTGCATGGCGACCGAAGCTGTACATGTGTGCATTAGTCATGGAATAGATGTCACCGCCGATTTTTGCATCGATCAGGAAGCTTAATGTGAAGCCTTTATAATTAAAACTGTTGCTGAAACCTAAGGTGTATGGAGCAACCGATTCACCCAGTTTTTTGATACCACCTTTCATGGGAAGACCATTGTCGTCGAACATGATTTCACCTTTATCGTTCCGTTTGTAAGATTCCCCTTTAATGATACCGTAAGGTTCGCCTACTTCGTGATAGATGAAAGCCGGACCGCAGTTGTCACCGTCATGACCGGTACGGGCTGTTTCCAGGATGAACTCATTGATATCGTCGGTAATTCGTTTTACTTCACTCTTGTTATAAGAGAAGTTCAATGAACTGTTCCAAGTAAAATCCTTTGTTTTGACCGGAACGGCAGTCAGCAAGAGTTCCACACCATGATTATGCACTTTACCTGCATTGATGCGAACGCCTTTATAACCAGAAGCAGAAGAAACTCCGGCATCTACGATATCGTCCTTGGTGTTACGTACGTAATAAGTAAAATCAATACCGATGCGGTTATTGAGGAAGCGGGCATCCAAACCGATTTCATAAGCATTCGAGGTCAACGGTTTCAAGTCAAGGTTCGGTACGATGGATTGTCCGATATAGCCGATAGGATGACCGAACATTTTCTGATTGAATGCGTAAGTCAACCCCAAGTTATAAGGACCTACGGCACCACCTGACTGTGCCCATGAACCACGAATTTTCAAGTAAGGAATCCATTCGGGCATGTTAAACGCTTCGCTGATGATGAATCCGGCACCTACTGAAGGATAGAAAATATGGTTCGAACTGTTCTTTCCTTTGTATGACAAAGCAGAGAACCAGTCATTTCTCCCGGTCAGTGTCAAGTAAACCATGCTTCGGTAAGAAAGTTCCAGCTGACCAAAAATAGAGTTGATATAGCTTTCCGATTTAGAGGTGCTTCCGCTTGTTACGGTATTACTTCCCATGGCTTCAAAACCGGGCTGTATGAATCCTTGTCCGGCAGCAGTGGTTTGGTTATACCAAGTTCCCATGGTGTTCCATCCCAAGAAAGCATCTACACTGAACAGGTTGTTGCGGAAGGAATTGGTATATCCCAAGATAGCTTCGGCATTGAACTCACCATTGTATATAGAACTGCTGGTGATTGATCCGTCGTTATCTACCGCTGTTCCGTAGGGAACGATGTTTTCGCTGCGGCGGTTAATCATATCGCCTCCGAATTTTCCGCGCAGATACCAGTTCGGAGTGAAGTTATATTGTGCTTCGATAGAACCGATTACACGGTCTTTGCTGTCTTTGTTGCTGTGGTTATAGGCAATGAAGTAGGGGTTGCCGATATAAGTCTGACCTGTGGGCAGAAACTCCATACCCTTGTCGTCCACTCTCTTTTCCAGCAGGCGTACATCGGTGTTGGGTGAAAGCATGAATAAAGTAGCATTGGCATTCGAGGTCAAGTCGCCTAATCCCGGACGGTTCTTAGCACGTTCACGTACATACATCACGTTTGCTTTGATGGTGAGATGCTCGTCAAGTTTAGACTGTACGTTCAAGGTGATGTTGTTACGTTCCAGTTTCGAGTTAGGCATGATGTCGTGGAAGCGTTGGTCACCGGCAGCTATACGATACTGTACTTTTTCTGTACCACCCGATACGGCCAGGTTGTTGGTCAGCGCCCAGGCATTCTGGTAGAAGTTCTTGAAGTTGTCTTTGCCGGAAGCGATATACGGGCGGCGTACGCCATCAAACTGCATTATGTCTTTGCCGTCTAACTTACTTCCAAATGACAACATATTGATTTGTGAAGCCAAACTCGGGGCAATTTTTTCTATCAATACCGGGAGCATGGATTCTGGGTAGCCTTGTTGCTGTATCTGCTGCATAGCTACACCATAAGCCATCTGTTCGGCATTGGCACCGTTCGAGCCGGCTCCATATTCCCATTGCAGGTCATCGTTTTTGAACATGATTTGTTCGTTGGTATAAGAAAGGTTATACTCCACTTTCACTTTGCCTACCGAACCGCGTTTGGTTGTGATGACAATGGCACCGTTCGAAGCGCGAGAACCATACAGAGCAGCAGCTGTTCCACCTTTCAATACAGACATGCTTTCAATATCTTCACTGTTGATTGATGAGATACCGTCACCGCCATCAGTACCACCCCACATGCCAGTCTGTCCGTAGTTGGTGTTATCCATTGGAATACCATCGATGATGTATAAAGGTTGGTTTGAACCATTCAGTGAGCCGTTACCGCGGATGATGATTCGGCTGGAACCCATTACCCCTGAAGCCGGTTTTGATACATTGACACCTGCCACTTTACCTGCCAGACCTGTTGCGAGGTTGGCTACTTTCACGCGGTTCATGTCTTCACCTTTTACTTCGGTTACGGAGTAAGCCAATGCTTTCTTCTCTTTGCGGATACCTAAGGCGGTTACCACAACTTCATCCATTGCTACATCGTCTTCTTTCATGGTGATGTTCAGAGGTTTGCGCCCGGCTTTCACTTGTACCGATTCATATCCAATGTATGAAATGGTCAAGACCTGCCCTTCTTCTGCCTGAAGGCTGAAGTTTCCGTCCATATCGGTAATGGTACCGGTAGCAGTTCCCTTCACTTGGATGCTGGCTCCAATAATGGCCTCTCCACTGCTGGCAGAAACCTTTCCTTTTACAGATATGGGTTCTTTTTTCGTTTCTGTTTGTTTTTGCTTTGTTTTACTGCTGACCAATACCGTATTCCCCTTACGCTCAAAGCGCAGTTGAGTCTGCTGGTTAATGGCATTAAGTGCTTCGCTCAGAGGTGCTTTTGAAAGATTTAAGCTAACCGGAGGCTCCTGGCGAATCGTTTCATGGTCATAGAAAAACTTTATTCCGATTTGTTTAGTTATTTGTGTAAAAACTTGTTCTACATTCTGGTCTTTCACTTGTAAGGTTAAACTGCTTTCATTTTGTGCATAGGTCTGTAGAGAAATAACAGATAAGCATACGAATAGTAAAAAAGCAGCAAAAGGAGAGTAGTGTGTGCCTTCCTTTTTTAGAATAGAATTCATATTCATAAGGCTGTGATTTAATGGTAAGATTTAGGTTGTAAAAGCAGCGGATACGCTGTCAACTCATCGGCTGGAGGCCGTGGCAGTGTATCGGATGAGATAAAAGCTTTCCTGAGTTAAACTTTTACTTCTCTTGGTAATTAGGGAGATGATTTCATAGGCATTCAGGTAATAAAGGTTGATATTTATTTATAAAATGTAATTTGATTTCCATCCTTTTCGTAGTTGATACCGCAGATGTAGTGTAGTGACTCCAGAACCGACTCTAAGCTTTGGTTATCATGCTCGCCAGAGATGAGATTCTCAAAAACTTCTCCTTGGCGGAAAGATATTTTGCAATGGTATCTTCGTTCGAGTTCTTTTGCCACATCGGTCAGTGGGGTTTGATAAAAATGCAAAGCCCCATTGCGCCATGCTGCTACTTTATTCTCACTTCTTTTTAACTTGCTGTATTCACCCGACTGCTTGTTCAGGTAGATTTGTTCTTGTTTTTTCAGCCGGATTCGGTCTTCGGGCAAAGTTACTTGTACTTTTCCGTTTTCCACTTCTACCGATTGAATCTGGTCATGAGCATATGATTTCACATTAAACTCTGTGCCTAATACTTCTACTTGAAAATCAGAGGTCTGAATTAGAAAAGGCTGCTCAGGATTTGATTGGACCTTGAAGTAGGCTTCTCCAACGAGTTGTACTTCTCTTTTATCTCCGATAAACTGGGAAGGGTATTCTAATTTTGAGCAGGCATTTAATATGATTTGGCTGCCATCGGGGAGGGTCAATTCTTTCTTCTCCCCGAAGCCGGTTGTTGCTTGAGCTACTGTGATGTGTTGGATATCCCATTGTTGTTTCATAGTAATGGCTCCCCAAATCACAAGAATAGATGCAGCGATACCCGTAGCCATATAGAGTATCCGCTTGGTGAATGAGCGTTTTTGAGACTGCATACTCTCAAGCAGGTGCTGAGCTTCTTTCTTATACTGCTCTTTGATTTGGTCTGAAGGTTCGGGCAATGATAAGGCTTCCTCCCAAACTTCATCTGCCAAGTCGTCCAGAATGCCCTCTTTATCGGCACGCAGTAGGCTTTCAGCCATTTCTTTTGCTTCATGACTGTTATAGGCTCCGTTCAGGTATCGGCGTATTTGCTGTTTATCTTGATTTTTTTCCATCTTCTTATCTGGTTTGCGATTTTATAATAAATACACCGCTGTAAAGAAGATGGGGGGATGGATTAACTTTTTTTAAATATAATGAATAAAAGGATGGTGAGCAAGTTGGAATTGACTTTACCATATTTGATGAGGTAGTGTCGGATGGTGTATAAACATGAAGTAATATGCTCATGAACTGTATTGACTGAGATTCCTAACTTTTCAGCTATTTCTTTATAAGAAAGCTGTCCTTCCCGACTTAACCGGAAAACTTCCTGCTGCCTGGGTGAGAGAGCCTCGAATGCTTTTTGTATGATATCCTTCAAGTCTTGTGATAGAAGTTCGTTTTGTGTATCTTCTGTATAGTCAATAGCATTTTTTAGCAGATGCTCTTCCAAAAGCTGTTGATGCTCCATGCTGCGAAGCTGGTTAAGAATTCGGTTTTTGGCAATGGTGTATAAGTAGGCAGAGAAAGGCTGGTCGGTTCGGATGAACTTTCGGCTGAGCCAGACATGAAGGAAGGTTTCTTGTACTATGTCTTCGGTATAGGCAGACGATTTTAAGAATTTGAAAGCAAAGAAGGTGAGCTGTGCTCTGTATAAACTGTATAATTTACAGAAAGCCTTCTCATCTCCTTCTGTCAGTAGGAAAACAAGTTTCTTCTCGCTGATGTGACTATTCGGTTTCATGTGATTTTAGTCCTAGTATAGTAAGGTGTTATAAGGGTATGCAAATGTAGTGTTTTATTTGGGAAAACAAATAATAGACCTGATTTTTTAGAGCCCTTGAACTGTTAATACAATAGTTCGTTACCTGAGTTCGGGATAAGTTTAGAATAAGGCCAGTTGTTTTGAGTCCTCAAT
>OHPT01000214.1_pt1 | contig 29232 bp, 28 predicted proteins | sample 1577831 | NCBI WGS metagenome assembly OHPT01 (sample SAMEA3879530, study PRJEB24766) | human gut metagenome | biome: human-associated habitat; feature: feces | place: USA | collected 1985/1987 | reverse complement strand
CTGGGGTGTTGGCTAAACTCGTAAAACTACCCGAACATTGTATATCCTGTCAATGCAAGAACGCTTAACGCTACACGTCCGCAGGTTAGTACATATATCTCAGGTTAGTAGCGTTTTTTTGAAGGGTAAATGTCAGTGCATTTGTAATGATAAGGTCACGAAAATATTAGTGCCTTGTCGGTACGGAAAATGATTTCAGCGGTGTTGGCGATATATTTCACTGTGTGGCTTTAATAATAATCGGTTTTTCGACAGACTGTACGCACGTCTTTATGGTGGGCGTTGTTTATACAAAGCAATGTAATAAAACTGCGAGAACGCATTGGTGTACGTTATAACAAGGTGCGCAAAGCGTGTAGCATAATATTTGAAAATAAAGCAGTGATCTGAAAAGGTTAAATAAATAATTGACATATTTCGATTGATATGTTCAACAAAAAAAATTGAAACAATTTGTATAAAATAACAGTTGACCCCAAATAGACTTGAATGATATAATATATATAAACAAGAATGGATGGTATAAAATAATCAAAAAAGAAATTTGAAAGATAGGGAAACGAGCAAATTTCCACAAAACTTTACAGCAATCATTATGCTTGATATTTAGGAGGTATTTATATGAAAAAGTTTTTAACACTTGCACTGATAACAATTATGGCGCCTGTTTGCACGGCGTGTGCAAATGCGGCGGCTGATACCGATGTTTCTTATAACCAACCGAATTTGAAGTACGGAAGATATTATTTAAACGGAGATGTGAACAGCAAACTATACATTGACCTTGATGAGAATTATATAGTAATGGGTAACGAAGAAGAATTACGGAAATTCCTAGAGGAATACTGCAGCGCTATAGACGATTATTCTACCGAGGAGCTGTATAAGGAAAATGTTGAAGAAGCAATTAATGGATATGGAGTTAAAAGTAAGTATAACTATATGACCATTAATCCCGGAACCATTATACATGTAATAATTTTTGATTACTTTAAATTCGGAACATTCGATGAGAACACTGTTACAGGTGTTTATTATGAATACGTTGAAGAAGGTAAAATCAAAGTTTTAGAAAAAGAATTCATTTTAGTTTGATTATCGTAAATATTTATATGTGCCCACCTTTGCGGTGGGCATTTTTATATCTGCGAAAAAAGGTGAAAGCGTAACATTAGCTTATCCGTTATAAGTGACGTCAAATGAAAAAACGGTGAAATTGTGCTTACAGACAAAATCCGCTTGAAAAAGAGCTTGTTTTATGTTAAAATAAAATAAGTATGTTATAGGCTGTCGCAAAGGACAGCGGGAAAGAGGTACAATTTGGATACATTTGGTGAACAGCTTGTTAAAAAGGCAACAACAGGTGCAGACTGGGCAAAGAGAATAGGCATTGCGGTACTGGGACTGGCGTTAGCTACTGTACTTATGTGGCTTTCGTTCTTTACCGGATTTATGATTCTGACAATGCTTTCTGTAGGCGCACTCTTCGGTCTTGTTTGGCTGCTTACGGGCATGAGCTATGAGTATGAATATATACTTACGAATGACGATCTTGATATAGACAAGATTACGGGCAAGAGAAAGAGAAAACGTCTTATTACGCTGAAAATGAATACAGTTGAGGAATTCGGCATTTATGACGGCACGAACGGAACTAATGCGGACGCTACCGTAATAGCAGCAGACGGAACGAACATAAACGCTTACTATCTCATTGCAAAGCATAAGACGCACGGCAGAACAATGCTGATATTCTCTCCCGATGCAAGAATGGTCGAGATGATACTCACAACATTACCCTATAAGGTAAAGCAGGAAGCAACACAGCGTATCAACGCAATAAAAGCCGATAGCGAAAAGGAATAAGCGAACACTGTCTATCGGGAGGGTCAATGTCAACGACACGCAAAAAAAATAACATTTTCAAAGTGATACTGTCGGGTGTTACTGCGGCGGTAATCATTGCGGCAAGCGCAGGATGCGGTACTGTAGATCTGACTATGGGCAAGAACAACAAGAACAGCAGCGACAACTCTGTTGTTGAGGTGATAATGCCTGCACAGACGACCACAACCGTGACTACCACAGCGGTCACAACAGAAGCGCCGCTGCCTGTGAAATCATACGGTGACGATTTTGTCAGATGCAATGCGGCTATATGTTACGACCTTACGGACGGTAAGGTGATATACAGCAAGAATGCGGATAAAAAGGTGTTCCCTGCAAGCACCACAAAGATACTTACCGCACTCACTGCCATTGAGTACACTGCGCCCGATTATGAGTATTATGTGGGCAGTGAGCTGGGGCTTGTTGCGCAGGATTCAAGTATGTCGTGGATTGCAGAAGGCTCAAGCCTTTGCAGAAACGAGATACTGACGGCTATGCTCGCTCCTTCGGGGAACGATGCGGCATATACCATAGCGGTAAATGTGGCAAGGAAGCTGTACGGCGATGATATAAGCGATAATGACGCTGTAGCGTATTTTGCGGTGCTGATGAACGATTACGCAAAGAAGCTGGGCGCAAAAAATACGCACTTTACAGTGCCGGACGGGTACCACGATGATGAACATTATACCACGGCGGAGGATATGCTAAAGTTTGCAATTGCGGCAACGCAGAGCCAGACGATATGCGATATAACCTGCCAGCCGCTTGCTATAGTATATGACGAGCAGGGGAATGTTCACAGCTGGGATAACGGAAACAAGCTCCTTACCGACACCACAATTCCTTATGAGGTATACGGAATGAAAACGGGATTTACCGATGAGGCAGGCTTCTGCTTTATAGGATATGCAGGTATGAACGGTAAGAAGATACTTACACTGGTGTATGGCGGAGAGGTGGAAAACCGCTATGCCGACACAAAGAAGCTGATGGATCTGGGCTTTGATATTTATGATGAAAATCACGACTATTATACGGTAGAAGAATAAACAAGGATGACGAAGATGAAGATATTATCCATAGAAAGCTCGTGCGACGAAACTGCGGCGGCAATAACCGAGGACGGAAGAAAAGTTATTTCGTCGGTTATAGCCACTCAGATAGACGAACACAAGCTGTACGGCGGAGTAGTACCCGAAATAGCTTCACGCAGACATTGCGAGAATATAACCGGAGTATGTGCCGAGGCTCTTGAAAAGGCGGATATGACGCTTGACGAGATCGACGCAATAGCGGTGACGAATGCACCCGGGCTTATAGGCGCACTGCTTGTCGGGGTGAACTTTGCAAAGGGGCTTGCGCTTGCAAAAAACAAGCCGCTTATCGCTGTGCATCATATCAAGGGGCATATAGCGGCAAACTACATAACGCACCCTGAGCTTGAGCCGCCGTATCTGTGTCTTGTGGTTTCGGGCGGACACAGCCATATAGTAAAGGTAAACAGCTATACGGAGCTTGAAACGGTAGGTAAGACGACCGATGATGCGGCAGGTGAGGCATTCGACAAAGCCGCAAGAGCAATGGGCTTTCAGTATCCCGGCGGAGTGCATATCGACAGAGCGGCAAAGCAGGGTGATGCAAAGAAGTATAAGCTGCCAAGACCTGCGACCAAAAATCCGTATGATTTCAGCTTTTCCGGACTTAAAACCGCTGTTATCAACCTTATACACAACAACGAACAAAAGGGCATTGAAACGGATGTAAATTCGCTTGCCGCCTGCTTTCAGGACACAATCACGTCTATACTTGCGGAAAAATTCATGGCGGCGGCAGATGAGCTTGGTTACACAAAACTCGCACTTGCAGGCGGTGTAGCGGCAAACTCTATGCTCCGTGACAAGCTGTCGGAAATGGCGAGTGCCTGCGGCAAGCAGTTCTATATGCCTGATATTTCGCTATGCGGTGACAATGCGGCTATGATAGGCTGTCAGGGATATTATGAGTATCTGGCAGGAAATACGGCTGATATGTCGCTGAATGCGTATGCTACTAAGAAGCTGCATATGCTGTAAAATATAGATTTACACAAACAAAAAGCAATCCGCCGTTAACGGTTATTTCCGTGACGGCGGATAATTTGATATTAAAACGGATTTTCCGATCATATAGCGTCAAGATTCAATGTCCAGCTGTTTATCTTATATGTTCCGTTATCAAGCAGATATTCTATCTTTGCACTGCGGTGAGCCTCGTACAAGTCGAGATAAGGCACTGTTGCGGTAAAGCCTGTATCGGTAATATCGGAAATGACGCAGGCTGTAGTATCCCATATATTCTTTCCGTCGGAAACAGCGTCGGTGTTTTTGTACAGCTTGCCGTTTATATCCTTGTAGAATGCGGTTTCGTCCGCAAGATTCTTATAGAACGTGCTGTCAAGATATTCTTTTGTGAAATACTTCTCGGTATCGGCTTTAAGCGAGGCGAGAGTATCATAAACGCTTTCTACGGGAGAGTAGCAAAAGCCGTTATCATCTGTTACCGATGCGGAATTGTCTACAGGCAGGCTGCAACGGTTATAGATAGCGTAAAACTTGTCCGCTATGGGCATATTCAGCTTTACGGTTTCTTTGGCGGATTCTTCGGTCAGTGCGGTCGTTTTATATTCAGACGATACCGCAGAACTGCTTTCCTGCTGTGATACGGCAGAAGGTGTATTCTCAGCCGCACAGGCAGCTATTGCAGAAAGGAATTAATCAGAGAATCGCTATACAATGGGATTTTCCGATAACCTTTGAAATGGCAAGAGCCTACCAAAAGGCAAACGGCAAGTATTTAAGGCAAAATCAATGGGAGGACATCACATTGGTAATGAGCCTTGAACTCGGTAGATAAAAAGATAACCCTGTATCAGACGGTTAAACCGTCGGGTACAGGGTTTTTCTGTGCCTAAAATATGTAGAAAGCTCAAAACGACTGTCAGAAAGGCGGAATTACTATGGAAAAGAAAGTAACAGCAAGAAGTCCCATAGCACAGAAAGAGGAAAAAGTCAAGACTGTTTTGAAAACATTTCTCTTGACAGCGAAATTATAGCCGAGGTCAATTAAATTTTTATGGGATGGAGTAACTCTCCGTCCTTTACTTTTTCGGTGAGATGTGGTATAATAAGGCAAGGTCGGACAGACCGATAAACCAGAATTTATATTGAAAGCAAAATGAAAAATTATGGGGAACATATTTTTTATTATAATAGAGCTGATTTTTTGCTTCTTATTGGTAACAGAAGGCTTCCTATGGCATAAAAGTTTGTCGAAAAAGAAAGCCTTGAAAAGAGAGAAGAAAATAACGAAGAAAAACAATGTGGAAAAATCATGTGACGGCAAAATACATATGTCCGAAGATTTGTATTGGTGTAAGCACTGGGAACATAAATGGCATGGAAGATTTGAAACCTGTGTTTCTGATTATATTGAGGCAGGCGTTTTACTACAAATTCATTGTATTGCGATAGAGCATGAAAGAGGTGACAGCTGGCTTGTTCGTGGGTTTAATACATCGGATTTTCAAAAGAAAATCAGGGAAGCTGTTCATACATTTCAAGTAGAAATGGGATTTCCGCAAGAACGGTATGATATGGGCACTCATATATGGTATTATAATCCTGATGGCAGTTCATGGCATGGTGTAGACGACATTCCTATGAGAGTTGCGATTACATTTTATCACCCCGATAAAGTCGAAGAAGAAGCTTTCAGACTGCTACAACAGCAAATATATGAAATTTTGTGGGAAGTGTTGGATAACAGAGGATAACAAATTCCAGTTTTGATTTGACTTAATTCATAACATTTATTAACTGTTATATCTTATCCTCGTGAAGTCCGCAACCCCTTGAAAATGCTAAATTTGTAGCGAGTGAGTTTGCCCTTATGCTTTCCCTTGTGTTATATCCTTTTCCCTCATGTTACGAATGCTCACAAGGGCAAAATTAAGGGAAAGAAAATCCAGTAACAAATTATAACATGAAATGAAAATGGCAGGAAGAACGGATTGAAATGCTTTCAAAACTTTTAGAAAATTAAGGAAAGGACAGATAAGATATGAGATTGATTTATGCAAGATATAATCCGCAATGTAATAGCATAGATGTAACCACGTTTGAAAATGTAGTGCTTAGAATTGATTGCAATAAGGCAGAGGAAGGATTGAGAACTACTCCCGGCTCCCAGTGTTCGTTGAATGCTTTGGCTATTGATAATCCATTAGAATATGCAAGATTATACTTGGATGGAGAAATGCAAGTATGGGTTGATGCAGAGGATCGTTTAGATACGTGGTGATTTTGCTAATATAATATCATGATAGAGGTCTAGTACTAAAAATTCCAGAAAAATATATAGAACGTACGGTTATTCCATAATAAGAGGCAGGAATCTTAAGTTTCTAGATGTTTGAATTTTGCCTTAAGGTAAATAGAGAGGACACATTGATTTTTCAGTGTGTCCTCTCTATTTAAAAATATTTTTAAATAGTCCTTGTAAAAAAACAAAATGTATGCTATAATCTATTTAAAGAAATTTTTAAATAGGTAAAAATATGAGAGAAACTAACATTTTTAAAGTGTTGGCAGATAGCCAGAGAAGAGCCATTCTTATGATGTTGAGAAATGAGCGATTAAATGCCGGAGAGATTGCTGAAAAATTACAGATTACACCGGCTGCTCTTTCTTATCATTTAAAATTACTTAAAAACGCAGACTTGATATCTGAATATAAAGAGAAAAACTTTGTTTATTATGAAATCAACACTACGGTTTTCGATGAATTAATTATATGGGTTAACCAGTTTGGAGGAAAAAAAGTATGAAAAAAATAATGTGGATAGTAGCAATGATACCAGTTGTAGTTACAAGTGTTGTACTACAGTTTATGCCTGATATTATACCTATGCATCATGACTTGGAGGGAAACACTGACAGATGGGGAAGTAAAACAGAAAGCTTTATTTTTCCGGTAATTATTTTGTTTATTACACTGTTTTGGCACTTGCTAATCTATGTGTTTGAGAAAAAATCAAAAAATGCAAATACAGAAAAGGAACAGATGGAAGCAAAATCTTCTGCAAAGGTATTATGTGTTGTAGGAATTTCGCAAGCAATCATGTTCGGGATTATGCATTATTTTATTCTTTATTCTTCTTGGATACAGGCAAATGCAGGTGGTGAACATGCGGTTATTGACATTGCAAAAGTTTCATGTATTTTGTGTGGTATTATATTTATTGTATTAGGAAATTTTATGACAAAGGCAAAACGAAATGCAGTAGTGGGAGTTCGAACCGTTTGGAGTATGCACAATGATAATACATGGAGAAAGAGTAACCGCTTTGGTGCAATATGTATTATTATTACGGGGTTATTGACTATCATTACAACCGTATTTACAAGTGGGATGACTGGCACAATCTTTATGTTGATTTATTTATTATTAGCAACAATTGTAACTGTGGTATACTCAAAAAAGATATATGATAAGGAAATAGAAAAATAATTTGTATCTTTATGCGAGAGGGTGAAATTCCAGTCTTTACGGAGAGATAACAAACGAAGGGGAGGCAATTGCCTCCTTTCGTTTGTTATCTACTCCTTCCACGGTTTGGTGGAGAATATGGTCTTGTTAACTCTCGCTCCCTAATGTCCTGTTTCTTAGATTTAAGCCTATCGTGTAGAGACTGCGGCTTTTCTCCATACCGTTGTTTCCAATTCTTAAGGCTGTCCTGATAATCCCCATAAGCTGTCTCTGCCTTATGAAATGCCTTGTAGAAGGCTTCCACATTCGGATACCCGTATTCCTTTACGATATGAGATAAGCGGACTTTCATTCGGGAAATACGTTCCTCCAATCCGGCTATCTCCGTTGAAAGCTCGGAACGCCTTTTTGCTTTGAAGATACCTTTGCTGTCGGACAGTTCAATTTCAAGGTCACTTCGCTGTTTCTCGAGTGCAAAAATTGCTTTATTCTGTTCCTGCAGCTTTTGATAAATCTCGCATAAGTGCTTGTAAGAAACTGCTTCCGTTGATGGCTGCGGTCTTGGCGGTATGGCAGGAGTTGAAGCAACGGTTGTCAAAACAGCGGTTGTTTCTTTTGCTTTTGTTGTTGTGACGGCGGTTGTAACGCTGACGCTGGCAGGAAGCGTGCTTTCCTCATATATTGTACTGCTTGTTGCGGCGGCTGAGGAGGAAAAGCCGGGTTCACTCCGGTTGCCGTCAACATAAGCTACTCCCTCGGCTGAGCAGGCTGTGACGGAAATAATGACCGACACGGCAAGAATTATCGCCATTTTTTCATTTGTTAATCTTTTCATTTTACCCTCTTGTTTTATCTGCGTATTATGAGATATAGTACTTGTATTTTAACACAAGGGCTTCGAATAGTCAACGGTATGTGTTACAAAAATCAACGGTACGAAATCCGATATATGCTACACTTTAGATAAATGAACTGTTTATTTTATGTTTTCAGATCGTTTATATTCATTACGGAGGCTCAGATGGTTAAATTCGGAGAAAGAGTAAAGCAGTTAAGGCTAAGTGCAGGCATGACGCAGGAACAGCTGGCTGAAAGGATATGGGTGACAAAAGCGGCAATAAGCAATTATGAATTGTCGGAGCGTAACCCTTCTCCCGAAACGATAATCAAAATAGCCGGAGTATTCGGTGTTACGACAGACTATCTGTTAGGGCTTGAGGATAAGAGAAGCCGAACACTTGATATAAGCGGACTTTGCGAGGAGGATATACGCTTTTTGCAGTCTGCGGCGGCTCTGCTGAAAAAGAAAAACGCAGTGAAAAAATCCGCAGCAGAACATTGACAGCCGCTGTATTACGATGTATAATAGCTATATTGTACATTAAACAGATAGAAACGGTAGACTTAAAGGAGCGACTTATGGCAATAAGCATAACCGAAGCAGCGGAGCTTAAAAGGGCGATACTTGACAATTTCGGCGTAACGCTGCATTTTCACGATGGCTGCGGAGGACAGTATTTCACGCTGGATGAGAGAAACGATGAGATAAAGCGGTTTATTGAGAGCTACTTCGATAAAAAGGGAATGACCGTTACATTTATAGCAAGGGGAACACAGTTCTCTGTAGGAGGTAACAATGCTTGACCGGTTTTCAAGAACACAGCTCGTTTTCGGTAAAGAGGCAATGGATAGGCTGAAAGGATCTCATGTTGCGGTATTCGGCGTAGGCGGAGTAGGCGGTTATACCGTTGAGGCGCTTGCACGCTCGGGAGTGGGAGCGATTGATATTATAGACGATGATAAGGTGTGTCTTACCAATATAAACCGTCAGATAATAGCTACGACAAAGACGGTTGGTAAGTACAAGGTCGATGTCGCAAAGGAGCGAATCGAGGAAATAAATCCCGACTGCAAGGTGACAGCCTTCAGAACCTTCTATATGCCTGAAACGGCGGATCAGTTTGACTTTACTCAGTACGACTATGTAGTTGACGCAATAGATACGGTTACGGGAAAAATAGCACTTATTGAAAATGCAAAGAAGGCAGGAACGCCGATTATAAGCTCTATGGGAGCGGGAAACAAGGTCGATCCTACGGCATTTGAGGTTGCGGATATATATAAGACCTCTGTGTGTCCTCTGGCAAGGGTAATGCGCTATGAGCTTAAACGCAGAGGAATAAAGAAGCTCAAGGTGGTATACTCAAAGGAAAAGCCGATACCGCCCATTGCCAACGAAGATCCGAACGGTGAAAACGGTTGTCTTTCTAAGGCGGATAAGGTGCCGGGAAAAAGACAGGTGCCGGGAAGTACCGCCTTTGTACCGTCTGTGGCAGGACTTATTATCGCAGGGGAAGTTATAAAGGATATAATAGGGTATAAAGCGGCGGACGAAATTAGATAATATGCGGATGAAGTATCTTTCGGAACAGTATAAAGATACTTCATTTTTTTCTTGACTATATTATGATTCAGTGATAGAATAAAAGGTGAAATAAATCTCTCAATTGCATTATCAGCACGGAGGTGTTTGCTTGCTTTTGATATATCTGGCAATGGTTGATTCCGACGAGGAAAAAGACCTTGTCGAAAAGCTGTACAACACCTATAAAAACACTCTTTACAATATTTGCTTTGCGATAGTCCGCAACCGGACGGATGCCGAAGATGCGGTTCACGATACTTTTATACGCATTATAGACAATCTGTGTAAAATCAAAGATGTTGATTCTCCTCAGACTAAAGCGTTCTGCATAGTGATAGCAAGGAATGTGGCGGTGGATATACTCAGAAAAAGCAAGAAAAGCGTTTTTGTTACGGAGGAGGAGCTTGATTTTTATGAATCAGACATAAAAAACGAGGAAACTGCTCTTTCAAATATAGGTGTAGAGCGGCTGAAACAGGCTTTAAGACGGCTGCCGAAGGAATACTATGATGTACTTATGCTGAATGTGAAATTCGGATGCTCCCTTTCCGAAATGTCGGGCATTCTGGGTATAAGCTATCAGGCGGTAAGATATAAGCTGAGAAAAGCGAGAAGTATATTGCTGAAAGAAACGGAGGTTAAAAATGAACAACATTGAAATCGCACTGGAGGAAACCATGTATGAAATGATTTTCTCCGATATTCCAAAAACAAATTATAAGATTCGTCGTTCGTTTGACAGGAGAATGAAGAAGATGATACGCAGTTATTTAGCCGACAATACTCTTGATAAAAGTGTTCATAAGTCGAAAAAGCGTTGGCGATATATCATAATTATTGCCGTGACCCTTGTTCTTACAATCACAGCGGCGGCAGTGGTCTGCTATAATAATATCGCTCTTGAAAAGCATGATACATTTTCCCTGTTACATATTGAGGACACTGAAAAAGCACCGGAAAATATAGAACAGGAATATGTAATCACGGCCGGCATTGACGGATATATGAGATATACGTTTTATAACAGTGACGGGTGTATGGTAGAAGAATATAAAGACGGCGACAGCCAAATCATATTTTCTCAGATGACATTCAGCCATTTCAACGGCACACGGATCAACACCGAAACGGCCGAAGACGCTATTACGGCTGTTGATGTCAACGGGATAACGGCATTGTATTTTGAAAACGGCATGGAAAATATGCTGGTGTGGAATAATGACGAGTATGTTTTTTCTTTTCAAACTAATAAACTCGGCAAAGATGAACTAATAGCGTTATCGGAGAGCGTAAAACCAAAGCAATGATACGTCAGAATGCACAAAACAGCGTTTGGAATTTGTGCATTTGTACAAAATAATCCGAAGTGATAAAAAAAGCAGTACGCAGTACCTCTTTCATACGTTTTATTAATAGGGACTGAAATTAAGCCCTGATAAAACAACGGAGGTATTTATACTATGAAGAAAAGAGTACTCGCATTTTTACTGGCAACGGTGTTTGTTCTTACGCTTGTTATGAGCGTATCGGCGGAGGGGGTACAGTGCGACCTGTCCGGCACCAAAAACTGTACGCTTACGGTCAAAGGCACTACTGCACATTGTCACAGCTCGCTTACCGATTCAAGCGGTACTATCAAAAGTGTGAAAGTAGAACAATCGCTTGAGAAGTTTGCTTTTCTGTGGTTCTGGAACACAGAGGGCGGACCTTGGACAAGAACGGTATACTCGGGCGTAGCGCAATTCGATAATTACAAGGTTGTATCGAGCGGTACATATCGTGTGAAATCTGTATTCACCGTTACTACCAAGGATGGCAGGTCCGAAACGATTACTATGTACAGCAATGAAGTAAAAGTTGCATAAAAGCACCCTCTTTACCGGTCAAGCGGTAAAGAGGTTTTTTCTGTGCCGTTTTTCTTGACCTTGCGGGGAAATTGTGATATATTATCACTGTAAATGCAGATAATAAGGCAAAGGAGTGTTGCTAAAAATGGGCGGAAATCAGGCAGAATATGATATAGCGATAATCGGAACGGGGCCTGCGGGCATATCGGCGGCTATCAACGCAAGAATACGCAACAAGAGCTTTATACTTTTCGGAAATGCCGACCTCAGCGCAAAGATCGAACGCTCGCATATAATATCGAATTATCCTGCTCTGCCCGAAATAAGCGGCAGTGAGCTGAATAGGAGATTCGCCGCTCACCTTGAGCAGATGGATATAGAGATAACCTGCGAACGTATTACCGGAGTGTATAATATCGGCAAGTATTTTATGCTCCTTGCAGGGCAGAAGGAATACAAGGCGGACGCTGTCATTCTGGCAACGGGCGCACAGACCGTAAACGAAATAAAGGGCGAGCGTGAGCTTCTCGGCAAGGGCGTAAGCTATTGCGCCACCTGTGACGGAAATTTCTATAAAGGGAAAACGATAGCCGTTATCAGCGATAACAAGGAGAGCGAAGAAGAAGTGGATTTTCTGGCGGAGCTTGCAGAGAAGGTTTATTTCTGTCCGTCATATAAGACGAATTATTCGAGAGAAAATGTTATCAGATTACCCGGCTTTGTCAAAAGCGTAAACGGAGAGCGTCACGCAGACGGGATAACGCTTTCCGACGGCAGTATAATTGCCGTTGACGGAGTGTTCTTTCTGAAGCAGACGGTTTCGGCGGATGTACTGCTTGACGGGCTTGAGATGAATAACGGCAGTGTTGCGGTAAATCGTGATATGTCAACAAGCGTAAAAGGGTGCTTTGCTTGCGGAGATTGCACAGGCAGACCGTATCAGATAGCTAAGGCTATCGGAGAGGGGAATGTTGCACTTCACAGTGCGGTGGCGTATCTGGCGGAAAACAAGGGTAAAAAAGAATAATAAAAACAGCAGCAACGGTACGGTGATTAGTAGCGTTGCTGCTGTTTGTAGAAAAAGTCTTTTGTTTAATGTGCTTCTGTTATATCGTTCAGCCTTGACTATGATAGCAGGCTACCGATAGTTCTGTTTGTCGGACAGCACTTCTCGGGTTCGCTATTCGAGTGGATACACTTGTCAATATGAAAGAGGGAGACAACCAAAGGGATCAGGGAGAGGGACTGCCGCCCCTATCCCTGTCCCTTAGGTTTTCTCCCTCTTGGCTCCCTCTTTCCTTATCCATACCCTTACCCCGCTGGGGTGTTGGCGGAACTCGTAAAACCGTCTGAACATTGTATATCTTGTTGATACAGGGACGCTTAACGCTACACGTCCGCAGGTTAGTACATATATCTCAGGTTAGTGGCGCTTTTTTGAAGAGTCAATGTCAGTGCAGTTGCACTGATAAGGTCACGAAAATATTAACTCCTTGTTGGTACGGAAAATGATTTCAGCGGTGTTGGCGATATATTTCACAGTACAATTTAATGATAAATCGGATTATATAAACTGAAAGCAGCAACGGTACGGTGATTAGTAGCGTTGCTGCTGTTTGTAGAAAAAGTCTTTTGTTTAATGTGCTTCTGTTATATCGTTCAGCCTTGACTATGATAGCAGGCTACCGATAGTTCTGTTTGTCGGACAGCACTTCTCGGGTTCGCTATTCGAATAGATACACTTGTCAATATGAAAGAGGGAAGAATCAAAGTAATTAGGAAAACAACTTCTAAGCAATTACAATCCCCACCTTAGTTGGCTCGGCTTGACCGAGCAACAGAAGCTCACCCTTTTAAATGTTAGAGGGTAACAGCGTAATGATGGTGCTAAGGGAAAACAATCCCCACCATAGTTGGCTCGGCTTGACCGAGCAACAGAACCTCACCCTTTTTCGAGGGCGGGCATGGATGCCCGAAGTTGAACGCCCAAAGGCTTTAAGCACGGATGCTTACAAGTGGTCGCAAAAAGTCGGTGCAGGACGCACCGACCGCAAACGACCACGATTGCACGGACGCAAAGCCAACAAAGCGTTCATTTAAAGGCAAGGATATAGTGCAAGGCGAAGGGATAGTGCGGTTTTGGAAGGGTTGATATGGGCGAGGGCTGGTGTGACAATCCCTCCGGTAGTCGCCCGAATTTTTTCGGGCGACAGCACCTCACCTTTGACAAGGGAGGCAAGGGTGTTGGCGATTTTCGAGGGATAGTGCGGTTTTTTAAAGGTTAATGTCAGTGCAGTTGTATCGATATACTCACGAAAATATTAATGTCTTGTCGGTACGGAAAATGATTTCAGCAGTGTTGGCGATATATTTCACAGTACAATTTAATGATAAATCGGATTATATAAACTGAAAGCAGCAACGGTACGGTGATTAGTAGCGTTGCTGCTGTTTGTTATTACTGCTGTGCTTCAAGGTTTGCTTTCAGTTTGTCGGAATATTCACGGATGACCTTGCGGTCCGACTCGTTTACAATCTTATAAGTCGTCCTTGAATAGAAATGGCTGTCGGTATCCCATATAACAGGAACGATGCCAAGCTCGGTCAGCTTTCCGAGTACAATCGACAGGCACTCGGAGGAATCGGTGTGAGTTGCGTCCTTTGCCATATTGCTTGCGGTATAGGTTGATGTCGTTTCTCCCATAAATACGGGGATGTCATTATCCAGAAAAGCCTTTTTCAGCTCGGCACACTGGCTGTCGATATATTTAAGCCATTCCTCGCCGCCTATTTTATTCGCCCAGTACATAGAGTTGTCTACATAGTGGACAGACACCATAAGCCTGTCATTTACCATATCCTCAGGCATTTGAAATCTTGAAGAAGTCGTTTTATCTATGTTTGTCCAGTAGCCCGAAACGATAAGCACACGCTGTGCGTTATATCTGCCTGTGCCTCTTACCGCATCGACAAACGCCTGATTGAGCGTGTTGGTCATCTTGTAAGCATTGGTTTCTGACTGTTCCTTGAGATTACCGCTTGAATCAAACTGATTGCCGCCGAGATATTCGTTATAGCCCTCGAAAACGAGTGTGTAGGGATAATCCGCAAAATACTCGGCTATCTGCGTCCACAGATGAGTGAATATCTCCTTGCACTTGTCAAGGTCGTTTCTTCTTATGATAAATTCGTCGAAGTGGTGGATATTTATAACGGAATATACGCCTGCCTTTTCGCAGTAATCAACAATCTCCTTAACTCTTTTAAGGTATTCCTTGTTTATCGTATATGTACCGTCATTTTCCATCATATTGCCCCAGAACACAGGAATACGAACTGTGTTGAAGCCTTCCGCCTTCATACCGTCTATTATTTCCTGCGTTGTCACATCCGCTCCCCAGCAGGTTTCATAATCCTGCGGTTCGTTTCCGCCGACGACGGGAATCCATTCATACGTTATCTTTTCGCAATCGGTCGCTTCGTATGCTTCCATCGTGTTGCCAAGACTTATGCCAAGCCCCATTTTTTCAGCCATTTCGGTTGCTGTGATTATCTCATAGCGTGATGAAGTATCACTGCTTTCGTTATCCGAAATACCGCTCTGAGCGTCCGACACCGGCTGACTTTCCGTTCCCGATGTGACATTTCCGGCACAGCCTGTCAGCATAAGTGCCATTACCGTAAGTATTGCCGTTAATCTCTTCTTCATAAGAATACCTCTTTAGCAAAAAGAGCCGTTACATAAATCTATGCAACGGCTCCCAAGTGTTTATGGTTTATTTTGCGTAATCTATAGCTCTGCTTTCTCTTATCAGATGTACTTTTATCTGACCGGGATATTCCATCTCGTTCTCGATACGCTGAGAAATTTCTCTTGCAAGAACTATCATCTTATCATCGTCAACCTGTTCGGGCTTTATCATGATTCTTACTTCACGGCCTGCCTGAATAGCGAATGACTTTTCAACACCGTTGTAAGAGCTGCATATCTCTTCGAGCTTCTGCAGACGCTTGATGTAGTTTTCGTAGTTTTCGCTTCTTGCGGCGGGACGTGCGGCGCTTATTGCGTCGGCTGCCTGTACAAGAGCGGCAATAACAGAGTGTATCTCAACATCGCCGTGGTGAGCCTCGATAGCGTGGATGACCTCGGGACTTTCCTTATACTTACGGCAGACATCGACACCTATCTGAACGTGTGAGCCTTCAATCTCGTGGTTAAGAGCCTTGCCTATATCGTGCAGAAGACCGGCACGTCTTGCAAGAGTTGCGTCAACACCAAGCTCGCTTGCCATTATGCCTGCAAGGTGAGCGACCTCTATTGAGTGGTTAAGTACGTTCTGACGGTAAGATGTACGGTAGTAAAGGCGGCCGATAAGCCTTACAAGCTCGTGGTGCAGGCCGTTGACGTTGGTTTCCATAACGGCACGCTCGCCCTCCTGCTTGATTTTAAGCTCGACCTCACGTCTTGCCTTTTCTACTGTTTCTTCAATTCTCGTGGGATGGATACGTCCGTCCTGAATGAGCTTTTCAAGCGCTATTCTTGCTATCTCACGTCTTACATGGTCATGGCAGGAAAGCGTTATAGCCTCGGGGGTATCGTCAATGATAAGGTCAACACCTGTGAGCTGTTCAAGCGCACGGATGTTTCTGCCCTCACGGCCGATTATTCTGCCCTTCATTTCGTCATTGGGCAGGGGCACTACGGATACTGCCACCTCCGATACGGTATCGGCGGCAAGTCTTGAAATAGCAAGGGAGATATACTGTCTTGCCTTTTCGTCACATTCGTCCTTTAGACGCTGTTCGTAAGCTGTAATCTTGACTGCCTTTTCGTGCGAAAGCTCGCTGTCAAGCATACTCAGCAGGTGTTCCTTCGCCTGATCTAAAGTAAAGCCGGATATTTTTTCGAGAATATCCATCTGGCTTTTCTTGATGGATTCGGCTTCAGCCAGCTTTTCTTCAGCCTTCTTGTTCTTGTTCTGGAGCTGTTCTTCAAGACGCTCGATCTTATCGTTCTTCTTGTCGAGGTTCTCCTCTTTCTGCTGAAGTCTTCTTTCAGAGCGTGTTACCTCTGCTCTGCGTTCCTTGAGTTCTCTTTCGGTTTCGCTTTTGAGTTTCTGAATTTCTTTTTCGTTGTTTTCTTTGAGCTTAAAGATCTCGTCTTTAGCCTCAACCAGTGCGGTTTTCTTTGTTGCCTGAGCTTTTTCGTTAGCCTCGGATACTATCCTGCTTGCTTCCTTCTCGGCAGATTCTATCTGCGCTTCTGCCGTCTTTTTTCTATGCTCGATACCCATTTTGTACATAACAAAACCGAATATCGCCGCTCCGACTACGAATGCCGCCGCACAGAGTGTAACTGCAAGCCACACTTCCATGGGTTAGCGTTCCTCCTTTTCTGAATTGCCGTGTCACGCCGCCGCAAAACTGCATAAGCGCCTGCACGGCTGATTTTACATTTCAACATTTAATTGTATATATGTAAAATAAGCGGATCGTCCTGTCTTTTATTGGTGAAAATTTGCAAGACAGCCGACTTTCCTGAGTTATAATAGATATTTACTCAATATTAATTTTACGGCATTTTCAACAAATTGTCAAGGGCTTTTTATAAAAAAACACTAAATTATTTTGGAAAATAGTGAAAATCTATTGACAACATTTTACCGCTATGATATAATAATCAAACTGTGAAATCGCTATTACCGTTATGCAGTGCGGTTTTACAACACATTTTAATAAGCCGATGTGATGGAATTGGCAGACGTGACGGACTCAAAATCCGTTGGTAGCAATACCGTGCGGGTTCGACCCCCGCCATCGGCACCAAAAAGTGTAACCCCACTCATTGAGTGGGGTTACACTTTTTGTGTATTGGTGGGTGGGAGAACACGCAACTTGCGGGTCGTGCATGGATGCCTTATAAAATGAACGCCCAAAGTTTCGCAAGGATGCGAAACCAAAAGAGCGTTCATAAACGTGCAAGGATGCACGATAGCGGTCGCACAAAGCCGTTATGCAAGGATGCATAAAGACAGCCACACAAAGCCGTTATGCAAGGATGCATAAAGACAGCCACACAAAGCCGTTGCACGATGCAACGGCACAAATGGCTGTCGATGCACAGACGCAACGGCACAAATGGCTGTCGGCGCAAGGACGCACCGACCCCAACGACCGCAAACGCAAGGATGCGTGATAGTGCTTGCCCAAAGTTTTAAGCAAGGATGCTTAAAGTCAGCCGCACTTAGTTGCCACACGATGTGGCAACCCAAACGGTTGACGAGGCACGATGCGAAACCAACAGAGCAAGCACGACGTGCAAGGATGCACGATAGCGGTCGCACAGAGTCGCTGCACGATGCAGCGACCCAAACGACCGCAATTCGACACCCCGCTACACTTTCGCCCGCTCAACAAGCGGGGTATTATTTTTGGTGCGGTGGGTGGGAGAACCCGCAACTTGCGGGTAAGGCATGGATGTCTTATAAAATGAACGCTCAGAGGATTTAAGCAAGGATGCTTACAAGCAACAACTTATACAATTTTTAATGCAAAGTGTTGACAAATTACAACAATATATTGCAAAATCCGATTAAATTTGTTATACTATACTAAAAGACTAAAAGACCGATAACATCATAAGCAAACGGCTGTCGGTTTTAAGGGGAGGGCATACATGAGCGTGAAATACATACTGTATAATCCTTTATCTTGCAATGGAAAAGGAACAGAGCTTGCGAAAAAGCTGGCGGAAATATATAAGGACGATGAACTGAAATATTGCAATATGACGCAGATAAGCGGTTACGGCACATTTTTTGACAGTATTTCGCCTGAAAGCGATATTGTGCTGTGCGGCGGCGACGGTACGCTTAACCGTTTTATAAACGACAGCGACGGGTATCCTTATGAGAATCCGCTGTATTATTACGGTACGGGAAGCGGAAATGATTTTTTGCGTGACCTCGGCAAGGAGCAGGGCTGTGAGCCTGTAAGGATAAACGAATATGTCAGAAATCTGCCGATCGTAACGGTAAACGGCAAAAGCTCACGGTTTATCAATGCTATAGGCTACGGAATTGACGGATATTGCTGTGAAACGGGCGATGAGCTGAGAGAAAAATCAGACAAGCCCATAAATTATACATCTATTGCGGTTAAAGGTCTGCTGTTTCATTTCAGACCGGCGAATGCGGTTATAAACGTTGACGGCAGGGAGTACAGCTATAAGAAGGTATGGCTTGCGCCGACAATGAACGGCAGGTTTTACGGCGGCGGTATGATGACCGCTCCGCAACAGGACAGAAACAATCCCGAGGGAAAGCTGTCGGTTGTTGTGATGCACGGCAGTGGAAAGCTGAAAACGCTTATGGTGTTCCCTTCAATCTTCAAGGGGGAGCATATCAGCCATACCGAGATGGTAGAGGTACTGACCGGAAAGGAAATCACAGTGCGGTTTGATTCGCCAGCCGCACTGCAGATAGACGGTGAAACGGTAAAGAATGTCAGCGAATATTCGGTGAAGGCGTATGACAGGGAGAACGGCGACCGGCGGTATACAGACGGAGAAAAGGAAAAAGAAAGCGAAATGGTTTGAAGTGAATAGGCAGGAGATGTCGGGTTGGGCGTTTTATAATTTAATAGAATATATCCGCAGAGCCTGCATATGTCGGGGCTAAAACGGCAAACAAAAAACCGCTTGATTTTGACAATCAAGCGGTTTTTAACTGGTCTGAGTGACAGGATTTGAACCTGCGGCCTCTACCACCCCAAGGTAGCGCGCTACCAATCTGCGCCACACCCAGATAACAGTAAACATTATACACGGTTTTCGGGTATTTGTCAAGGGCTTTTTTAAAAAAATACGAAAAATTTTCGGCAGAGCTGTTCAAACGGCTTTGTTGTGCGAAATAACGGGTTGTGGTCGATGTTGTCGTAGGGTGAAGCGGGGCAGTTGTGGTCGATGTTGCCGTAGGGTGAAGCAGAGCGGCTGTGGTCGATGTTGCCGTAGGGTGAGGCGGAGCGGCTGTGGTCGATGTGGCCGTAGGGTGAAGCGGAGCGGTTGTGGTCGATGTTGCCGTAGGGTGAAGCGGAGCGTCTGTGGTCGATGTTGCCGTAGGGTGAAGCGGAGCGGCTGTGGTCGATGTTGCCGTAGGGTGAGGCGGAGCGTCTGGGGTCGATGCTGCCGTAGGGTGAAGCGGAACGGTTGTGGTCGATGCTGCCGTAGGGTGAAGCGGGGCGGTTGTGGTCGATGTTGCCGTAGAGTGAAGCGGGGCGGTTGTGGTTGATGTGGCCGTAGGGTGAAGCAGAGCAGTTGTGGTTGTGGTCGATGTGGCCATAGGGTGAAGCAGAGCGGTTGAATGATATACGGAAGGTAAGTTTTGAGAAAAAATGACGTTTGCTATTGCGAACACGGACAATTTGTGATACAATATAAAATGTGTCGGTATGTGCAGATGAAGCACTGTATGTGTCAAAGATACAGGCGGCAGATACTGATGACACAGGAAAGTAAAAAATCCGATGAAAAGGACGGTTATTTATAATGACAAATTATGAAACTTACGAAAGCCCTTTCTGTACGAGATATGCAAGCGAGGAAATGCAGTTTACATTCTCCGCACAGAAGAAGTTTTCGACATTCCGCAGATTGTGGGTGGCGCTTGCGAGAGCGGAAATGAAGCTCGGACTTGAGCAGGTAACACAGGAAAAGGTTGACGAGCTTGAGGCGCATATTGATGATATTGATTTTGCTTATGCGGCTGAGGAGGAGAAGAAGCTCCGCCACGATGTTATGGCGCACGTCCATACATACGGAAAGTGCTGTCCTAAAGCTGAGGGTATAATCCATTTAGGCGCTACAAGCTGTTATGTAGGCGACAACACCGATGTTATCGTAATGCGTGACGCTATGAAGATAGTACACAGAAAGCTCGTGAACGTTCTTTCGAATTTCGCTTCTTTTGCGGATAAATATAAGGATATGCCCTGTCTTGCATATACACATTTACAGCCTGCACAGCTGACTACCGTAGGCAAGCGTGCTACACTGTGGATGAACGAGCTTCTGATGGACCTTGAGGATCTTGAGTATCAGATGGGTAATCTGAAGCTGCTCGGTCAGAAGGGTACTACAGGCACACAGGCGAGCTTTATGGAGCTGTTCCACGGAGATGAGGAAAAGATAGAAAAGCTGGAGCAGATGATAGCTGAGGAAATGGGATTCAAGCAGTGCGTACCCGTAAGCGGTCAGACCTATTCAAGAAAGGTTGACAGCAGAATAGTAAACGTACTGGGCGGTATTGCACAGAGCTGTTCAAAGTTCTCGAACGATCTGCGTATCCTTGCAAACTTCAAGGAGATGGAAGAACCTTTCGAGAAGAATCAGATCGGTTCTTCGGCTATGCCTTATAAGAGAAACCCGATGAGAGCGGAGAGAATAACCTCGCTTTCAAGATATGTTATGATAGATACTCTTAATCCTGCGTTCACGGCAGGCACGCAGTGGTTTGAGAGAACGCTCGACGACAGTGCAAACAAGCGTATCGCAGTAGCGGAGGCATTCCTTGCAACAGACGCTATACTGAACATTATGCTGAATATCACAAACGGACTGGTCGTATATCCTAAGGTCATCCGTGCAAGAGTAATGAAGGAGCTTCCTTTCATGGCAACGGAAAACATTATGATGGACGCAGTTATGAAGGGCGGAAACAGACAGGAGCTTCATGAGAAGATAAGACAGCACAGCATTGCCGCAGGTAAGGTTATCAAAGAAGAGGGCGGAGAAAACGACCTCGTTGACAGAATCGCCGCAGACCCCGACTTCATGACTACAAAGGAAGAGATCGAGGCAAAGCTCATCCCAGAAAATTACACGGGCAGAAGCGCAAGCCAGGTGACTGCATTCCTTGACAGGTGCATAAAGCCTGTCCTTGAAAAGAACAAGGACGTTCTCGGAGAAAAGGCTGAGCTTTCCGTATAATGAACGGATTGTGAAAATTGCAAAAATTCTTTACTATTTCTTGACTAATCGAAATCATTATAGTATAATACTGTAATGTATAAATTAACAGGATGTGCTGAGGCACAGAAACGGAGTGAAACATTTGAAAAGAGTGGCAAAGCCTGTGTTCTTTATAGTGCTGGCGGTTATACTGGCATTTACAGGCATAGTATTTTTCGGTGTTCATACCCAGTACGGCGATTTCACGACCACTATTATAAGAGGTGTAAGTGATATTCGTTGGGGTATTGATATCAGAGGCGGTGTTGACGTTACATTTACGTCACCGGCAGACTACGATGCGACCAATGAAGAGGTCGATGCAGCAAAGTCGATCGTTGAAACAAGACTTGTTGCAAACAACATAACAGACTATGAGGTTTATGTTGATTATAACAGCGATAAGATAATCGTGCGTTTCCCGTGGCAGGCTGAGGATGACAGCTTTGATCCGGAAGCGGCTGTAAAGGAGCTTGGTGCTACCGCACTGCTCACCTTCAGAGAAGGCTCGGAAAAATCGCTTTCCAACGGTCAGACATACGAGGATCTGCCCCTTATCATTTCCGGCTCGGACGTTGAAAAGGCTTCTGCCGTATATCAGCTCAAGAGCGGAAACAGCAAGGAATATGAGTATATGGTATCCTTAAAGCTGAAGGACAGCGGCAAGGAGAAGTTTGCAGAGGCTACAAAGAAACTCGCATCATCAAAGGGATACATTTCAACCTACATGGACGATAAGTGCATTTCAACAGCTACCGTAAAAGAGGAAATCAGCGGCGGTGAGGCTACAATCAGCGGTAACTTTACGGCTGATGAGGCTAAGGCGCTTGCAGACCAGATAAACGGCGGTGCGTTACCGTTCAAGCTGGAAACATCGAGCTTCAGCACTATCTCGCCCACACTCGGTACGGGTGCCCGTGACGCTATGGCAATCGCCGGCGTTATCGCATTTGTACTTATAATGATATTCATGATATCACTGTACAGACTGCCCGGTGTAGTTGCCGTTATCGGTCTTATCGGACAGGTTGCAGGTACGTTCTGTGCTATAACAGGCTTCTTCCCGTTCTCAAACAGCTTTACGCTGACAATTCCCGGTATCGCAGGTATCATTCTTGCGGTAGGTATGGGCGTTGACGCTAACGTTATCACGGGCGAGCGTATAAAGGAAGAAATAAACAGCGGCAAGACGATAGATACAGCGATAGCTACAGGTTATAAGAGAGCGTTCAGTGCGGTATTTGACGGTAATATCACAATGATTATCGTTGCTATCATACTTATGGGTGCTTTCGGTACTCCCGACAGCCTTGCGTCTACTATACTGAAGCCCGTATTCTTTATGTTCGGCGCTTCAACGGAGGGTACTATCTACTCATTCGGCTATACTCTGATGGTCGGCGTTATACTGAACTTCCTGTTCGGCATACTTGCGACAAGACTTATGACAATGTCGCTTTCCAGATTCAAGATATTCAGAAATCCCGCTCTCTACGGCGGAAAATCTGCAAAGAAGCGTGCCGCTGAAAAGGCTGCCGCAACGGAAGGCGGTGCTTCAAAATGAATAACAAAAAAGTATTTGATTTTATAGGATACAGAAAGGTACTCTTTCTGATACCGATCGTCATTGCTGTAATTACGGTTATTTTCAACTGTATATTCGGCATTGAAATGGCTATTGAGTTCAAGGGCGGTACAATGCTGACCTACAGCTATACCGGCGAAATTGACACAAATGCGGTAAAGAAGACGGTTGAGGGCGAAAACTACGGTGCTGTTACTGTAACTACAGGTTCTTCAATGAACAGCTCGCTTGAAGTCATTGAAATCTCATTCTCGTCTTCAGAGGGACTTACAGCAGATAAGCAGACAGCTTTATCGGATAAGCTCCAGCAGACCTTCAAGGATAACAGCCTTACGCTTGTAAACAGCCAGGATGTCAACCCCACATCAGGTACGGAGTTCTTCCTTAAGTGCCTTGTTGCAGTATTGTTCTCGTTTATACTGCTCGTTATCTATATTGCGTTCAGATTCAAGAAAATCGGCGGTCTTTCGGCAGGTGTGTTTGCACTGGTAGCCCTTGTTCACGACTGCTTCATGGTTTATGCTGTGTTCGTGTTCTGCCGTTTCCCAATCGACGCAAACTTTATGGCGGTTGTTCTTACCGTACTCGGTAACTCTATCAACAATACAATCGTTGTATATGACCGTATCAGAGAGAACCGTAACCTTTACGGCAACTCGCTTTCACTCAAGGAACTTGTTAATATGAGTATCACTCAGTCGATAACACGTTCTGTAAACACAACTGTTACCACAGCCTTTGCCGTACTCGCAATCTGCGTTGTATGCGCAATCTGCGGTGTAACCTCGATAATGACATTTGCTATTCCTATGATGGCAGGTCTTATCTGCGGTACTTATTCTTCACTGTGCATCTCGGGTCCCCTGTGGGTACTCTGGCAGGAGAAGCACGGCAAGAATTATACAAATGCAGGAAACGGCGAAAGCAAGAAGGATACAAAGAATCTTGCTTCAAAGGGTACGGTAGACACAAAGAAGCTCATGGTATAATCACCTGCGGCTGATAATTCAATCAAAAATAAAAGACGCATAGCACATAAAGTCTTTGCGGCTTTTGAATTTAGACAGATATTCATAAAAACCAAATGGGAGAGATTTTTAAAAATCCCGGAGGATATTTTGAAAAGAGATATTACTAAAAAAATCACAACACATTTCGGTAAACTTATACGCAGTCCGAAGCTGTTGTTGACGCTGATAATTCCGCCGATAGCGGTAATTGTCATAGGACTTGCGGTATTTGCGGGCAGCGGGCTTTATCCGTTCGGAGATAAAACGCTCGCATGGTGCGATATGCACCAGCAGGTGCTTCCTTTATTGCTCGACTTCAAGGACATACTTGAGGGCAAGGGGGATTTCTTCTTCAACTGGCAGAATGCCGGCGGAATGAATTTCCTCGGCGTGTTCCTGTTCTTTATATCAAGCCCGTTTTCGTTTCTTGTTGCATTTGTCGACAAAGCGGACATGATGCTGTTCATGAACATTATGACGCTTATGAAAATGGCTGTCTGTGCGATAACCGCAAATGCGTACTTCCGCACCTGCCATAAAAAGCTGGATGTGACATATTCGGCGCTTTTCAGCGTTATGTATGCGTTCAGCGGTTATTCGATGCTGTTCTATCAGAACACGGTATGGCTCGATGTAATGTATTTCTTCCCGCTGCTGCTGATAGCGTTCAATTCGCTCGTAAAGCGTAAACGCACAGGCGGTCTTATATTCTGCCTTGTCGGAATGCTGGTGCTGAATTATTATCTCAGCTATATGGTGGTATTGTTCACGATACTGTATTTCGGCGTTTACATTTTTCTTAACAGAAAAAAGGGCAGTACAAAGGGCATTGCGCCGAGGTTTATCATAGGCTGCGGTATAGCGGCGCTGATCTCCGCTGTTGTATGGCTTCCGAGCTTTGTACAGTATCTTTCATCCGCAAGGGGAGCGAACATACTCAAGGGTCTGTTTGATTCTGCGGTATTTGCAGGGATATATACAAATCTGCCGCTTATTTTCTGTACGGGATTTTCCGTTGCGGCTTTCATTGTGTATTTTCTGCGAAGAAAGAGCAAGAACAGCAGATTCTATGCACTGCTTTCGTTTCTTACGCTTCTGCCGGTAGTGTTTGAGCCGATAAACAAGATGTGGCATACGGGCGACTATATGGCATTCCCTATGCGGTACGGCTATATGACTACGCTTATGATGCTGACCTTTGCGGCGGTGAAGCTGTCGCATACAAAGCCTGACGATTATGCACAAAAGAATAAAAAGCCTTATCTTATCGGAATAACTGCCGCCGGCGTTATCTATTTCGGTTTTACGATATGGTACTACTGTAACTGCAGATACGACCTGGATTCGTATGTTTCGACACTGTGGGGAAGCTCGGAGTCGTTCGTACTGCTTTTGATAATCTTCTGCGGATTTACGGCACTGTATGTTCTGACTATGGCTTTCGGCGTTTTCAAGAAGCTCACTTTCAAATCGGTTTGTTCTGTACTGGCTGTAATTGTTGTAGCCGAGAGCGTTTTCAACGCAAACGTGTATATAGGCACATCGGCATATACCCCTGTCAAGTACAACAATGCGATAGAGCTTGAAGGAAAAATCCCCGAGGACGAGGATTTTTACAGGGTGAAGCTGATGCAGTGGCCGAAGAAATATTTTGACGCAAATCTTATAGGCGGACTGGGCTATCCCACCATCGCACATTATACCTCGCTTACATCGGAGGATTATATGTTTGCGATGAAGCGGCTCGGCTACTCGTCCTACTGGATGGAGGTCACAGGCAACGGAGGCACGGCTCTTACCGACGCCGTTATGAATATAAAATATTATATAGAGAAATTCAGTGCAAGAGAGCCTGTGATTTATCGTGACAAGAACTATTCGATCTATGAGAGCGAATACTATCTCCCGCTCGGCATAGTGACCGACAGCGATCTGTCACAATGTACGGAGCTGCCTAAGGCGGAACGCATAGTTATACAGGAATATCTTGCAAAGAATCTGCTTGACACCGGCAACGAGCTTCTGTTCACCGAGTATGAGCATACCGGAGAAAAGAATATACGGTATGCACATCGTGACGGGATATATTATTTCACGCCCAAGAGCAATACACGCATCGCAACGCTCAGCTACAAGCTGGATATAGGAGAAAAGCAGGCGTTGTATTTCGATTGCTTTGATCTTGTTACAAGAAATATCAACGAGCATATCAATGGTTCGTTTGCAATATATGTAAACGGCATCAAGCAGGATCTGTCGTTCCCGAATAAAGACAGCAACGGGCTTTTATATCTCGGTACTTTCGAAAATGAGAAGGTAAGTATAGATGTTGATGTAAACGAAAGCACTTATTGCTCAAGCTACGGTGTTTACGGGCTGTCGTTAGATAAGCTGGAGAAAGCTATCAATAAAACAAAAACCGCCGACCTTAAGGTTGACGGAGGAAATATAAGCGGAACGGCAGACAACGCAAAGAGCGGTCAGTGGCTGTTTTTGTCGGTGCCGTATGACAGTGGATTTTCTGCGACGATAAACGGCAAGTCTGCTGAGATATACCGTTCTATGTCGGGCTTTATGGCGGTAAAGCTGGAGGAAGGCAAAAATGATATAACCTTCAGTTTCTGCCCTAAAGGACTTAAACCGGGTATTGTGCTGAGCGTTGCAGGCTTTGCGGCACTGGCGCTGTACATTATATTCCGCAAAAAGATAACGGCAATTGCCGATAAGGCGGAAGGTCTGTGCAGGGTCGGCGTTTATGTATTGCTTGTTGCGGTGCTGGCGGCGGTGTATGTATTACCGCTAATCATATCAATAATAGGGAACATTTGTTCTCTGGCGGGCTGATTTTCAGAAAGGAAGTAATGAAAATGGATATTGGCGTATCAACGGCTTGTCTGTACCCTCTTGAAACAGAAAAGGCTCTTTATGAGCTTGCCGAGCGGGGTGTAAAAAATGTTGAGATATTCGTAAATTCGATAGACGAGCTTGAAGGGCAGGTGCTTGTTGAGCTAAGAAGGATCATCGGTGAATACGGGATGAACGTATTATCCATGCATCCGTTTTCTTCGCCTATGGAAACACTGTTCCTATTCGGCGATTATCCACGCAGAACCGAATATCTGATAGATATTTACAAGAGGTATTTTGAGGTTATGGCGGAGATCGGTGCGGATGTGTTTGTCCTGCACGGAGCTATCCTAAGCTCAAAGGTGCCTGATGAAAGGTACATGGAACGTTATCTGCGTCTGTTCCGTCTTGCAAAAGAATTCGGTGTTACGGTGGCTCAGGAAAACATCTGCTACTGCAAGAGCAGCAGTGTAAGATTTATCGAGGATATGATCGGACAGCTCGGCGACGAGGTCAGATTTGTTGTAGATCTCAAACAGGCGAGAAGGAGCAATGTAGATCCGTTCAGGCTTCTGGATATAATAGGTGATAAGGTCGTACATCTTCATGTAAGCGACGGCGACGCAGGCTGCGATTGCCTGCCGATAGGAAAGGGCAGCTTTAACTTCAACCGTCTTTTCAGCGAGCTTGAAAAAATAAATTACGATAAAGCGATGATAGTAGAGCTTTACCGTGAGAATTACAGCAGCTATGACGAGCTTGCTGCGTGTGCGAATAATATGAAAAAGATATACGATAAGTATAAGATGGGGCTTTGATTACAGAAAACGCTTGAAAAAGCTGCGAAAGTGTGTTAAAATACATAAATACAGCAATATGGAAAAGAAAACCGTGAGGATCAGAGCGAAAGCGAGGAAAACAGATGAAATGCCCGGAATGCGGATATGAGGACAGCAAGGTAATAGACAGCCGCCCTGCGGAAAATAAGATTCGCAGAAGACGTGAATGTCTGTCGTGCAAGTGCCGTTTTACGACCTATGAAATGGTGGAAACAATACCGCTTATGGTTGTGAAAAAGGATAATACCATTGAACCTTTTGACCGTGACAAGCTGATAAACAGGCTTGCGAGAGCTACAGTAAAACGTCCGGTACAGATCGAAGACCTTGAAAAAATGGTTGAGGATATTGTACAGGAGCTGAAGAACCAGTTCAGACGTGAGGTATCGTCGGACGAGATCGGTGAGCTGGTACTGCGAAGGCTGAAGGATATAGATAAGGTGGCGTATATCAGATTTGCTTCGGTATATCGTGACTTTAATGATATTGACAGCTTTGTCAGAATAATTTCCGAGCTGAACGAGGAAAAATAGGATTTTTATCGGTGCCGTCCTTAAAGGGCGGCATTGCTTTTTGCATTACGGAAAGAACACACGGGTTTTCAACATATAGCAATGTGGTTGTTGATAACTAAATGTTGATAGCAGAAAACTGTATATTGTGGTTGTTTGCATTTTGCACAATCGGGGAATATAACAGTTTAAAACCATTTGTGCAAAATTAAAATGAAAAAGCTGTTGACAAAGCTCGAAAAGCGTGATATAATAGACAAGCACTCAAACGAGAGGGCACGAAAACAGAGGGTACTTGAGAAAGCCTGAAACCGCTTGAACAGCGAGAAAGATGGCAGTCGAGGGTACGGAGATGAGCTTAAAAAACCGGAAGGAAGAAACGGCGGAAGCGCGGTGACCGACTGGTAAAAAGTTCAAAACTGTGAAAAAAGAAATTTAAAAAATTTCAAAAAAGTGCTTGACAAACTCGAATGAATGTGATATAATAAATAAGCTGTCGCAAGAGCGGCACAAAGTTCCTTGAAAATTGAACAGTACAGAATTAAAAACATTACCTTGAGATTCTTAAGAGAATAACAAGAAATTCTGGATGAACACAAAATAACGTGCTAATTGATAGCAAGTTAGCGTTCAGCAGAGCAATCAAACTTTGATATTTAAAGCGAAAGCTTGAATATACCATTTAACAAAGAGTTTGATCCTGGCTCAGGACGAACGCTGGCGGCGCGCCTAACACATGCAA
>OHPT01000086.1_pt1 | contig 42471 bp, 46 predicted proteins | sample 1577831 | NCBI WGS metagenome assembly OHPT01 (sample SAMEA3879530, study PRJEB24766) | human gut metagenome | biome: human-associated habitat; feature: feces | place: USA | collected 1985/1987 | reverse complement strand
TGAGGTGCTGTCGCCCGAAAAAATTCGGGCGACTACCGGAGGGATTGTCACTCCATCACCCCTTCCAAAACCGCACTATCACACTCGCTTTTCGTACTGCAATCGTCTGTGTGTGCTTATACGGTTTTGCATTTAAACTATCACATCTCGCTTTTCGTAGGGCGAGGGTCTGTGTGTGCTTGTATGGTTTTGCATCCGTGCAAAACTTAGGGCACACACGCTAAGGCATCCTTGCCTTGCTTGCCCCTCCCGTTGCACCGAACATCTCTATCCCCACGACCATTGCAAAAGAACGATAATCCTTCGCTCGCACCAACCCTTCTCAAAACCTCACTATCCCTCGAAAATCGCCAACACCCTTGCCTTTAAATGAATGCTCCGGAAGTGCTATCTTGCAAAAAAACTATCGGTAGCTTTTTATCATAGTCAGAACTGAACGATATAGCAGAAGTATATCAAACAAAAGATTTAATCGTTTCTTCCTGTCAAGAAAAGCAAAACGGCCGGCATCTGCCGACCGTTCCGTATTATTCAATGTTGTTGTGGCTGTCTTTTATTTTCCTATTCTCTGGCGTATTTCCTTCAGTGCATCTGCACGGTTGACATTTGCCATAACCTTGTAATTTGTATACTGAGAATATATAACAAGAGTCATTCTTTCTTCCGCCACATTGATGACTTCGTTCATAGGTATTTCGAATTCCTGAAGCGACAATGTTTTTCCGACTATGTAATTTTCGTATACCTCACAGTACGATTTACTTTTAAGACACAGCGTCACAAACATTATCAGCGGATACAGTATGAAGAACAGAATTGCAGCGATGGTTATTATTTCACCTGTGCTTCCACCACCGAATGCGGATTTAATTCCTTTGTAATTGACCATCATAATGATTGCCATTATAATGAAAATCAGTCCGCATACTCCGATTACTGCCTTGCGGACAGCGAACGAAGATTTTGTCGATAAAATCAGTTTTCCTTTGTTGTTCATATAACTCACCTTTTTAATATTATTTTAAGCATTATCTGCTTAATTTACATCTGTTTCTTGTCTTATAAACGGTCGTTTAAACATTTAAAAGCATATAGCGCTACTTTTTTCGACAATCAAATTATATACTCATATTGCGTACAAGTCAACAGATATATTTGCGTTTTGTGAATTTTTGATAAATAATCTGAATTGCTGTTGTATAATTTCTACATGAATATCGGGTATTATTAGAAAGGGAAGGTGATGACATGAATTTTGGAGATTGCCTTAAAAGTATACTTGATGACAGGGAAATTTCACAAAGAGAATTTGCAAAACAGTTGAATATAGCGCCGACAACACTGAACGGATATATCAGAAATACACGTCAGCCGGATTTTGAACTTGTAAAAAAAATAGCTGATAAGCTTGGGGTGTCGGTAGATTACTTGTTTGGTACGGAAGGCAACCGTGATTACACTTTTGAAGAAAGAGAACTGATAATGAATTACAGACAGATGACCGACGAAAACAAAAAGCTGTTTAAGCAACTTTCCGCAGAGCTTGCAAAACATATATAAATCTGAATTTTTCAGGGAAACTGCGGCATAGGTGCTTCATCAGCAGAACAGATTTACACGGTTTTGTATTATTTCTGAATTGTCCGGATTGAACAGCGGAAAAATGCGGATAATATTCCGCAATGTATCGAGTTATAAAAATAAGCACAGCAACCATAGAGTTATACGTTGCTGTGCTTCAATCTATAGAAAACGGGTTATGCCACAGACCCTTTTTCTGCAAACTGAAACGGCCGGCATCTGCCGACCGTTCCTTTATATTCCGTTATAATTACTTGCTAATAACTACGTTCAGACCTTCTGCGCTTTCAACTGTGAAGTGCTTGTCTGTAGCTGTATGTGTAACAGTGATTGTATCGCCGTTTCTCTCAGCCATAACAGTAAGCTCAAGCTTAGCGTCCTTATCGTAGATCTTGCACTGAGTGTTCTTGCCGTCCTCAAGCTGATAGATAACGAGCTTTGCGCCCTCAACATAGTCATATGCGAAGTTACGCTCAAAGTTACCGTAAGCGATTATGCTGTTGGGCTTAGCATACATACCCATTGAGAAGTAGTCGTACTTCTTGTCGTACCAGTTACCGCCCTCAAGAACTTCTCCTGTCTGAATATCGGTCCACTTGCCCTTAGGCAGATAGAACTGAGCAGTACCCTCCTCGTTAAATACGGGAGCAATAAGCAGGTTATCACCGAACATATACTGTCTGTCAAGAGGTAAGCAGGCAGGATCGTCACTGTATTCCATAACCATAGCTCTCATCATAGGAACGCCCTTTTCGTGAGCCTTTACTGCGTTAGCGAACAGATACGGCATCAGGCGACCCTTGAGCTTTGTGAAGTGACGCAGAACGTCGCACGCTTCTTCGTCAAAGTTCCACGGTACTCTGTATGAGCTGTTGCCGTGAAGTCTTGAGTGTGAAGACATAAGGCCGAATGCAGACCATCTCTTGTATAAGTCGGGTGAGCCTGTAGCCTCAAAGCCCGAAATATCGTGGCTGAAGTAGCCGAAGCCTGATAAGCAGAGTGAAAGTCCTCCACGGAGTGTTTCAGCCATTGATTCGTACTGGCTGAAGCAGTCGCCGCCCCAGTGTACAGGGAACTGCTGACCGCCGACCGTAGCAGAACGTGCGAACAGACAAGCCTTGTCCTTGCCGTAGAATTCCTCAAGCACCTCAAATACACACTTGTTGTAGAGATATGTGTAGTAGTTGTGCATTCTGTAAGGATCGGAGCCGTCGCTGTATACAACATCGGCTGTGGGTATTCTCTCACCGAAGTCCGTCTTGAATGCGTCAACGCCCATCTCGCACAGTGTTCTCAGCTTTGCCTTGTACCACTTGCAAGCCTCAGGATTCGTAAAGTCAACGATAGCCATACCGGGCTGCCACATATCGCACTGGAATACGCCGCCGTCCGTCTTCTTGATGAAGTAGCCGTTCTTTACACCCTCGTCAAATAAGGATGACTGCTGAGCAATATAGGGGTTAATCCATACGCAGATTTCAATTTTCTTTTCCTTAAGACGTGCGAGCATAGCCTTGGGATCGGGGAACATTCTCTTATCCCAGGTGAAGTCGCACCAGTTGAATTCCTTCATCCAGAAGCAGTCGAAGTGGAATACCTCCAGAGGAATATCACGTCTTGCCATTTCGTCTATGAAGAACGAAACTGTTTCCTCGTCATAGTTTGTAGTGAATGATGTTGTCAGCCACAGACCGAATGTATATGCAGGAGGAAGTGCAGGCTTACCTGTCAGCGTTGTGTAAACGCCGAGTACGTCTGCGATTGTCTTACCGCCCATTACGAAGTATTCCATTCTCTCGCCCTGAACGGAGAAAGCAACCTTTGAAACCGTTTCGCTTGCTACTTCAAACGTAACGTTCTCAGGGTGATTTACAAATACACCGTAGTTTCTTGATGATACATAGAAGGGGATTGACTTGTATGTCTGCTCAGAGCAGGTACCGCCATCGTTGTTCCATACTTCTACCGTCTGACCGTTCTTTACGAATGTAGAGAACTTCTCGCCGAAGCCGTAGATGTTCTCGCCTACGGAAATGTTGAGCATCTCTCTTATTCTTGCAGGCTCGTCTGTAGATGCGTGTGCGTAGAAACGCTCCGCCTTTGTGCCTTCCATACGGTAGTCTGTGAGCCAGGGCTGTTCTTCGATATAAGAAGTTGTTCTCCAGCCTTCCTTTGTGAGCAGCTTTCCGTCATAGAAGTATTTTATATCCCATGCTCCGCCTGCCTTGCCGATTCTTACCGAAGTCTTGTTCGAAACAAGCTCCCAGTACTCGTCCTTCTCGTTTATAACAGGCTTGAAGTTTGTGTCCTCATATAATGTGAAGTCCGGACCCTTCTTTACAGCACCCTTGTAATGCTCAATCGTAACCTTGATTGAATCGGCAAGCGTAGATGTAAAGGTGATCTCAAGAACAGGACCGCCAAGCGTCATTCCTCTGTTACCGATCCACTGGTTAGTGGCATATACGGTTATCGAGTTGTCTGTAGCCTTTACCTCATAGATCTGAGTTGCATAGTTTACGTCGTAGCCCGACTTGTTCATCCAGAAACCGTCTGAATACTTCATAGATTATACCTTTCCTTTCAAAACGGCGGTCACGCTTCCGCCAAAATTTACTTTCCATACGGGTATGCCCCCGCTGCTTCTCGCTAAACGACCCTCCGCTCACGGCGCTTTGTGCACCGCACGCCTCACAAACTGTTATTGCATAATTTGTAACTTGCTATGTTTTTTACAACCCGTCACAGCCTTCTCAGCTCATCACAACCTGTCACAGCCTGCTTTGATTTATCACAGCTTTTCACGACCCATTTCAGCCTGCCTTGATTTATCACAGCTTATCATAACTTATCACAATCCGCAACGTTTTATCGCCGTTCGTGTAATCGTTTACCCGTTGCTTATTCTAACATATAAATTTACAAAAATCAAGGGGTTTTCGAAAAAATTTTTGAAATTATCAAAAGCCGCCTTTTAAAGCCTCCCAAACTGCATAATAAAGCACTTTTTATCACAATACCGAAAAACCGTCAGATGAAATGCCGGTGAATCTCAAAAGAAAAATCACAACGGAAAATTTTAAACAGAAATCCGACTCATACTTCTATATTTTTCCTTGCATTAAATGTTAATCAAGAGTAATCTTTTGCACTTTCTGCATTGCGTCTTACTTAATTTTACATCTTTACCGACACCTACTCACAATCATCACAATTCATCAACCTGTGCATATTCTGTCTGTTCTGCCAAAACCCCTTGGTAATGCGGAAAAACGCAGTTTATTATTATAATCGAATCATCACCTTGATATTTCCATTCACGGAATTTATTATCAAAGCATATACTACTCTTGTATCAACCATAATATACCATAAATTTACATAATGAGGTGATTTTTAATGTGTGGAATAGCAGGTTGGATAGATTGCCGCAGGCTGTGCGACAGCGCCGCAATAATGCGTAGAATGGCTCAGACAATGGTTCCGAGAGGCCCCGACAGCGGCGGTTTCTACACCGATGATAACTGCGCCCTCGCCCACCGCCGCCTTAGCGTCATAGACCCCGCCCGAAGTGCCCAGCCGATGACCCGTAAAACCGCCCTCGACAGCTACACTATCGTCTATAACGGCGAGCTTTACAACACTGCCGAAATCCGCTCTGAGCTTGAATCTACGGGCATTTCGTTCACCTCCTCCGGCGACACGGAGGTACTGCTCTGGGCATACATCACCTGGGGCGAGGCCTGCCTCGACAAGCTCAACGGAATATACGCCTTTGCCGTGTGGCAGGAAAAGGAAAAGCAGCTCTTTCTTGCCCGTGACAGAATCGGCGTGAAGCCGCTGTTTTACTACGAATACGCAGGCGGCCTTATCTTTGCGTCCGAGATAAAAACGCTCCTCGCCCACCCTATGATAGAGCCGGTAATCGACCGTGACGGCATTGCTCAGATAATGCTCTTAGGTCCTGCGAGAAAGCCGGGAAGCGGCATCTTCAAAGGGATCAGGGAGCTTCGCCCCGCCGAGTGTGCCATGTACTGCCGATGCGGCCTCAGAAAGCGCACCTACTGGTCGCTCCACGCCCTTCCCCATAAGGAAACCGCCGAGGAAACCGAACAGCACATAGCCTACCTCCTGACCGATGCCATAAAGCGCCAGCTTGTCAGCGATGTTCCGCTTTGTACAATGCTTTCGGGCGGTCTTGACAGCAGTATCATAAGCGCCGTTGCCGCCAAAGAATTTGAACAAAACGGCAGACAGCTCACCACCTATTCAATCGACTACAAGGACAACGACAAGAACTTCCACAGCAGTAAATTCCAGCCCGATATGGACGCACCGTGGATACGGAAAATGTCAGCGTTCATCGGCTCTAAGCACATCAATGTCGAGGTAGATACACCTGCTCTGACCGACGCTCTGGAGCTGTCAACCTACGCCCGTGACCTGCCGGGAATGGCAGACGTGGACAGCTCTCTGTACCTGTTCTGCAAGGCTATCAAGGGCAACTTCACTGTCGCTCTCAGCGGCGAGTGCGCCGATGAAATCTTCGGCGGCTATCCGTGGTATCACAACGAGGAAATTCTCTACAAACCGGGCTTCCCGTGGGCTTGCTCGACCGCATCCCGTGCGGGTCTGCTCTGCGACGGGATACTGGGCGACATCGACCCGAATGATTATGTCAACTTCTGCTGTAACGAAACGCTTAAGAACACCGAATATCTCGACACCGACAGCCGCAAGGACAGACGTATGCGTGAGATGTTCATGCTGAACTTCTATTGGTTTATGCAATGCCTGCTTGACCGCAAGGACAGAATGAGCATGGCTCACGGGCTTGAGGTAAGGGTGCCGTTCTGCGACCACAGGATTGCCCGTTACGCCTTCAACATTCCGTGGGAGATAAAGGCGGCAGGAGGCAGGGAGAAAGGCATTGTCCGCCGTGCGATGAAAGGCATACTGCCCGACGATGTGCTTTGGCGCAAGAAATCGCCGTATCCAAAGACCCACAATCCAACCTATCTTGCCGAAGTTATCCGCAGGATGAGGGCGGTGCTTGCAGACAAGGATTGCCGCCTTACCGAGATCGTCAGCCGTGAAAAGCTGTTACGGCTGTGCGACGATCCGACACTGTTTGAGGGGAATTGGTACGGTCAGCTTATGACCTCGCCGCAGATCTTCGCTTACCTCTTGCAGATAGAATATTGGCTCAGGAGGTATGATGTGAGAATTGACAGGCAATAGGCATAGAAAACGGGTATCGGCATTTTACCGATGACCGTTTCAGACTGTCGATAAACCTATATAATTTTTGAAAATGAGGTCGCAGGGGCGTAGCCCCTGACAGGGTCTAGGGGCGGTAGCCCCAGTAAAATCCCCCTTTCCTGGGGAAAGGGGGCAGGGGGATAGGGGTAGTGAGTTAGAAGTCTGTTTTTTATAAAATAGAGTGGATTCCATATCACTATAAGAATGCTTTGTTGGCTTTGCGACCACAATTGCAGGGAAGCAAAACAAACAGAGCGTTCATTTAAAGGCAAGGGTGATAGTGCGAGGCGAGGCGGTTGATGTGCTTTTTGAGAGGGTTGTGGGAATGGAGAGGTTGGTGGGTGTAAAGCAATCCCTCCGTCTTGACGGCAAAAAGTTTGCAACATAAAAATGGTTGGCATATTGCAAGCAGAAAGCAATAATATCAAGGCTTGTGCCTTGCCGTCAATCCACCTCCCTTTGACAAGGGAGGCAAGTGTGATGGTGCAAAGCAAGGGATAGTGCGGTTTTGGGAGGGTTGGTGCGGGGCGAGGGATTATTGTCCTTTTACAATGGTTGTGAGAAGGGCTATATTCGGTGCGACGATCCGACACTGTTTGAGGGCAACTGGTACGGTCAGCTTATGACCTCGCCGCAGATTTTCGCTTACCTCTTGCAGATAGAATATTGGCTCAGGCGGTATGATGTGAGAATTGACAGGCAATAGGCATAGAAAACGGGTATCGGCATTTTACCGATACCCGTTATATTTTACTTCTTTGTTCGGACTGTCAACAATATCTGCCGATTTTCTCAAGAACGGCAATAAACCGCTTGTCATCACGGATAGCGTTATATCTGTCCGCCTGCATTTTATCGTACAATTCCTTGCAGTCCGTGAAATCGTAATTCTTGATAGTATTGAACGGACCATATTCGAGATTATTTACAAGCAGAGATGTGTGCCGTGCATTTTCGGGTAGCGTATCTGACATTACAGCAAATTGAGCCGCTTTTTCAAGACTTGATAATGCGAGCTCATAATCGCCCTCAGACATAGCCAGATCAGCAATATACCTATGCGTAATTGACACTGTACCGCTGTAATTAAGATAATCGCCGTCATCAAATACAAGTTCAAGAATAGCAAGCGCCTTTTTCATTATTTCTATTCTTTCCGCATCGGACATAGTTTCATTCCTGTATCCGAGGTCAGCCAGATTTATTAACGCACACCAAAATATACTTGTATACCACTTTATTGCACGTTTCAGATGTGTTTTCTGCTGTTCTCCCTCATATAAATCCCCGAGAACTACTGTATCGGTACATCCTATATTTGGAAGCTTCTTAGCGTATTCAATCGCCTTTTCCTTTTCTCCGAGACTTGAATAGATATAGCAAAGCTGCTGAGTTGTTTGGTTAATAATCGCACCGTCTGTGCAATGCGATAAAATACGATTTCCTATTTCGGCAGCCTCACGATTGAAGCTGATTTTTTCTTCTTCGGACAATCCCCGACCGTCTTTGTATTCACAGAATGCCAGTTGATTGACAAGCCTGAATTGAAGCTCATAATTTGTAGGATAGGTTTTTACCGCATCACGCAGTAGCAGAATATTCTCATAGATCAAGCCCTTTGAGCCATTCTCTTCAAGCTGTCCGAGCAATTCTTTTAGCTGTTCCTCGCTCCTCCAATTCTCCATTCCCATAAGCTCGTCAAGAGTAATTTCAAAGTAGCTCACAATAGTCGGCAATAGCGTTATATCGGGATAAGTCGTTCCGTTCTCCCAGCGGCTCACTGCCTGTGCCGACACACCTAGAACATCAGCAAGCTGTTCCTGTGTAAGCTCACGCTGTAATCGGAATTTCTTTAGGTTTTCGCCAAGTTTAAGCCCTAGATTTAGCATAGTGTTTTCCTCCGTACTGTTCATTTGGAGCTCCTGCTATAATAATATTCGATTTCAGCAGATTTGTCTATAGCTCGTTTGTTGAGAAGATTTCAACTATAGTGAGAGTGATTGCCGGATGCTTACCGAACTTTGTTGATATATTATGAAGTCTAAAGTGCTTTTAATTTATACACATATAAGCTGAACCTAAGTCATATGGAATAAACCGTTCCGCAAATTCTATTACCGACTTTATTTGATTATATCTCCGGTTATCCTCTCCGTTTGTTCCCTCGATTATATCAATGATTCTTTCGTTTTGCATAAAAGTCAGTTTCCAGTGGTATCCGTCAATAAGTGCTTTACCGTGATTATCGGAATCATAGCAAAACAATTCAGAAGCCGCCGGGTTAATAATATGACCTGCCGTTTCTTTATTTATCCGAAACAGAATGTCATCATTGCTTTGGAACAAATCTCTGTATTCAATAAGACCGTTTCTGTGAATACACACTCTGTACCGGGACAGCAGATTACACAATGCTCTCTCAGATATTCCAGTATTATTTTCTTTTGGCTGTCCGGTTTTTCAGAAACAAGCTCTTTTATTTTCGGAAGCGATTTATCGCCATATTCATAAGCAAATCTCACGTCTATATGACTGCGTTCCATAGTAAGCCTTTCAATATCGAATTTTGATATTATGCAAAAGCGGTCACAGCTTGCCGCCGTGACCGCTTTAGTTTGTAGAAAAAAGTCTGTTTTTTCAAAAATGCCGGTTCTCTATCCCTACAAGAATGCTTTGTTGGCTTTACGACCACAATCGCAGGGAAGCAAAACAAACAGAGCGTTCATTTTAAGGAAAGGGTGTTGGCGGTTTTCGTGGGATAGTGCGGAAAATCTCAATGATGGTGCGGATGGGGAGCAATCCCCACCGTCACGGCTCGGAATAGTTTCAAAATCGTAAAGGCAAGACTATCTGAATACTGTACAGCAAGCCGAAAAACCTCTACAGCCGTGCCACCTCCCCTTTTTCGAGGGCGGGCATGGATGCCCGAAGTTGAACGCCCAAAGGCTTTGCATGGACGCAAAGCCAACAAAGCGTTCATTTAAAGGCAAGGGTGATGGTGTAAAGCAAGGGATGGTGCGGTTTTGGAAGAGGGTGTTGTAAGGCGAGGCGGTGGAGATGAGGCAATCCCTCCGTCTTGACAGCAAAAAATTTGCAACATAAAAATGGTTGGCATATTGCAAGCAGAAAGCAATAATATCAAGACTTGTGCCTTGCCGTCAATCCACCTCCCTTTGACAAGGGAGGCAAGTGTGATAGTGCAAAGCAAGGGATAGTGCGGTTTTGGAAAGGTTAGGGCGGGGCGAGGGGCTGTTAAGGATAATAATATAAAAGCGGTCACAGCATATCACCGTGACCGCTTATCTGCTAATTATTGCTTTGTGTAATCCCGCCGTTATTCTAACCTCAGGCTGACCGCCGACAGTTTCAAAGGCGGAATTTGAAGCGGCACATTGCCGTCCGCTTTATATTGATTATTGCTTTGTGTAATCCCGCCGTTCTGCTAATCTTAGCTGAACACCGACAATTCCAAAGGTGGAACTTGAAGCGGCTCACAGCCGCCCACTTATCTGCTAATTATTGCTTTGTGTAACTCCGCCGTTTCGCTATCCTAAGCTGTACTGCAACAGTATTAAAGGCGGAATTTGAAACAGCACATTGCTGTTAGCTGTCGAGGGTTTTGGGGTCGTCGATTTTTTCTCCTAAGAACTTGGGAAGCTCCATACCTGCCTGGTTGAACATTTCACCCATAGGCGGAACAGCTTTCATAATTCCGCTGATAAAGTCGGCTGTGGCGGTCTTGCCGTTTTCGCCCTTTGAGCCGCCGTCCCAAACGGTTACCTTGTCTATCTTGATGTTCTTGATAGCTTCTACCTGTATCTTCATCAGCTCTTCCATGTTGTTTGCAAGAATCAGCTTGATAGCGCTGTCTGCGTTTCCGCCTGCGGCATTTACAAGCTCTCTCATACCGTCAGCCTGCTTTACGAGTATCTCCTGAGCGCCTCGTGCCTGTGCTTCCATCTTTGCAAACAGAGCGTCAGCCTCACCCTTTGCGGTACGGCGTGCAACCTCTGCCTTTGCCTCTGCCTCAATCTCAGCCTGCTCCTTGGCAATCTTAGCCTTAACGATAACGTCTGCCTGCTGAGTTGCGGTTTCGAGAGCGGCACGGGTCTGTTCTGCCTGCTGCTGTGCTATGTAGGCTTCTTCCTTTGCCTTAGCTGCCTGAACAGCTTCTGCGGCAGTAGCAAGACGCATTGATTCCGCTTCCTTTTCACGTCTTAAAGCCTCAGACTGAGCGACCTCAATCTTGGACTCGTTCTCACCCTTGATAGCAAGAGCGTTTGCGGCAGCGACCTGTATACGCTGGTCACGCTGTGCGTTAGCCTGACCGATCTCACCGTCACGATCCTTTTCGGCAACGGATTTCTTTGCATCGTTGATAGCCTTTGCGGCAGCTTCCTTACCGAGTGCTTCGATATATCCCGACTCATCGTTAATATCTGTTACGTTAACGTTGATAAGACGTAAGCCTATCTTCTTAAGTTCAATCTCAACGTTGTTTGATACGGCAACAAGGAACTTGTCACGGTCGTTGTTTATCTCCTCGATCTCCATAGTAGCAACTACAAGACGTAACTGACCGAATATGATGTCCTTTGCAAGCTCCTGTATCTCGTTCATTCTCAGACCGAGCAGACGCTCAGCGGCGTTCTGCATTATACCCGGCTCTGTCGAAATACCTACTGTGAATCTTGAGGGTACATCAACACGGATATTCTGCTTTGAAAGTGCGTTCTTCAAGTCTACATTGATAGATATGGGCGTTAAGTCCATAAACTGATATGACTGGATGATGGGCATAATGAATGCCGCACCGCCGTGTACGCACTTTGCGCTTCTTGCCTGACCGTTCTTGTCGCTTCCGACTTTACCGTAGATAACAAGTATCTTATCCGAGGGACACTTACGGTATCTTGATAAGATACCCATCAATAATGCGAATACGATAACTACCGCAACGCATATTGCAATTAAAATTTCGGGCTGCATGAATATTTCCTCCTGTAACTTAGAAATTGCTTTATTGCTTATTTATCCTTTTCAACCGCCACGACATCGCCACGCACGTCTATTATCCGCACCTGCGTTCCCGTGGGGATTGCTTCCTGTTCATCGGTGACAGCCGAAAGCTCTATGAAACGCTCTCCTGCCGCTATTGTCACCTTTCCCTCTCCGCTTTCGTTTGCGGGAATAGGGATATATACCCTGCCCTTTTCACCGAGCAGTCTGCGCACGTCAAGGCTTCCGTCCTGAGTGAGCTTTCTTGTAAGCTGAAGCACCTTTGCAACTCCGAGCATCGCAAGAAATCCCAGCACAAGTGCAATTATTATTGCTATCGCAACGTGAAGTCCGAGCGAGGTACATATAACACCCGTCCAGCCGAATACGCACAGGAATGTCATAATTCCCTGCAATGTGAAAAGCTGCATTGTGCCGAAGTCCACCGGATTCGAACCGTCGCCGGTCGTCATATGGTCGCACCCTTCTATTGCGTGAGCCGCCATATCCGTCGGTATGTCCGCAGGAACATCGGCAGGCATATCGGGAACATCTCCAAGACCGTCTATTCCGCTCGTGTCGCTGAACTCAACGCCTTCTCCTCCGTGACCTATACCTATCATAAGCAGGATAGTCTGTATCACTATAATAAGCGTTGCGGGTATGGCTATGCAGTAAAAGACCTGCATTGTAATACCGAGCGAATTCCACCATTCAAACATATCTTCCACCCTTTCTTTTCATATAATACTGCTGCCAGAACATTTTTCACAGGCCATCCGTGAATGTCGGGTCTGTCACTTGTTGTAATAGCCCAACGTGAGAAGTATAAGAAAATTCTTGTCGGTCAGCGTCCATTGCTCATTTACATATTTGAACTCGATAGTATACTCGAATTCTTTCGATTTGAACTCCTTGTCGCCTATAACGCTGTCTATATAATCCATCTGTGCATTGTAGTCATTCTTGAATTCCGAATTTATCTTTGAATCGGTCTTTTCGTTGAACTTCTCCATATCAAGAGCGGTAAAGGTACCTGTGACACTGCCTGTTCTGGTTTCCTTGTCAGCCTTTTCGGTCAGATTATCATAGGTAACATAATTATCGAATATAGACGCTAAGGCAGCGGAATATCGTGAGAGCCATTTTGCGTCATAATCTGTGCCTGTATCGGTAAAATAAAGCTCCATACTCATTTTAGAGAAGGTACGGCAATACTCCGCAAGACTGTCATAATCCTTGCTTTTTGCAAGCGTGAATATCTTTTCAACGGTTTCCTTAGGAGAAAGCTGTACTGCGGAGGTTTCTCCCTTATCAGAACAGGCGGTCATCGCAACCGCTGTCGAAACCGCACAGAAAAGAGCCGCCGCCCTTAATAACGTTTTCTTTAATCTATATGAAAATTTCAATTTCAATATCCTTTCTGCCTATAGCAGATCTTGCTATGTAAATTTAATTTACCTTAATTATAGCACATTTGAACGAAATGTCAATATCAAACTTTGCAATTGTAAAAAATAAGCAGTTTGCACAATATAAGCCTATGTTTTTTGTGCAATACACAGAAAAGCGACATTATTTGCACCGCAGATAAAAATTTTTCGGCAAATGCACTTGATTTTTTTACGGCTATCTGCTAAACTATCAATATAAAAGGTAAATTAAATTTACAGAGGCTGTTTAAAGGTAATTATTCGTAACCGTCTGAACGATAAATACTTTATCAATGCGGAAGGAGTGAAAATATGAATTCTGAAGAACTGGGAAAAAGAATTAAAGAAGCACGACTTGCCAAGAAGATGACTCAATCCGAGCTTGTCGGAACGTTCATTACAAGAAATATGCTCAGCCGTATCGAAAGCGGAAATGCCTGCCCGTCCGTGAAAACGCTTGAATATCTGGCAGGGCGGCTTGATCTGCCTGCAGGTAGTCTCATATCCGACGAGGTGCAGGGCGAGGAAGATCCCGACAGAAACGCACAGCAGCTTATAACGGTAAAGCGGCTGTACAAGGAAAGTGATTATCCTGCCTGCATAAAGGCGGCGGAAAAGCTCAACGGCAGTGAGTTTGAGGACGAGGGGCAAGCGATAACGGCACGCTGTTGTATAGCTTTATCGGAAAAAGCCATGAACAGCGGAGATAAAGCGGCGGCAATAAAATACGCAAAGCAGGCGCTTGAGCTTGCCGACAAGGGCATTTACAAGAGCCGTGAGATAAGCGTTGACGCAACGCTGAAGCTGTCGGAGATCGCAGGAGGAAAGTAATACGAATCTCATTATAGATTGTTATGTGATATACTTTTCAATGCAGGAACAGTGGCCGGCACAAGCCCCATACTGCCGAAACCGTTAAGGATAATCTGCTGTGTGCCGGCATCACCGGCTTTTGCCGTGATAATTGCGATACTGACTATCGTTACGGTAAAATGTGTGCAGGATATGCCTGCTGTAAGCATACTGCTCGGCGTTCTGATATAATTATGATATTTTTGCTTCTGAGCATATTCAAAAGAGCTTTCGGAACAGGAAAAGATAAAAAATGATTGACAAAGCTCTTTTTTTGGTGTATAATATTATCGTTGTGATGTTGGAAGATATCACAGGATATATGCAGACGTATCGAAGTGGTCATAACGGGGCTGACTCGAAATCTCCCTCGGCAAACGGAAGCCTGACTTCCGAAAAGCTTTTAACCGTGCGGGTTTCGGGCATTCGCCCGCCGCAAACACACCGTGAGTTCTAACAGGAATTCTAATACAACCGAATATTTGCGTTAATCTCGGTTTTCCGAGTTAACATATATGGAGACGTATCGAAGTGGTCATAACGGACATGACTCGAAATTTTTTGAAGAGTTGGCTGTTTGCTCCGCTTAAAAAGCCCGTAAAATTTAGGGTTTTCTTCGGTTCGAAAATTGAATATTTTGTTGTTCTTTCCGTCAGTTCTTTCCAAAAGTTTTTGGAAGAAATGCGGAATCACATACACGGAGAGTTGTCCGAGTGGTCGAAGGTGCAGCACTCGAAATGCTGTGTTCCCAAAAGGAACCTAGGGTTCGAATCCCTAACTCTCCGCCAAAAAGTCCAGTAAACAAGCGGGTTTTCTGGACTTTTCTTTTTTGCTCGTTTGCTCAAAATCGGCTCAAAACTATGGAAAGAACAGGCCGTTTTTTTGGAAAGAACAAGGCGATTTCGGGTATTTTGGCGTATTCGAACCGTAAAAATCAGTTCTTTCCGCCATCGTCTGAAATTTCAGCCCACTTGCCAGCGAAATTCACCGATTCGGGAAGTGCCATTCCGCTGACCATTGCCTTTGCCGAGGACAGCTTTGAAGTGTAGTCAAGGTGGGCATAGATGTTAGCGGTGGTAGAAAAATTGCTGTGCCCCAGCCACTCCTGAATGTGCTTGAGAGGCACGCCGTTGGCCAGCAGCAAGCTGGCACAGCTGTGACGCAAATCGTGAAAGCGCATCCGGCGCAAGCCGTGGCTCTCCAGAAACTTCGGAAACGCGTTGGTCAGGTAGTCCACCCGCATCCGCTCCCCCAGCTCGTCCACGAATACAAAGCCGTCGTATTCATAGTTGTAGCAGTTGCCGCAGACCTTTTTATTGACTTCTTGTGCCGCTTTTACTTCTTTGAAGTACTCCGCAAAGCTGCCGACAAGCGGAAGTGTACGCATGCTGGATTTTGTTTTTGCAGAGTCCTGCGCGTACATTTTTGTTTTTCCGTCCACTTGCAGCGATGTGACCGTGTGCCTAATAGTGATTGTGCCACGCTCAAAGTCAATAGCGTCCCATTTCAGCCCCAGCACCTCGCCACGGCGAAAGCCGTAAAATGCGGCGACCAGTACAGGAAGTTCCAGCCTTGTCCCTCGGAGCGCTTCAAACATTTTCTGCATTTCCTCTGCCGAAAGAAACACCGGCTGAAAATCGTTTTTCTTCGGTCGGTCAACCTTGTCCGCCACATTCTGCAATAACATATCGGTCTTGACCGCATATTTGAGTGCCGAATGAATAACGGCGTGATAATGAATGACGGTATTTGCCTTAACCTTTTTAAGTTGCTCGGAATAAAACATCTGCAAATGCCTTGCTTCAAGTTCACGGAGCGTTAGCTTCTTCTTGCGGAAATATGGTTCAATGACGCTTTTGATAAGTCCCAAGTAAGAAGAATATGTCGCTATTGCCAACCGCCCTTTAGCGATTTCCAACCATTCGAGAAGATAATCGGCAAACAGCATATCGCTGCTTAAATCGCCCACCTCCTCGGGAACTTCAAATTCCGCCCGCAGCTTTGCAAGCTCGGCTTCCGCCTTTCGTTTGTTGCCCTTTTCGGGCAGTCCCAAGGAAATCCATTTTGTTTTTCGTTTGCCCTCGGCATTTTTGTAATTAAGTACGGCATAATAGTTGCCGTTCTTTACGGATAAGTGTCCTGCTACCATTTTATTTAACCTCCTGAAATTGAATTTGCAGAACAGAACTCCAAACCGACAGCACAAGTATACCATCGGTTTGGGGTTCTCTCCACTGTGCGATTTGTTTTGCCGTATTCGTATCAATACGAATCAGCGTGCATCACGGTTGCGTTCTCTCTGCCGCTTTAACAGCTCCAATCCTTTGATAATGTCACGGCGCATTTGCTCGTCGGTATAACCAGCCGGAAAATATTTTTTCAAATCCTCACGCTTGAACTTTATCTGCTCCTGCTGATTCGGCTTTTCCTCCGACATCACCGCATAAATCATCTGATCGTCCAGCACGCCCTCCTGCGACAGCTTTTTAAGGCGAATACTTTGTGCGTGGGACGGCGTGCAGTCGTTTAGCTCCATAGCGTCCAGCAATACTCGTTGTTCCGATTGCTCTAAGTAAGATATTTCCACCGCAGGGTTGAACGCCATTTTATTTTCGTCTACCATTGAAAGCAGTTCGGGAATTAAGTATGTTAAACGGATATATCTTTTAATTTGATTGCGGCTTTCTCCTGCATCATCAGCCACAATTTCTACGCTCAACAACTTCTGCCCAACTTGGGCAGAAGCTACACCCTGATGTTTTATCGCTTCCAGTTTCATCTTATAGGCGAAGGCTTTTTCGCTGGGTAAAATTGTTTCCCTCTGCAAATTTGCATCCACCATTGCAATCACCGCTTCATCGTCGGACATCTCACGGACGATAACCGGCATTGTCTCGATACCGAGCACCTGACACGCCGCAAGCCGCCTGTGCCCGGAGATTAACTCGTAGCCGCCGTCAGGCAATGGTCGGGCAAGTGCAGGAGTGATTGCGCCCACCTTGCGTATACTTTCAATCATTCGCTCCATCTCCTCATTGTTCTGCACCTTAAAGGGATGTTCTTTAAACGGGTGCAGTTCGGAAAGCGGAATGTTCTGCACACGCTCCAACTTTGCATCGTCCCGCATTTCCTGCGTGGTGAATAAATCGTCCAGCTTCGGTAAAGTAAAATCTGATTTTCTCATTGTCGTTTTCCTCTCTTTCGTTATTTCCATTTGAGTTTGCTTTCGGCGGGGCGTAAAAAGGTCGCTTCAATGTCCGCCTGAAAACGGTGCCAGCGGTTGGCTTCGTTTTTTAACATCGGCACATCAATAAATCCCAGCGTATGCGCTTTGGCGGCTAGCTGATTGATGTTATTGCCGATAGCGGACAAATTCCGCATTGCATCATAGAAACGCCCGTCCGGTTTTTCTCTCGGCTCGTAGCCACGGATAAGCAATCGGACGACCGCTGTTTCGGTAAGCCCGGCAAGCTCTGCCTTGCGTTTCAGTTCTTCGGCGTCCTTGGGTGACAGCCAAAACTGTTTCTTAATTCTTTTGTTCATAATCTTTCCTTTCTGCAAGAGGTTTTAGGGTGGACCCTAACAAGTTTTTACCGTTTGGGAGTACAAACGGTCTGCTTGCTTCGTCGTTGCAAGTTTCATATCATTCGTTCAGTCGCAAGCGGCAGAACTCACTCGTTTCGCTGCTCCTCCTCTCCCCAAAAAGTCTGCCGACTTTTCGGGGACCCCGAAATCTGCCTAAAACCTCCGCTTCGTTTTATTACTTAAGCAAGTTTTCTATTGTGTTAATTTGGTAGAGAATTTCGTTTCTTTCGAGTGAATCGAAATCCTTTTTCAGTTGCCTAATCAGCCGAAAAGTCTTGTAGATTTTCTCATCGGTTGCGGCTTTTACATTCCTTCCAAGCCCCAATCTTCTGAGATATTCCGACAGAGAAAGTCCGCAATAAAATGCGTTTTCGCTGAGCTTTTCTTTTTCGGCAGCTGTCACACGCACATTGATTCCGAGCGTTTTGCTTCGCATAATTTCACCTCCCCTCGCTGCTTTGTGACGGCAATGACGATTGTGACGGCATTTTTGCTATATAGTGAAATCGCTGTCATTTTCGTCACCGCCGTCATTTCTTATAAGCTTTATTAGCCTGCTTTTGCCTGTGCGTTTCGTTCGGTACTCAATGCCCACAGGCTCCAACACCTCGCAGGAAAACTGTCCTAAGTACTTTGTAACCACATTGGGCGTGGTTTCGGTCTCCTTCATTTCGGCAAGTAATTCGGTTGCCGTGCCTACCCATTCGGCTCGGTTTTCCATAAAATCAACCACCCGAAAAAGGAATTTCGGCAGCTCCGCTTTGTGAATATCCTCGCTGTTTTTTCGCTCCACCATCTCCCAAACAAGGTTATTAAACTGCAAGGTCAGCTCCTGATATTCCATATCACGACCGCTGACTAAAAGCGTGGCAGCGTTTGTGCTTCGCTTGCGTTTGAACACATAATTGGTGTCCGCCGCACCGATAATGCCCGTCGAACCGCTGACCTCGTTGAACGGATCGTCGCTGTCCTTCAGCTTTCGCAGATGGTGAACGAGAAGAATGACGATGTTGTATTCGTCGGCAATTTTCTTGATAGAGGAAATATCATCGTAATCGTTTCCGTACATTCCTGTCTTGCCGGCACCACCTTTGGTGTCACGAACCTTTTGAAGCGTGTCGATAATCACAAGCTTTGTTTTCGGGTGGTCGCTTAAAAAATCGATAATCTGTTCCTCCAGTCCGCCGCCGATGAGTCCGCACATCACGGCGAAATACAGATTGCTCGGGGCTGTGTCGGTCAGATTATAAAGCCTGTCCTTAATGCGCCTCTGCGTGTCCTCAAGGCTCAGATACAGCACATCGCATTGCTGTGTCGTCAGTCCCCAAACGGGCAGTCCCTGCGCCACTTGTAGTCCCAGCCACAGCATCAGCCAGCTTTTTCCGATTTTGGAGGCTCCGCTGATGACATTGACGCCCTGCGGAATAAGATTTTCGACGATAAACATTGTTTTGCTCATCGGTGTGGATAACAGCGTTTCCGCATCCACGGTTTTCAGTTTGTTTTTCATAAGTAAAACTTCCTTTCGTTTTTTGTGGACAGTTAGAAAGCCGAAATCGGGGGTTTTAGTATATTTACCCTAACAGCCCCGATTCGGCTCAAAAAAGCCCTTGTAAACAGGGCATTTCCGCACCCCTAACTGTCCGCTCTGTGCTTTCTTGCGCTCTCGTTTTTCTGCTTTCGGTGAACCTTTCGGCTGCAGGCCGGGCAGTATTTTTGTCGGTTGGAGTTGGGCACAAAAGCCGCTTTACACTCGGCGCAATGATAAGTACGCTGTCTGAAAATTTCCGCATACAGTTCCTTGTCGGCAGGTAAAACCGCATTACAAAAATACTTGCATATCAGGGAAAGCGAAATCATCTGCACGCAAACACACCCGTCTCCCTCGTCCAACAGCAGACAGTTGCCGTTATCGAAATTGGCACAAAGCTTGCGAATCAGGCGGTTACAGCGTGTCCTCTGTGACGGGGTAAGCTCTATTCTGTTAGGCACCGGACTTCACCTCCCTTCGTTCCTCGGTCACGAAGTTAATTACGCTGACCTTTGGAATTTTGAGTGATGATCCGATTTTGACTGCCTGTATTTCGCCGTCGTTAATCAGCTTATAGGCAAGGTGTCGGCTTACGCCGAGCATTACTTGGAGCTGTTTGACGGTTACAATGTCCGGATAATTCGGGAACATCATTTGATATAGCTCTTTGAGCTCTGTTTTTTTCATAGCATTCATTCCTCCTTTACAGCTATGTAAAATCGAATATCGGCTGAGGAATCCCTTGCCGCCGATATCCGCCGCCGTTTTACCCGAATGTCGTTTTTCTATCCCTGCCCCATCTCGGCGGCGTTGCTTCGCTTTCGACGTCTCCGACTGTCATCGCCAAGTCATATCCCATTCGGACGGTCATTTAATTGTCAAGGTGCATAGAGGGATTACTCATTCAGCCTCAAAACCGTTTTGAAGCTGAATCAAAAGTCCTCTCACTATTCAATTGGGAAATTTTCAAGTGAAAATAAAAAACTTTTTTGTTTTCAAACCCCTTCACTAGTTCCGAAATGGGTCGGTCGTTTTGGCAGGTTTTTTTCAAAAAAATTTTTTGCTCAAAACACGAAAACCGCCGAAAAGCCTGATAAACAGGGCGTTTTCAGCGGTTAAAACTTTTTTGAATTTTTTCTTCTTTTATTGCAAAAAGGCAGAAAATCGGTTATAATTACAGAAAAGGTCAACTTACGATATGATAGGTGATGAAATGTATTTTTCCGATTTGGTGCACACTTTACAGAATATTTCTGCGGACGAAAAGGCGGTATTTGTATCAGGTCAGCCAGGCTCGGGTAAGACCTTTTCGGCGCTGCAATTTTGCGCTGAGCACAAAGAAAGTCTGTATTTTTCTTTCAAAAATCTTGATACTGCTTTTGCGCTTCGGGTGTTCTGCAATGCTCATACCGAGATATTCGGCGGTTGTGAAAGCTGGAACGACTTTTTCGGTTGTCTAAAGAATTACGGCAATAAAAAACACCCGCTTGTCTTTTTTGACAATGCAGGTGAACGGAATGATAAAGATGATTTTTATGCGGCTCTGAATAATTTTTTGGAATCGGATAGCAAATCAACGGTTGTATTACTCGGCAGACCGTGGGAAACGCCGCCTATTCCTTGTCGGGAGGTAGAAATCCGCTGCTTTTCAATGCCACAGCTTGCAGATGTCTGCTCACTGGCGGATGAAACGGCAGCGAAACCCTACTGCTTAACCGGTGCAATCCCGGCATTGCTTTCTTTATACGATAACAAACAGTCTTTTGAGGATAATGTGCGAGCTTTTCTTTGCACCGATTCGCCCTTTTATCGTTTGGCGGCAAGCTGGATGAACAAAAGTTTTCGCACGCCCGAAAGCTACAACACCCTGCTTTATGCAATGGCAAACGGTTATAACCGTATCGCCGAGATAGCGAAATTTTCAGGCTTTCCGAAAAACAAATGCGACAAATACATAAAGGCACTGATAGAACACGGATTAGTTATAAAAGCTCCCGGCGAAAACGGACACACAAAATATCTTCTCGCTAACAGTTATTTAACTCTGTGGTATAAGTGCTTGCTGACTGCCGTGCCGAACCCCGGCGGAAGTTTCGGAGAGAATGTTTTCAATCGGTTTATGCAGGTTTTCAATGACGAGCTGATGACGGATTTCTATAAAGAAATGTGCGACTACTGGCTGAAGAAAAACATTAACTCTATTTCAACCGAGTACATCGACACCAAAAATTCAAGCTATCATAACGTCAAGGTAGGCAATATAACCTTTGACTTTGCCTGCGAGAAAAAGCAGGCTGTATATGCGTATTACGATATAACTCCCGGTGGAAAGCTTACACAAAAGCTCTGGAATGAGATTGAAAACAGCACCACAAAGAAGCGACCGTTTTACGAGAATGAATATGTTATCTGCACCGTAAACCGTGTGCCGGACAGCTTTTGGACTTTAAGTAAGCGTTATGATAACGTGCATATCGTCTCTCAGAAAATGTTATTTGCAACATACAAGAAGGAATATAACAAAATAGCGCATCCACGTTTCGTGCCGTCGTTTGTATGAAAAAATTGAATACATTACTATATCAAACGGAGCTGTCAAAACGATCACTCCGTTTTTGTCCGCTTGGATTTATGAAATTTTCCCACCTTTCCTTTATAAATCCGCAATAATCCTTGATTTTAAGGCTAAAATATGCTATACTAAAATTGTATAAATATATCTACCCGAAAGTGAGGATAATTTAATGGATTCCAACATCGAACGCTGGTACTCAATGAAAGAAATTTGCGAATACCTCGGCGTCAGCCGTGACACCGTACTCGCTTGGATAGAAAAAAGAAATATGCCCGCCGCAAAAATCGGTCGCCTTTGGAAATTCAAGGTCAGTGAAGTAGACGCTTGGATGAAATCCGGCGTTGCGGCGGATAAGTAAGTTTCGGAGATGTGCAATATGGGTTTTATTGAATCATATAAACATCTTGAAAAACTATGCGGCGAAGTATTAAATGACGATAGGCGTATATCCGCTTATATTGATGAAATGATAAATACTCCCCGTGGTTCTTATCTTGTAAGAAGTTGGGATGATGACCTAAAACAACTGAAACACTACCGTTGGGTTAGAAATCAAATAGCACATGAACCTGATTGCACCGAGCAAAATATGTGTGAACCGTGTGATACTGTGTGGCTTGACGATTTTTATTCACGCATAATGAATCAAACCGACCCTCTCGCTTTATATTCTAAAGCCACCAAGCCTCGTCAGGCTCAAAAACTGGTACAAGCTCATAAGCCGGAATCCCATACATACACTTATTCTCAGCCGACTTCTAATCATAGAAAATCATCCCCACAGGCTGCCGGTTGTATGACATTTTTAGTAGGTATTGTAATTATTGTAGTTGCAATCGTTATAATTTCAGGAATATTATAGTTCGATTTTGGAGGTGCAATATGGCACTTGAAAATAAATTAGGTTTGACCAGTTCTGCCGACCTTGCCCGTGAAGAAGAACGAATCAGCAAGAAAAAGGCTGCGGAACTTTTTGAAAAAGACATTTTAGATAATCTTCCTGTCGGCAAATTTTCTACACTGCAGGCAATCCATAAATATCTCTTTGAGGACATTTACGACTTCGCAGGCGAACTCAGAACCGTCAATATTGCAAAGGGAAATTTCCGCTTTGCACCCTTAATGTACTTGCAAGCGGCTCTTGAGAACATTGACAAAATGCCGCAGTCAAACTTTGACGAGATAATTGAAAAGTATGTTGAGATGAACATTGCCCACCCTTTCCGTGAGGGCAACGGTCGCAGCACCCGCATTTGGCTCGACCACATCTTAAAAAACGAAATCGGCAAGGTTGTCGATTGGAGCAAGGTGGATAAGGAAGATTATCTGCTTGCTATGGAGCGCAGCCCGATTAAAGATGTGGAAATCAAAGTGTTATTAAAAGGTGCGCTTACAGACGAAATTAGTAGCCGTGAGGTCTATATGAAAGGTATCGACCATAGCTACTACTATGAGGGTTATACAACCTTTAAGACGGAAGAATTATGATGATTTGAAACAAAGAAAGATGTCTATATGAAAAACAATGACTATTTTAGCACAAACGAGTTTTCAATAAAATATTGTGGTTCAATACTACCATTTGAATTTTTCTCTTTAGAATATATTTTATCAGAATTAGAGAAACACAAAGAACTGTTTGGTTCATTTTTGAAAATAGAAAATGCAACTAAAGCGAGTATTAAAAAATTTTATAAGGAGAACAAAGAGAGTCTTGGTGAAAACACCCGTTTTTTTGCTTATATTAAATTTTTTACTTATGATGGAAAAGATTATGGGCTTGTTGGCGGCAAGACGAATTATAATAATCCGGACTTAAGTTTTGATTATCTGAGCTCAAACGAAGGGAAAGAAGATAATAGATTTGCTAGAATTTTTCTAGAACAAGAAAATGTAAAATGGTGTAATACCATAGTGATTGTAAATCATAAAGCATCACCGCAAGAAGAGAATGATAATAAAGAAGCTTTGTTCATCGAATGTTTTTTGCAACGTAAGTTTAATTTATTTAACAGTTGATGACAAGAATTTATTATTTGAATTAGCAAAATATATTGGCAGAAATGAGGTGCAAATATGCCCGACAAGAATTGGCAATTTGAACTTGAAGAATATATAAGGCAGGGCGAGCCCGAAAGAGCCGAAAAAAGTGAAGCATGGCAAACCGCTATCGGTCTGCAGGCGGTTGATGGACTGAAAACCTCTGAATATTTGCTGGATACTGCCAAGGATCACATTGAGGGCAAAATCACCATTGATGAAGCTCAGAAGCGTATTCACAGCTATTACGAGCAGAGATCTACCCGCACCGAAACGGAAAACGAAACAAAAGAGGCGGATATTGTATCTGCAAGAATAACGAAGCTTTTGGGCGAAAAGGCGTTTCAATTTTCTCCTGCTGAGTGGATTACCATTCACCGCAGATTGTTTGAAGGCGTATTTGACCACGCCGGACAAATCCGTCAGTATAACATTTCCAAAAAGGAATGGATATTGAATGGCGAAACGGTTATCTACGCTGATTTTAACAGTATAAAAGATACTTTGGATTATGATTTTGCCACCGAAAAACAGTTCTCCTATGAGGGACTGTCTGTGGAAGCATCAGTGAAGCACCTTGCAAAATTTGCATCGGATATTTGGCAGATTCATCCCTTTGGCGAGGGTAACACACGAGCCACCGCCGTATTTATGATTAAGTATATGAAAACTTTTGGGTTCCGTGTCAATAACGATGCGTTCCGTGAAAACTCTTGGTATTTCCGTAATGCGTTGGTTCGAGCAAACTATAACGATTTGCAAAAAGGTATTCATTCCACCACAAAGTTTTTGGAATTGTTTTTCTCAAATCTTCTGCTCGGTACAAACTACGAATTAAAAAATCGTTATATGCACGTTGATTTTGTGGATGAAAACACTTTCCAAAGTGCCAAAAGCGAAACGCCAAAGTGCCAAATTGACACTTTGAAATGCACTTTAGAAGAACTTGCGGTGTTAGACTTAATAAAAAAGAACCCGTCTGTTAAACAAACCGAACTTGCAGAACAAACAGGAAAGTCAGTCAGAAGTATAAAGCGCATTATTGACTCTCTGAAAGAGAAACAATATATCCGTAGAGTTGACGGCAAACGCTACGGCAAATGGGAAGTGTTAGTGTAATATTGCTGTGCGGTATATATAAAGCGCCTACCACAGCTACTATTACGAGAATTATACAACCTTCAAGACGGAAGAATTGTAAAATTATTATGCTACAGATTTCTTTTCACTCACCTTGGTTCATTGGCACCGTCGGTGCGAAATTTGTAGATATGTGGTAGATAACAAAAAGGATACAAACATTGTGTCAGAAACGAAGGAACAAAAATGAAACCATATAATTTTAAATTTATTGATTTATTTGCTGGCATTGGCGGATTTCATCAAGCAATGAGATACCTTGGTGGAGAGTGTGTCATGGCTGCAGAAATAAATCAAGAATGTGTAAACACATATAAAGCAAATTTTCACATAGATGAAAAAGAAGTACGTGGAGATGTAAATGCCATCGATCCTGAATCGATTGCGCCTTTTGATGTTCTGTGTGCCGGATTCCCTTGCCAGCCATTTAGCAAAGCCGGAGCACAAAAAGGGTTTCAAGACGAAAAACGTGGAAATTTGTTTTATAAAATTATGGATATTCTTGATGGACATCCTGAAGTTAAATTTGTGATTCTTGAAAATGTTCGTAATTTGGCGGACAAGACAGAGAATTGGGACATTATTACTTCTGAACTAATGAAACGTAATTTTTATATAACAGAAGAACCCATCATACTATCGCCCTCTGACTTCGGAATCCCTCAAATTAGAGAAAGAGTGTATATTTTGGGAATTAGGAAGGACATTCGGAACGAACAAATATTGACCAATGGATATATTCATATCGATGATTTAAACCTAAAGAAACACTATAAAAAGTGTAAAATGGGTGATGCATGGAGTATTCTTGAAGATAGTGTTGACGATACATATATTGTTTCTGACGAGCAAGAACTCATGATAAAAGCATGGGATGAGTTTAGAATATCGACTGGCATTAAAACTATTGGCTTTCCTATCTGGTTAGACAGTTTTGGATTGGGAGAAAAAGATAGTAACTTAGTATTTTCAAACCAAGGATACGACGAAATGCCTAAGTGGAAACAAAGCTTTCTTCGTCGTAATCGAGAATTATATCTAAACAATCAGCAGTTCATTGATAAATGGGTAAAAAAATACGATATGACCAACCGTATAAAATTGTACAAAAAATTCGAGTGGAATTGCGGAGAGGATGTCACAGATATAAAGGATTCGCTCATTCAAATAAGACAATCCGGAATACGTGCAAAACGCCCCACTTTTTATCCTTCTTTAGTTGCAATGGTAAATACTCCAATTATTTGGGACAGCAAGAAACAACACTATAGAAAAATAACTCCGCGGGAAGCGGCTAATCTGCAGAGTTTTCACACAAGATATAAGTTTATCGGCTCTGATAAAACGATATATCGACAACTTGACAACTATTAAAGATGCTATAAAAAATCTTCCGTCAGATGGACTAGTATACCTAGCAAAAAAATTATCAAAAAAAGCTGGGTTCTTTGTATCAAGTGGGCATCTTCTTTATATCGTAAGGAATTGCGATCACGAAAGTGCACAAAGCATAAGTACAGAATATTTGCGATTAAATACAAATGTCGAAATAAAAGCTTTTGCGGATGGTCAGCAATTTGAAACAGGAAAGTATAATATCTTGGAATATATTCCAACAGAAGAAGGATACATTGATACTGATTTGGAATCATTTGTCAATTTATGCTCAGCTCATGCATTATATATGAACTCTGACGAATTTATAAAATTCTTTTATTCACTAATCAATATTTTTCAATACCCAGCTGAACAAGCATATAAAAACCTAATTGGTTTATTTGGTGAATTAGCGGTAATCAAATTCATATACGAACATACCGGGCGCGACATCTCTGCCGATTGGCACAAAAGTGGAAGCGCCGGGAAATATGATTTTGTTTTCAACAAGTTTAACATCGAGGTGAAAAGTTCTATTTCAGCAGAAAAAGAAGCAGAAATAAAACATCATCAACTATTTAACAGTGACAACAATTATCTAGCTGTTGTTTCTTTAGAGAATAACAATGCTGGAAGATCAACAAATCAGTTAATACGCGAATTATTGACCGCTCCTGATTATTGCAATAACTATAATTTTGCTATTAATGTTGAAAAAGAAAGAAAAAGAATATCACCAACTGATTCAGAAAGTAGGCTGTTTGTAGTTAAAGATATTTCTTTCTATTGTGCAAAAGATATCAATCCGTTTCCTTATGTGCCTAATGTTATCACTTCATTATCATATAAATTAGACTTGTCTGATGCTAATCATATAGAAATAAAAAATGTTTTGGATGGTTAATATGTTTAAGACATACGATTTGTTTGACCATAGAAATATTAATGATCTTGTTCCTGAAATAGTTTATTACTATTTATTTCAAGGTCTCAGTTTAACAGCAATAGAAGTAAAACTTTTTAGAACAGAAGATTATCACGGCTGGCTGAGCAAAACCTTTTTAAACTATTACGGTATAGACACAGAGAAAGAGAACAAAGGCATATATGCTGGTAAAACAGTGCCTGAAGTAGTTGATGAACTCTATAGAAGTTCTAATATCGCTCATGTTCGAGTTGCAAAACTATTAAAGGAAAAGTATTTATAATTTGGCAGTCATCTCATTCTAAAAAGTACAAGAAAGCCCATCAATCAGACAGAAAAAGATATCTCAAAAATGCACTTCTCCATTTACTGTCGTTTATCAAGTAAAAATATATTTATCTGGTAATAAGTTATAAGAAATCCTGTCGCTGTATGAAAGGTTGAAATAATGACAAACGATGAATATTTTGTGGAATTAGAGTCAAAAGTCAAAACACTGACTGGATTAAGTATTGAAGCACTCGAATTATACAAAGGAATTATCGGGAGAAGTCTTACAAAAGACGATTTCTATTTTTCTGCATCCGCAAATAGGAAACAATCCTGTCATTGTGCTAAATGTTGAAATAATATTTATTCGAAAAAATGTGTAATGTTGGAGGAATGATCGACTTATGTTGTTTGATGAAAAAGAACTAAATGTCCTTGACAACAATGATTCACGAACATATTTCAAAGAAATATTGCAGTCATATTATAGCCAAAATTATCGTGCAACGATAGTTTTATTGTACTCGTTTGTCATTTATGATTTGTTTATAAAACTTCAAACAATGGCAAACGAGGGTGATAGAAAAGCAAACAACAAACTAATTGAAATCAACGCTATGATTGCAGATGACGAAAAATATTCAATGGTTGAAAATGCAATTATTGAGTTTTACAAAGTCAACTGTCCGTTATACTTTAATCGGTTTGTTGAAGATATTGAATATTTGAAGAATTGCAGAAATAAGTGTGCACATCTAAAAGTGAATGATAATTCACTCTATGTTCCGAGTGATTATCATGCACGCATGCTAATATGTTCAATGTTTGACAACATCCTTTCGGTAAGGGCACCGTTTATTATGGACTTGTTTTCTTTCGCCCAATCTGATGTTGAATACTACTCGTCTCAACTTTCATACATTCCGAGCGTGGGATTAGATGATGCTATTAACACTGCACTAAAAGATAAATATTTAAAACGAATGACCTATGACTCAATAAAAAAATCATATAAGACTTTTATTAAACTTCTTTTTGTTTCCGATGCTGAAGATTGCGAGAAGAATATTTACGGTTTATATGCTTTTACTTACGCTTTAACAGACTATCTTCTAAAAAACGGTTATACACAAATCTTTAACGAGGCTGATATACAATCTATTTTCGATAAAATCAATATTGATGTTTTAAAAGAGAATGATACTAGAAGAAATGCATTAATATCTTTGATGGTTCATTTCCCCATTGTTATGGATTTTGTAAGATCAAATTATTCCTCGATATTTGAACACATTAGTAACAGCGTTCTTTTAACACCTCATGGACTTGAAATGTATAGAATATTTTATCCAAGATCAGAAAAAACCATGTACACTTTTTTCTTGGAAAACGATCAGTTGAAGCAACCCTGTCACATTGGAACGCTTTATAACACACTTAACGAGTGTCATGATTTTGATATTAATCAATTCATGAAAGAAATGGTTGCTAATATTCCTTCGTACTCTGCATTTCACGATGCCGATGTTTTCATGAATTCCTTTATACGTCATCTTGAAGAAATGTCAATTGATACCATAAAAGAAGTTATGAAGATATATAAGAGAAATTCTCAATGTACAAATCGAGGTAGACATACCTCTGACATGAAAGCAATTAATAGTTTCTTGGAAGAACATTGCCCTCCTGAAAACGAATAAGATGTTATCATATATACATAAATAATAAGGAGATCCTACTATGCCTTATACAGTTAGATCAAGTGAACGTACTAGAAGTTCCGGTGCGGAATACGAAACAAAAGCTCTACTTTATTTAATGAATCTTAGAAGCGACAGCAATGAGATTCATTACTTTGTCGTTGACTTTTTTAACGATCTAACTGGCATGGACAGATTTGCCGAAAGATTATGGGACGTTCAATCAAAAGGGGCAAAAAACAATTCTCCAGCTGCGATTGGTAAAGAATTAGTAACACTATTCAAAAATTATTTAAGTGATATCGATTTCAAAGAATACATACTTTTTCTTGGTGGAGTTTCTTCTACAGTAAGGGAAGATGAGACTATAGATATATTTGATTTATCAAACATTAAATCCTCCGCACTATCGGAGCTAAAAGAGGGACTCAAAAAAGAATCTGCAGAAAAAACATACATAAACGATTTCGATGTTACAGATTCCAACATCGATGATTTTTTGAAGAAAGTCACTTTTGTAGTTGATAACAATTCTCCAAGTGAGTATGTCAAAGCAATTATAAAGGATCATCCTCATATAATCCCTGAAGAAAGAATACTTAATGCTATTTTCAATGAAATACGTAACACACAGTCAGAACTAAAAAATACTGTTGTAGAAGGCGTTGTTATTCAAACGACAGATGAGGTTTTAAGATATTGTCGCCATTTAACTAATAGTGAAATACGACTATTGACTCTAAACCGCATCATAAATCGTAATCCTGTAGAAAAAAATAGCATTCCTCCGTCCTTTTTATCAATATATACTTCGTGGGTGCCAGAAAAGCAAAAAGAAAAGCTTGATGAGTGTGTACAAACATTGTGTAGAGCATTGTTTAACAAAAATGCGGCATCTGAATTTTGGAACCTTTTTGAAAATATATATTCCTTGATAGTTGCTAATCCCAACTACACTGTTCAAGAAATATATCAATCGCTTGATACACAAATTAGAAACGCTTCGCCCGATTTCGATGCAGTTTCTTTAAAGTATTTTATATCTGTTGTAAAGGATGGTATTCAAAATGATCATTAAGAGAACCGCAGTAGGAAATAAAAACGAAGCATTTATAGAGAGTGACTTTCACACAGGAATAAACATCATTTCTTCTGATGATAACAACAAAGGCAAAACTATAGAAATCCAATCTATGATGTATGCCTTAGGAAATGATCCAGCATTCCCTACAACATTTGAATACAAGGATTATTATCATTACATTGAATTTGAAGTAGACGAAACAACCTATAAACTCTGCAGATTCAATAACGGATTTGTTTTGAAACACGATTCAGTATTGATGTTATTTGATAACGTTTCTGAATTGAAGCGATATTGGAATAAATATATTTTTGCATTACCCAGTATTGTGAAAAACCAAATATCCAAAATTGTTGATCCGGTTTTGTTTTTGCAACTGTTTTTTGTAGGTCAAGACAAGAAAGATACATCAAATATATCACACGCAGGTTATTATAATAAATCTGATTTTTATAATATGTTGTATGATATATGCGATTTAAGCGGTTTAGAACTCGATGAAGACGAAATCAAAAAGATCAAGGAACAACTTGCAAAATTAAAAAGCGAACGTGAGTTATTAATCAAGCAACATAAAATATTGAAATCTCAGGAAACTCCAGTTAGCTTTTTGAGTGCTGTTAGCGATAAGACAACTTTCAACAAGAAATTGTCCGAAATGGAAAAGATCAGCTCGAAGATTGCTGAGTTGAGAAAAGCTAGAAATACCGCTGCAACTCGAAGGGCTAGTTGGGAAACTACATTAAAAGAACTCCGGTCTTTGAATCGAACAATGGAGAGCGGAGAACTTAGGTGTATGGATTGTAATTCTACTAACATATCTTTCAGTTCCTCTAAAAAGAATGCTTATGCGTTTGATGTGTCGTCTGTAGATATGCGAAATGAAATCATTGCATCAATAAATGAAAAAATAGAGGCCTATACCGAGGAAATCAATAAATTAGCATCTCAAATTAATACCGCTCAAGATGAATTGCAAACGCTAATGAATGATGAGGCTATTTCTTTGGAAGCAATTGTTGCGTACAAACAAGATATTTTTAGTGCATCTGATGCAGAAGTCAAAATTAAGGAAATTGATTTAGAAACAGAAAATCTAAAAAATCAGTTGAAGATTAGCGCCGGAACTACACAATCCAAAAAAGAACAGCAACTTGCTATATTGATAGCTATATTAAATGAAATGAATGTTGTTTATGAAGCAATCGATCCAAATGGGAATCTACATTTTGATGATCTATTCACTAAAAAAGATGAAGTATACTCTGGAAGTGAAGCAACGATTTTCCATTTGTCTCGTCTTTATGCTTTGAGTAAAGTTCTTAATCATAATTATCCAATTGTTGTAGATTCCTTTAGAGCAGAGGATCTCTCAACATCAAAAGAGAACATTGTCTTGGATCTGTATAAAGAACTTCCAAACCAAGTCATTTTTACTACTACTCTCAAGTTAGAGGAATTAGGAAAATATGACACTCGTACAGACATTCATCATATTGATTACAAAGATCACGCACCAAGTAAAATGCTTTCCGAGGTGTATGTCAATGAATTCTGTGAACTTCTCAGTTCTTTGTCGATAAATCTATAATATATGTCATAACAGGCACGAGAGATTGGCTCCCGTGCCTGTTATTATTTTGTATATTTGATTATGAGTTCATCGACGCCGTCGGTGTATTTACCTTGAGATGTCAGTTTATTGCGATACTCAAGCAAGCATTGAAGGATGAAGCGGTGTTCGGTATTGGTTAGATGTAGATAGTATTTTCGTTTTCTCATACGAACACCACATCTGAATAGACAACTTCAATCACACGCTCACGGATGTTATTCATCTTCCGCAGCCATGCCATTTGGTCGGCGGATTTGAGCTGTTCCGTGACGCCTTCTTTTTCGGCGTATTCTTTTACCAGCCGAGAAAAGAGAGCTTGTGCCTGTTCCTCAGTATCGGCGACGTGGGAATGTAGCTTGCCGGAAGTGAGCAGGTTGTAATACAAGACTTTGCGGTGATGCTTCAGGTAGTTTAGTCTGCGCTGTCCCCATACGCCGATAGGGCGTTCTTCTTCGGCGGGTAAAGTAAGATTAGGCAAACGGTAATCGCCTTGCAGAGTGTATGTGCCGCCGATTTGTTCAAATATTGATTTCATATAGTAAAACCTCCTATTGTGCTTAAATTAATTGTAAAAACAGCTTGATTACAAAAAATACGACGAACATTCCGCTGTTCATGCCACTTTTTACGACGAACATTGAAAATGAGTCGTTTATTCGGAATGGAATTACTCTTTAAGCAAATCTTGAAATGGTGTTTCGGTTGAGACAAAAGCTTCATAGGCGAAGTTCGCTCCGAGGCGGAATCCCATAATGAAACTGTCGAGATTGGATTCGCCGTTGACAACACCCCAAGCGTTCACATAGTCGAGAAACCATTTCTTCGGCTTGTCGGTCAGGACGTTGGTCAGCAAATCTTCGTTATTCATCAGGATTTCCATTTGCTTCTGCACCGCTTTATTTTCTTTGGTACTGCGTGCCTGCGGATCAATATTCCCGTAGTAAAATTCTTCTATAAACTGTGGCATAAATAATGCACCTGCCTTTCGATTACAGTGTAACAAAATCGAAAAACAGGTGCGAGTATGCGAATTTTTAAATTGCAGATTTTCTAATTGACATTATTTACTTTCCAAGATATAATTTATGATGTAGGTTATGTTAAATTTGAAGTAATTTGTATGACGGAGCGACGAGAAATCCGAAAAGGACAAAGGACTCAAAACTTCTACAAGCTTAAAATATGTAATTCCTAGATACTATCAACGTCGATTAAAATTCTCGTTACGCCGTTGAGAACCCACAAGATAGGCTCCGGGAGATTCTCCTCTCCTTTGAGGTGGGCCCAGTTGCTGTATCAAAGCTTTACACCATACCTCTTAGACAGTCATTTAGGTGACCGTCTTGGTTGTTATGCGTGTAAAGTGCCAATTCGGATAGATTGAGACCATACACGCATAATGTGTATGGTTTTACTTTTTGTCCGGATTGGAGGTGAAAGTAATGAAAATCAATAAATACAACGCTCTGCGATTTTGGGAAGAGTGCTACGGCAGCAAACAGTATGCAGAGGATTTTCACGGGAATTTAATGTGTAAAGACGGCTATGGTAACAATAACTTCTCTGTAAACTATTATGGGCAAAAAATATATTGTGGGTGGAACATTCATCATATATTGCCGTCAGCTTGCGGAGGAACAAACGCAAAAAGCAATTTACTCTGTACTAATATTGCAACGAATGAAGAAGCTGGAGACAGAATCACATTTTGGATTGGCGAATCCCTGTATCAAGTTAAACGGATATACGGAACAAGAGATCACGAAATCATTAGAATTGAGTAAGGAGTTTTATTTATGAGAAAACACTTTTTTGACTACGATGACGGAGATTTTGCTCATACAATCTCAGACAATATGGCAATTGACTCTGACGGTGATTTGCTGATGCGTATGGGAGATAATATGGATTCGGGTGAATTACATATCATGTCCGGTTGGTCGGATGACGAAGATGATGACTAATTGACGAGCAGCCGCCTCTGCAAAATGCAGAGGCGGTTACTTTTACTTCTTCTGTTTCACCTTTCTTTGAAAATCGTTCAGCGTTTGGATATGCCAAAGGCTTTTGCGGGTGATGGAGCGGAAGGTCAGCGAACAGAAAAAGTCGATGAGGAAGATTTTCGGTATGTAAAAAAGCTGTCCTTTGCGGAATGATTTAAGCTCCCCACGGTTGCACCAATTATTGATTGTGGTTTTGGCGTAGCCTGTCAGGGCGACAACGTCCTGCACGGTCACGACATCCTTATATTTGCTGAGCAGCTTGGCGTAATAGTCGTGCATTTGCCCAAGTACATCCTCGGGCAATTCCTTTGAGAGCTTCGCCACATAATGACCGCCGTACCATCCCCTCGGTGCGGAATAGAGTTCGGGATAAACGGCTCGCTCCTCAAGATACGCCCGGACATCTTCTTTTTTGATTTTATAGCACCGGGTTTTCTTGCCTGTCCACTCGCAGGGTACCTTGCCGCTTTTGAGCAGATGCAATGCCGTAGATTTGCTGATATGGCATAGGCGATAAAACTGATCCTTATTCATCACATCGGGAACGCTGTCCCAGTCAATCGGTAGATTCTTCATCTGATACACCTCAAAAATAGAATTCGTCGGTTTGAAGTCCTATTCTGCGGTGTATTGAATTATGTATTGCCTTCTCTCCCTATTTCTCTCCTGTCTCCCCTGATTTCTCTCCAAAATCGGCAAAAATGCCGATTTGAACCCACTTTGAAAAAAATGCAGTCGTAGCAAGGCTTCAAGGGCGAAAAAGCCTTGTTTTATGCGGCTTTCGGCTCGGACGAGACGACCTGAAACTGACACGAAACGACCGGAAGTTGACACGCTGACTAAAAGACTCGAAATCAGTTTGCGGGCAACCGCACGTGAGTTCGAATCTCACCGTCTGCGCCAAACAAAACCCTTGAAGGCTGAGGCTTTCAAGGGTTTTATTTATGAGCATTTATGGATAGCGAAAAGGCTCTGACAGTTCAAGTCGGAGACTTAAGCAAGTAGAAAAAGTCTTTCATTTGGATATACTTCTGTTATTTCATTCAGCTATGGCTACGATAGCAAGCTACCGATAGTTCTTTTTGTCGGACTGCACTTCTCGGGTTCGCTATTCGAGTGGATACACTTGTCAATATGAAAGAGGGAGACAACCAAAGGGATCAGGGAGAGGGACTGCCGCCCCTATCCCTGTCCCTTAGGTTTTCTCCCTCTTGGCTCCCTCTTTCCTTACCCATACCCTTACCCCGCTGGGGTGTTGGTTGAACTCGAATAACCACCTGAACATTGTATATCCTATCAATGCAGGGACGCTTAACGCTACACGTCCGCATATTAGTACATATATCTAAGGTTAGTGGCGTTTTTTGAAGGGTCAATGTCAGTGCAGTTGTACCGATGCACTCACGAAATTATTAATACCTTATCGGTACCGAAACTGTTTTCGGCGGTGTTTATGATATATTTCACTGTGTGGCTTTAATAATAATCAGTTTATCAACAATCTGAAGGCTCCGACAGTTCAAGTCGGAGCCTTTGCTGATATTTATTCTGCAGGCAGTGCCGCCGGCAGATGTTATTCTATAAGGCCGCTCTCCTTTAAGAGCAGTTCGACATCGGTACCCTTAGCTTTTTTCATTACGGCTTTGAGCAGCATCTTTTCCTTGAATGAGAGCTTTATATCCGTTATCGGCTTCTTGTCTATAGCGTAGTAGCAAGCACGCAGAAGCTCACGGACATCATATTTGCTTCCCCATACCTCAGGAACGCCACGGTCTATGTCAAGCAAGGTGTAGACAGATTCCATACCGGTACGCATAGAATACTCGGTGGTGAAGATGGTGTCACGGGGCGTTTCGGCAAACTGACCGATGAAAGCGAAGTTTACTGCGCCGTCCGGAACTACCTTGGGTCTGTCGGATTCCTTTCTCGGCTGGAAGAATGCGTTTATATAAGGCATATAGCACGTTGTGGTGTTGCAGGAGTTTTTGGCAAGCGCATTGATTTTTTCTGTCGGTACACCGATGTGGTAGAGCCACTCACGGCAGATCTCCTCGCCTGTGCAATCACGCATTGCTTTCTTTACATAGTTGCCTTCCTTGTTTGTATTAAGGGAATACAGCCATACGAGAACCATATTCTTATCCTGCGACTTGAACTGTGGCTGACGGTTTATCGTCCACGAAAGATACCAGTTTTCCGTGCTGTCCTTTACGGTGACAATTCCGCCCGTTGTTACCTTGCCCATGCGTGGGTCACGCTTGCAGATATTCATAATATATCTGATTATCTCATCGTCCGAGGTCGCTACTGTGGCGCTCATCCAGTTAGTAGCGTCAACATCGCTGCAGAACTTGTCGGGGTTGCCGTATTCGCCGTTTTTCGCCTGTGCCGCAATAGCCTTCCACATATCCCACGATTCACCGAATCCGTTCTTTACACCGGATAAATCGGGGGCGTGGGTCTGATCGCCGTAGCAGGATGTGTCGGTACAGCAACCGTTTGTTATAAACACAAGGTCATCCTCGATAAGATCTATCGTTTGCTGCTTTCCGTCCTTTATATAGACTATCTGCTTTGCAATCTTCCTGCCGCCGTCATCCTTGATGATGACATTCTTCACGTCCATTCCGTATTCGATGCGAACGCCGTGTGCCTCAAGATATTTTACAAGCGGAAGTATCATACTCTCGTACTGATTGTACTTTGTGAAGCGCAGTGCGCTGAAGTCAGGAAGTCCGTCTATGTGATGAACGTAGCGGCAGAGATAACGCTTCATTTCAAGAGCGCTCGACCAGCGCTGGAAAGCGAACATTGTCTGCCAATACAGCCAGAAATTCGTGCTCCAGAAGCTGTCGGGGAGAACCTCCGAAATCTTCTTGTCCTCAAGATCCTTTTCGGGCGTCAAGAAGAGCTTTGAGAGCGCCATTGCCGATTCCTTGTCAAGCTCGAACTTCTTGTCTGTGTGTGCGTCCTTGCCGCAGTTTACCGTTGCACGACAGAGAGAATAGTTGGGGTCGTGCTTGTTGAGCCAGTAGTATTCGTCAAGCACCGATACACCGGGCGTTTCAATAGAGGGAACGTCACGGAACGTATCCCACATTACCTCGAAATGATTATCCATTTCACGACCGCCACGCATATAGAAACCCTTTGTAATATCCTTGCGTCCGTCACAGCTTCCGCCCGCCAGCTCCAGTTTCTCAAGAAGGTGGATATGCTCGCCCTTCATCTGTCCGTCTCTTACAAGATAGAAGGCTGCCGTAAGTCCGGCAAGTCCAGTGCCAATGATATAAGCTGATTTTTTGTCGACATCCTTCGGTTTTTCGGGATGTGCGAATGCTTCATAAGTTCCTGCTGAGTAATACATAAAAACCTCCTGAAAATTTATTTTCTGTCCTTATTATATCCACATTTCCGACTTCTTTCAATAAACAAAAAAAGCGCCGTGCTAAAATCTTTAGCACAGCACTGTAAATTGTATAAATTTTTATCAAAACGGGCATTTTGATAAAACCGGCTCACAGATTGAAACGATTCAACGCATAGGAAACGGAATCTTTTATAAGCAATGCGAGCTTATCTATTATCAGCCTCGGGTCTTCCTTCATATCGTCTTTTATCCAGTCAAGCATTATCCCTATGAACACATACGAATATATCCGTGCGATAAACTCCTTATCCTCATCACGCACGGTTATTCCTTTCGACTGCTCATCTATCACACCCATTATCAGCCCGTCTGTGAGCGGTTTCAGATATTTTTCCACCTGCTCCCGATCGACGCAGCGGTATACATTCATAACAAACGGTTTATTTGCAAGCACAGCCTCAAATATATTCAGAAAACCCTCCTGCCAGGTATCGTGGGTCTTCTTTTCTTCAAGCGCTTTTCTTGCGTCTTCAAGGCACGACCATTCCACAAGGTCGTAAATATCCTTAAAATGATAATAGAAGGTCATCCGGTTTATGCCGCAATCCTCGGTAATATCGTTTATCGTTATCTTGGTAAGCGGTTTTTTCAGGAGAAGATTTTTAAGCGACTGCTCGAGTGCCCTTTTAGTTACCTCAGACATTTTACCCTCCGGAGTATTACTTTCTGGCGCATTATACCGACAGTGAAATCTGTTCGTATCACGCAATTCTGTCTGATTATATTTTAGCACATTTTCATAAAATTTCAAGTAAAAACTGAGTTTCTGTTTTTAATACGCTGTTATTTATACTGCGTCTTGCGGTGCGGATACCGTTTTGTACGGCTTACACCGGGTAAACCGAAACGGACAGCCGTGAAGCTGTCCGTACAGGCTGTCGAAAAACCTATATAATTTTTAAAAATGGGGTCGCAGGGGCGTAGCCCCCGTACAGGTCGTCAGCCATTTGTGCCACTGCATCGTGCAGTGGCTTTGTGTGGCTGACTACAAGCATCCTTGCTTGGACTAGGGGCGGTAGCCCCAGTAAAATCCCCCTTTCCCGGGGAAAGGGGGCAGTTCGGCAAGGATGCCGAAATAAGGACACACCAAGCTTTGCACGATGCAAAGCCATCAGAGTGTCCTAAAGGGGATAGGGATAATAAATCAGAAGTTTGTTTCAAAAACAGACTTTTTCTACAATCTGAACGGACAGCTGTGAAGCTGTCCGTAAATCTTATCTGTAATTTTTAACGCTTATCGTCCTTTGACTTTCTGTTGCTGATGACCGAGCCTGCAATAATTCCTCCTACAAGGACTGCCGCACCTGCTGTGCTTAACACTATCCAGCCGGGGAATGCGTTGCTTTCCGCTGTCTGCCCTGCAATAAGTCCGTTCTGTACCATTTCTGCTCTTGCATTACTGCCGTTGTCAACGGGCGATTGAGCGGACGCATAAATGCTTACCGTGATTAATGTAGTTGCAAGTGCAGCTATTGTCGTGATTGTTTTTAATAGTTTTGTCATAATTTTCAGTCCTTTCATAGTTTTACGTTTCATTGATGTAATGTAAGGTGTATTTTCTTTCCTGATTTTAGTATATCACATAAAAACTGCAAGTCAATATTTATGACAAAACTGTAACTATTTTGTTACCGGTTTGTAACCTTTTCCGGCTGTTCGGCAGGTGCATCAACTGCCGAACATTTACCTGCGGACGAATGAGGGCTTTCATTATACAGAAAAGCGGCTGACAGCCCAAAAAAGCATCAGCCGCATAACAGATATAATTGTATAACCCGTATATACATTATTAATCAAGCAATACAGTTAAATCATAACCGAAGCATATCAGACACACTGCTATATACAGAATCGGATTTGAAATAATGACAATTAACCGTTCTAAACCCGTTCTGCACTTTCGCAGAAAATAAAATGTTGATAAAATAACGAACAAGAAAATAGCACACCATGCATAATAGATAGAATCCAACAGTTCGTTCAGAAGACAAGCAATAAAGATAAAAACTAAAGAAATTGCCGGCACGATAGCCCTGTCTTTAAGATAAAAGCTTGTATCGGTTTTGGTGATCAGAGTAATTACTATCGGAAGAAATCCGCCAAGTAAAGTGCTGAACAAACAGCCGAGCCTTAAAGCGTTTAATTCTTTGCCAATAGAAAAAATGACAAAAGAAGTTCCGAATATCAGACATATTAATATCGGGAAAAACAAAGAACCGATAATCTTTCTGCTTGTAAAATTATGCTTCACGAAGCCTCCTATACCGGAACACTACAGTTTAGTTTTTTTGCAGACCAATCTTGTTAATTTTGCCAGAGCGAAAGAGGGCAATTGTACAACAAGCATTTCTAATACTATAATTACCGCATCGGTAAAAACATCGGGATTAAAAAATTGGGAACTTCCACTATGGAGATAGTACAATAAATACACCCCCTCGTTTTCAAATATCAAGACAAACAGAAATGTAATAACCGCACCGCAGAATATTGCGTATACGGGCAAATCAAAACAAAGAACTGCCAGATACGTTATAAGTATTACCGCAACGAATGAGCAAGCTATTTGGATGTCATCAAAACTGCCGTCCATAACGTACATAATAGAATGGATAAGTATATGCATTAGCAACACCAATACTTGCATCCCGATACCTAAACTTATGTTTTTTGCAATCTTCATTTGATCCTCCTGTCTGTCGATGTTGAATCAGATAGTATAACACCTGTAAGATATGTTCTTTTTCCTGATTTCAATATATCATGCAAAAAAAGGTAAGTCAATATTTATGACAAAACTGTAACTATTTTGTTATCGGTTTGTAACCTTTAGAATCATTCCGAAAGTGTGTATGTATCAAGAATAAAGCTTCCGCTTGCAACGTTGACATTAACATTCGCTTCGGCATTTCCGTATGAAATACTGCCGCTTCCTGTAAGTTTTTCATTTCTTCCGTCAAGACCGATTTTTATCGAACCCGAAGCAACGCTGTATGCTACCCGTGCCCCTGTGTCCTTTGGTGCGGAGATATGCGCTTTTCCACTTGCTACTTTTGCATCTATGCCTGTAATCTTTTCTGCACAGCCAAGCGTAAGCGAACCCGATGTAACATTTGTGTACAGTTCACCGCCGCCTGCATTCAGTGAAGCGATTTTACCGGAGGTAAGACTGTATTTGCTCTTTTCGCTTATGAATCCGTCAAGTGTAGTCTTACCGCTGAGTACCGATACATTTACATTATTGTGTTTATGAGTTCTTGAAGATATATCAGCCGATCCCGATGATACATTAATATCAAAATTTTCTGCGGCAACACTTGAGTTTATCTTACCGCTGTATAACTGAATTTTTGTACTTTTTTCAGTATGCGGCATATCTCCCGACAGCGAGCCTGAAGCTACCGTTACATCTGCATTTTCAAGCGTACCGTTATCTCTGTAGCTTTCGGGAAATGATATTTCTATCTTTGTCGGAACGCTTGCAAGTGTAAAGAGTGAAAAGAATGAAAAGCCTGATTTTTCTTTAATGTTAAGCGTACCGTCAGTGATATTACATTCTATTTTCTTGTTTTTATCCACCGTAACATAACTTACCTTTACCTCGTTACCGCTGTTGTACGAAATATTTGCATTTGCACTGAGTACGCTTATATCAAGTCCTGAAAAAGTATCTGTAAAAGTAAACTCCTGCTTTTCTGAGTTTTTGTCGATTATATTATTCATATACTTCTCTCCTTCAAGCAATGTCGGCAATGCCGTAACTGCACAGCCCAAAATTCCTAATGCCAGCAAAACGGCTGATATTATCAGTATTATCTTTTTCATCAGAAACCTGCCTTTCTTCCTGCAAACGTTCTTACATGAAGTCTTGCTACCGCTTTTATCACACCTGCAAAACCTTTTATAACGTTTGGCGTGAACGCCGCCATAATTCCGCCGAGTCCAAGGATAACCATTCCTGCAAATACATTGAACATTCTGCCGAACAGAAGTGCCGTAACACTGTCAGAAACAAACGGCAGTATAACGGAAATGATACTTACCACACCGGAAACAATAAAAGCAAACGCTACCGCAATATAAACTATAACAAGTGATGCCAACGTAGGCAATGCCCAGTCAAGTACAAACAGATCAAGCAGTATAACACCTGTTATCATTCCGCCGCTGATCTTGCCTGTATTGCTGTCAACACGATTTACCCCGGCAGTGATATTCTGCTCATTGCTATTACTGCTTTGTACATTTTCCGAATTCTCCCCGACATACTCCTTTACTATCTCAACGGGATCGCCGAGCTTTGCGCATATCTCGCTTTCGGTTTCTCCGTTTTCCTCTCCCTCCGAGAAATGACGTTCAAAATCCTCAGCCATTTCCCCGAACGATAATGAATATTTCTCAGCCTGTGATTTCAGAGCCGCCATAAACTCTGCTTTAGTGTTGTAAGTCATAATTCAATTCCTTTCTTCAATCAATACCGAGTATCTTATTGACGGACTTATAGAAATCCGACCATTCGCTTATCTGTACCGACAGCTTCTTTCTACCGATGTCGGTCAGCGAATAATACTTTCTTGAAGGACCCTCGCTTGATTCTACAAGATAGGAGGTGATGCACCCCTCGCCTTTAAGCCGTTTCATAAGCGGATAAATTGTTCCCTCTGTGATATGGATGCTCTCCGAAATTGCATTTACAAGCTCATAACCGTAGCAATCACGGTCTGACAGCAGGGCCAGTACGCACAGTTCCAGCGTTCCTCTTTTAAGTTGTGGATTCATACACTGCTCCTTTCTGTTTCGTTGTACTAAGTATAACACAATGTACCTTGCATTGCAAGGTAGCAAGCGTTAAATTATAGCCGAAATTATCGGCGGGATTTTGTGTATTCTGTACATAAGCATAAAAATTTGTTTAATGTGCTTCTGTTATATCATTCAGCTCCGTCTACGATAGTAGACTACCGATAGTTCTTTTTGCGAGATAGCACTTCTCGGGTTCGCTATTTGAATCAATACACCTGTCAATATTAACGAGGGAAAGAACCAAAGGGACTAGGGAGAGTCTGAGCC
>OHPT01000071.1_pt1 | contig 45962 bp, 38 predicted proteins | sample 1577831 | NCBI WGS metagenome assembly OHPT01 (sample SAMEA3879530, study PRJEB24766) | human gut metagenome | biome: human-associated habitat; feature: feces | place: USA | collected 1985/1987 | reverse complement strand
CCTTTGTCGGATGTAAGAGCGCCGCCGTTTCCGATATACTGACCTACCGAGGAGTTGAACGCCCGTACAAACCATACGTTCATGACCAGAAGCAGAAGCTGAGAGCCTATCATTCTGCACCATGATTTAAATACCGGATTGGTGTTTTTTGACGCTCCCATTGAAAAGGCAAGGGGAGAAGTATAGCATAGAACACCTACTACAACATAGCGTTCAACTGTTTCAAGCAGCAGCTTAAAGTAATTCCAGCCCAGCGATATTTCAAGAATGATTAGAAGTATCATTCCGACTACCGTCCCGAATATAACGATATTCGTCAAGCCGTTTGTAAGAGTTTCCTCAATGCCTGCGAAAGTAAAATCTTCTGAATCCATGGATACGGTCATAAGCGCTGTATATGGCGCCTTTGCTATTTCTAACACGGTCATGAAGATTTCTTTGGCATAGCCTATCATAACCGCGAACAGGCAGCTTCTCGCCAGAAGCGCCCATGGGTTTTCAGCTTCCGTTATCGGGCCTCCAAATGATCGGAAAAGCTGCCAAACTGTGATGAGAAACAGAATTGCCCAGGCTGTGTACTGCATAATGACAAACGCTTTTGTAACAAACGGAAAGTACTCCTCCATTGCTGTCATATCAGTTCCGAGAGCGTCGAGAAACAGTCTTGATACCGCGTCCATAAGCTTGGTGATTATACCCGATATCCATGTGACTATTCCTTCGAAGATCCAGTCAAGCATATTATCACCTCCCGATATGCCTGACCTGTTTTATTCGCTGTAATTTCCGCCTGTAACCAGAGGCTTCAGGTATGCGACGATAAAGCCGAGAGAATTAAGAACTATCCATGTTATTATTATTCTCTTCAGCCAGCTTGTAGCTTCGTCTACCGCCCGCTGATTCCGGGAGATCATTCGGACAAGAAGCGCTATAGTCGCAGCTACTACTGCAACAAGCGTACTTATTCCGACAAGCTTTCCGTAAACGTCTTTCATGATTGTTGAGAATTTGTCCCAGATAGTATCAGCCGATACGATCTGCATGGACATCATCACTGAACAAGCCGCACAAACTGCTGACCGGTATGCAGTTTTAAGCCATTTGTCTGTTTTTTTTATTTGTTTTACCATAAATCTGACCTCCTGTATATATTCCAGAACATAAAAAAGCTGTTTCATAAGCTTTTGAAAGCTAAAAAACAGCCGTTATTATGTCAGTTCCCAATTTGGGACAATATCAGTATATCACTTTTCAATTACTGTGTCATCGGCTTTTAAGCGCCAATTTTTCGCCAAATTCAGGCTGCAATGTTTACATGTCTTCAAGCAATGCAAGCATATCTAGCCAAAGCTCCATTTCTTCCGGAGCTGACCATAATCGAATTGAAAGAATCGTTACAGCCTGCTGGCGCAGCCTGTAATAGTGGCGGGAGGACAGATCAAGGCGGTATAAAAGCTCCGTGTGAGTAAGCTGTTCCGGTGAAATATATGTCTGGTAGATCAGGTTGTATAAGCGTTCTCCGTCGCCCGGTTTTTTCTTCAGTACGGTAAGAGCCTCATTGATCCGGTCAAGGAGCAGACGGGATTTTTTCATGCATTCTATCCGGCTGTCCAGCTTTCTGTTTCCCATAGCAGTTTCGAGGTCTATTCGGTCAAGCAGAGAATCCACTCCTGTAAACGGTTCTTCAAGCTCTTCTGCAAGGGATTCGGGAAAGCATTCTATAAGCCAGGCAAAAGTACGGTAATTCTGAAGCATAAGCAGAGTGTTATGATAGCTGCTGCGTTTTCTTTCTTTTTGCGCGTTTCTGAGCTTTTCGCTGCTTATTTTTTTGTCTTCAAGTATCCCGTCAAGTATCCCACGTTTTGTAAGAAGACTGATAAAAGCGTCAGACTGTCTTATGATTTTTTCTTCCTGCTGTTCGTAAGTTTTTCTTTCCTGATTATTATTGTTCATATGTAAAACTCCTTCGTTGTTTTTTGATTGATACTGCAGACCTGCAAGGACCGCGTATGTTGTTTTTTTCATTAACGCTGCAAGTGTAAGTATAATAACCTATGCAGTCATAATTATAATTCTTAGTATTCCTGCAAAGAGAAAAATACGCGCGTATTATATGGTCTGAAAGTGCAACGCGGTTTTCCTTTTTGCTTATTCCGTGACTGTCTGACTTGCTTCTGCTGTATACAGCAAGAGTTCTGTTGATTTTTTTATTCTCAGAACCCTTTATACGCATATCAGCGCACAAAATACGTATTTCTCTTACAATGCGTACTATTTCTTCATCTGAGGGCAGTGAAACCTCTGTATCTGTCGGATACAGCCTGTTAAAAATGAGACAGCCGCAGGAACCGGGGAGACGGTACAGAGCGAAGGCATTCCTGTACTTTCTAAAGAATCTCCATACCTTTGTCTTTTCCCAGTTCCAGCGTCTGCCCAGAGTCTCCAGCGTCAGGACTGCTCCGGTTGAGCCGAGCTGTACTGTCGGCGCCAGAAAAGAAAACGCATTGTCCGGGTCTTCTGATACCGAATGGCACCATAAGTCGAGCAATGCGTCTGTTTCTTCAAATTTACATCTGTGTTTTATTAATTTTTGCGTTATGTTTCGTGGAAGGCATAAAAATCCGTAATCCTGAGTTGCATATACGTTGCCTTCCGTACATTCCGGGCCTGAACATTTAATGACCCAGTCTGTAATACTGTAGCTCAGCTTTTTTGTCTTTTCATCATATTCATAGCTGATAAGATCAAATCCTGAAAGTCTGTCAAGTATTTCAAATACCATATACCGCTTCTTTACTCCGAGAATGCTTTTAAGTCCTGCCGTCCCGCCAGACCACATTCCCGGTACTACTTCATTTGTGTAGCCGCAGTAATAAGCGCGTCCTTTCCGAAATGCAGCGCGTGAAGCCAGTTTTGCCCAATAGCCCATTATTCCTCTGCCTTGCGGCAGAGTCCTTCTGGGCAGCTTTACCCACTTGTATTTCATCAGACATTTCATTTTTTTATCCCTTTCTATGAATTTTCAGAGAAGATTTTGTTATTTACCGTTATTTATAGTTTCACTTTGTGCCTTACCTTTACTTATTGAAACATTTAAGTTACACTTGACAAATCAAAAGTTACATTGTATAATGAAAATATCACATTACAAAGGAGTTCATTTTATGACTTTCAATTCAAAGGAGTTAGACACAAGTAAAATTATTGATCTTATGCTTGCCAGGAGGGGAGTGTCCGTTACCCGCCTTGCTGAAATGTTAGGTACAAGCAGCCAGAATATAGGGAAAAAAATCCGCAGAGGAAATATGCGCGAAAAAGATCTTATAGATATTTCCGACGCGCTGGGTTATGAAATGATAATGTATTTTAAGGAAAAGGACGGCTGCTGATCTATGGCAAATGTAAGTGCGCGCAAGCGCGGAAAGTTCTGGGAGTACAGATTTGAATCGGCTAAAATCGACGGAAAGCGCAGGCAGATTACAAAAGGTGGCTATAAGACCAAAAAAGATGCTTTAAATGCCGGCAATAAGGCATTATCTGAGTATAACAACTCCGGTTTACTGTTTACACCGTCTGAAATAAGCGTAAACGACTATTTGGACGAGTGGCTGGAGCTTTACTGCCGTATCAATCTGAAAACTACAACGGTATCTAACTATGAGAAAAAAATTCGGATGTATATAAAACCTGCATTAGGCAGGTATAAATTAAAATCATTAAGCCCTTCGGTGCTGCAGTTATTTATCAATAACTTATTTAATCAGGGTATGTCACGCAACACTTTATCTGTAATCAAAGGAATCCTATCAAATTCATTGAATTATGCCGTTATACCGCTTAAATACATAGAAAACAGTCCTATGCTGTATATTAAGCTGCCTTCGCCGAGAGCAAAGCCAAAGGTTCCGACCAAGACTGCTCCTCATGTATACATTCCGCCGGAATGGATCAGCAAAATATTTGAACGGTTTCCAGAGGGTTCGTCTGTTCATATTCCTATGATGTTCGCATATAAAGGGGGGTTAAGGCTTGGCGAAGCCTTCGGTGTAGAATGGGACGACATTGATCTTGTTAGTCATACCCTGTGCATAAACAGGCAGATACAATGGGATGAGAATTTGAAATGCTGGTATTTGAGCAATCCCAAATATGATTCAATCAGGGAAATCAGGATTGACAGTGAGTTCATCGAATTGCTTAAACGTGAAAAATACCGTCAGGAAAGAGCCGCACAATATTATGCAGATTATTATGTACGGTATTATGTAAACAGGGAGAACCTAATTAACACAAAAGGGGAGGGCAGACCTGCTTCTTTCGTAGCGGTCCGCGAGAACGGTACTCTTATAAATCCGAGAACGATGCAGCATACAAATTCAATTATCCATAATCAGCTTGGCTTCAAGGAATTTGATTTTCATTCGCTGAGATACACGCATGCTACTATGCTGGCTGAAAAAAGTATTTCTGAAAAGTATGTTCAGAAACGCTTAGGCCATAAAAATGTTTTGATCACAATGCAGATATATCAGCAGTTTTCTCCTAAGATCAAAAAAATGGGCGACGACCTTATAGATCAGATCTATACAAACAGACCTATAACAAAAACCGGATAACATGATAAATGCTACCCGGTTTCACTCTGTTATTCAGTTTTGTCCACATTTGCGTGTGAAAAATTTGTCCACCACTCAGTGTTTTGGTGGACAAATGGAGGACAAACAGCAATTTCCTCCTATTTCGTGCCAATAATTCAAATTTTTTCTAAATTCCTGAATCTCCGCAAACAGCGTATTTTCAGGCTTTAAGGGCTTCCTCAACGGCAACTGCGCAGGCTACTGTAGCTCCAACCATAGGGTTGTTGCCCATGCCGATAAGTCCCATCATTTCAACGTGAGCCGGAACAGATGATGAACCTGCAAATTGAGCGTCGCCATGCATTCTTCCCATAGTGTCTGTCATACCGTAAGAAGCAGGACCGGCAGCCATGTTGTCCGGGTGAAGAGTACGACCTGTACCACCACCTGATGCAACTGAGAAATAAGGCTTACCTGCAAGAACACGTTCTTTCTTGTAAGTACCTGCAACCGGATGTTGGAAACGAGTCGGGTTAGTAGAGTTACCTGTGATAGATACGTCTACACCTTCTTTCCACATGATAGCTACACCTTCGCGAACGTCGTCAGCTCCGTAGCATTTTACTTTTGCACGAGGACCGTCTGAGTAAGCGATTTCTTTTACAACTTTCAGTTCGCCAGTGTAGTAGTCAAACTGAGTCTGAACGTATGTAAATCCGTTGATACGAGAGATGATCTGTGCAGCGTCTTTACCCAGACCGTTCAAGATACAACGCAAAGGTTCTTTACGTACTTTGTCTGCTTTAGCAGCGATTTTGATAGCACCTTCAGCAGCTGCGAATGATTCGTGACCTGCCAAGAATGCGAAACATTTAGTTTCTTCGCGCAGCAACATTGCAGCCAAGTTACCGTGACCCAAACCTACTTTACGGTCATCAGCAACTGAACCCGGGATACAGAATGACTGCAAACCGATACCGATTGCTTCAGCAGCTTCAGCAGCGTTTTTGCAACCTTTCTTAAGAGCGATGGCGCAACCTACTACGTAAGCCCATTTTGCATTTTCGAAGCAGATAGGCTGAGTTTCTTCACAAGTTTTATAAGGATCAAGACCATATTGTTCGCAGATAGCGTTAGCTTCTTCGATGTCTTTGATACCGTTAGCGTTCAAAGCAGCAAGAATCTGTTTGATACGACGGTCCTGGCTTTCAAATTTTACTTCTCTAATCATAATGTTCTTTCCTCCTTATATTATTCGTGACGTGGGTCAATATGTTTAACTGCACCTTGTTCTGCTGTGAAGCGTCCGTAAGTACCAGTTACTTTCTTCAAAGCTTCGTTTGCGTCAGTGCCTTTCTTGATCTCATCCATGAACTTGCCCAGGTGAACGAATTCGTATCCGCAGATTTCGTCGTTCTTGTCAAGAGCGATAGTTTTGATATAGCCTTCAGCCATTTCCAGGTAACGAGGACCTTTTGCCAAAGTACCGTACAGAGTACCTACCTGGCTACGCAGACCTTTACCCAAGTCTTCCAGACCAGCACCGATCATCAGACCGCCTTCAGAGAAAGCTGACTGAGTACGTCCGTACACAATCTGCAAGAACAATTCACGCATAGCTGTATTGATAGCGTCGCACACCAAGTCAGTGTTCAATGCTTCCAAGATGGTTTTTCCCGGCAGGATTTCAGATGCCATAGCAGCTGAGTGAGTCATACCAGAGCAACCGATTGTTTCAACCAATGCTTCCTGGATAACACCTTCTTTTACGTTCAGTGTCAACTTGCAAGCACCCTGCTGAGGAGCACACCAACCAATACCGTGAGTTAAACCAGAGATATCTTTAATTTCTTTTGATTTAACCCATTTTCCTTCTTCAGGAATTGGAGCTGGACCATGATTAGGTCCTTTTTTTACAACACACATGTGTTCAACTTCGTGTGAATAAGTCATATTCTTTACGTTTTATTGGTAATAAAAAATAGGTATTTCGTAAACCTTGAATTAGGAAATTTCTTCCTTAATCCATTCGCAAAGTTAGTCGTTTTATTTCGTTCTGCAACGGGGGAAACCAAACTTTTTGTTACATTTTAATGATATTTTTTTCGGTTTGGGTCGTTTTGCAAAGTCTGCTTGACAAAATGTTTTTTATCTTCTGAGAGAAACTTGTATCTTTGCCCTGAATACGGCGATATGCCCAGTGAAGGGTTTACATAGGAATAGGTAACAATTATTAGGTATAGAATGGAAATGAATCAGATTACGGTTTCGGATGCGGATTTGCGCAAAGGAGCGGAAGAAGGAATGGATGCTTTTTTGAAAGTATTTATTGATAAATACTTGGAAGTGACAGGAGGAAAGATTAATGCGGATACCATGCCGTTGCTGAACGGGTATCAGCATACATTGTTAGGCTATCATTTCTTTCGTGAGGAAGTGATGGAAGGAGGTTTCGTGCAGCTTATCCAGAATGGATACGGACCGTATATCTTTGATAATCCATTTGCCAAAGCGATGCGTATGTTTGGGGCAAAAGAGTTTTCTAAGTTGATTTACGAAGCAAAAAAGATTTACGATGCCCATCGCGCGGATTTGGAGAAGGAACGCACGGAAGAGGAGTTCATGGCCATGTACGAACAATACGAGGCTTTTGACGACTTGGAAGAACAATATATGGAAGAGGAAGAGCAGATTACCGCGCAGATAGCAACCTACGTAGACGAACATCTGGATAGTTTTGCTCAGGTGCAACAGGCTTAAATGGTTTATTTGTGTTAAAATATCACTGCTTCCATGCAGTCTTTTTTTATTTACGTATTTATTTTGTGAATTTTAAATCTAAAAACTGATTATAAACTAAAGATAAGAGTAGAATAGAGTATGAAAAAACAAAAATTGGCAGTCGTTTTTGCTGCATTATTAACAATGGTGGGGTTTAGTTCTTGTTTGAACTCAGGCGATGATAACCTTAATTATCCGTCATTTCAGTTACCAGTGACTATAGCGGGAGATGCATTGGGTGGATATACTTTTTGGTCTGATTATGGTAATATTAAATTACGTCCTACCAGCGCAAGTGTTTCTCAGTTGAAGCTTGATGGAGTAAAACGTGCTGTTATAGCTTTTGATTTGACAGAGGATCAGGCAGGTATTACTCAATTGGAACCTAATAAGGTTTATACTATTGTTGTTAATCCTGCATATTGTTATGGTATTCCTACTTATTCAATGGCTGTAGATACATTGAGTACTCAATATCAAGAGAATGGTAATGACTCAATTGCTCTTAAATGTAAACCGATTAACTCAGCAAGTACTACTGAGGGGGCTTTTTATGTAAAAAATGGATACATGACATTTGTTCCAACCTTCTCGTATGGAAATTCACCAGTGTATTTTGGCTTGTATTATGATAGTGAAAAAGATGTGAATGCGGAAGCTGGAAGCTTAAACATGAATTTGTATTTTAATAATTCTCTTGAGAATTCTGTTTCATCTAGTGGAGCTTCTTCTGTTAGTTTGAAAATGCCATCAGAATTATATATGGAGTATATGCAAAAAGATTCCATTGATTTAATCTTAAACTTTAAATCATCTTCTTCTCAGTCTCCATTGAAATGTAGAATGGCTGTATCTGATTTCATGGCACCTTCATATTAAATAGTGAAATAGCTCTTCATTATATTTAATGTAAGCTTTTAAGGTTTATTGAGAACGCCCTTGCATTCTTTTCAAAACGCCTTTGCGTTTAATTTAAAACGTCAAAGAGTTTTGATAAAACGCAAGGGCGTTTTAGTTGAAACACAAGGACGTTTGGTCTCAAACGTAAGTGCGTTTTTTGAAGGTATCAAAACCCTTTATAAAAAGCGGCTTTTTTCACTTCGTTTTGCGCTATTTTTCAATGAGATTTGGTTTTTAGGAATACCGAATTTTAAATAGCTTGAAAAGATACCTCCCTCTTTCCTTAATCTCATACTTTTTTGTAAATTTGCAATTCGTTTCATCGCATAATGAAAAGAATTGGGAATGAATTATAAAGAATTGTTCAATAAAATGGCTTTTTTGCTTTCTTCTCCCAGTCGTTTTTGGGAAAAAGAAGCTACGGAAGGGCAGGGAAGCCGGATGATGTCGGAGTACGTTTATCCGCTTATCGGATTGTGCGGACTGTCGGAATTTATAGGTACGTTTATCGGGCGTGACGTCAGCACGGAGTTTTTTCAGTGGGCGTTGACTCGCTGTTGTGCCATTGCGGTATCGTTGTTTGGCGGTTTTTTTGTCGCAACTTATCTGCTGGATAAAATCAGCTGGAACTTGTTCAACAAGTATATTCCAAAGGAAACTCTCCAAGTGTTTGTGGGCTATTCCATGACGGTACTGTTTGTGCTCGATATTTTAAATGGACTGATTTCCATTGAGATACTTCACTGGATTCTTCAGCTCTATACGGTGCTCGTGGTGTTTGAAGGCGCACGACGCTTTTTGGAAATACCGGAAAACAAGTTGACTTCCTATACGGTTGTCGCCTCCATTCTGATACTGGTTTCTCCGGTGATGATAGAATTTGTGTTTAATAAATTGTCTGTAATTTTGAATTGATGAGACCTGTTTCAAATAATATTAATATCAAGAACAAGCGGGCGTCGTTCGATTATGAATTTATCGATACGTACACGGCCGGAATTGTGCTGACCGGAACGGAAATCAAGTCCATCCGGCAGGGAAAGGCCAGTCTGGTAGATACTTTCTGTTTCTTTTCCCGTGGAGAACTGTGGGTAAAGAACATGCACATTGCAGAGTATTTTTATGGCTCTTATAACAATCATACGGCTCGTCGTGACCGTAAGTTGCTGCTGACAAAGAAAGAATTGCGCAAGTTGCAGCGTACCTCTGATGAACCTGGCTTTACAATTGTGCCTACCCGTATGTATATCAATGAGCGGGGACTGGCCAAGGTGGTCATTGCATTGGCCAAGGGTAAGAAACAGTATGACAAACGTCAGACGTTGAAGGAAAAAGAAGACAGACGGATGATGGACCGTATGTTCAAACGCTAAATTAAATAATGGTGCACGAAAACTATGCAGACAAAGACGATACAACAACTGATACGGGAGCGTATCCTGGTGCTCGATGGAGCCATGGGTACGATGATACAGCAATATAATCTTTCGGAAGCAGATTTCCGTGGAGAACGTTTTAAGGATATTCCCGGGCAATTGAAAGGGAATAACGACTTGCTGTGTCTTACTCGTCCGGAAGTAATAGAAGATATTCATCGGAAATACCTTGTGGCAGGTGCCGATATTATTGAAACCAATAGCTTTAATGCCACTTCGGTGTCAATGGCCGACTATCATGTGCAGGCTTATTGCCGGGAAATCAATCTTGCGGCAGCACGTCTGGCACGCCGGATAGCCGATGAGTTTACAGCATTGAATCTGGAAAAGCCGCGCTTCGTGGCGGGTTCCGTGGGGCCTACCAACAAGACTTGCTCCATGAGTCCGGACGTAAACAACCCGGCTTTTCGCGCGTTGACTTTCGATGAATTGCAGGCAGCTTATTGTGAGCAGATGGAAGCCTTGTTGGAAGGGGGAGTGGATGCCTTGCTGATTGAGACTATTTTTGATACGCTGAATGCCAAGGCGGCTATTCGGGCGGCTGAATTGTCGATGGAAAAGACCGGACGTAGGGTACCTTTGATGTTGTCGGTTACCGTGTCGGACATTGCCGGACGTACGTTGTCGGGACAGACGTTAGATGCCTTTTTAGCTTCGGTGGAGCATGCGGACTTGTTCTCCGTCGGGTTGAACTGCTCATTTGGTGCCCGTCAGTTGAAGCCTTTCCTGGAGCAGCTAGCCTCACGTGCGCCTTATTATATCAGTGCTTATCCGAATGCCGGATTGCCGAATTCGCTGGGACAATATGACCAGACTCCCGAAGATATGGCTGCCGAAGTGAAGGAGTATATCGAAGAAGGGCTGGTGAACATTATTGGAGGATGTTGCGGTACGACGGAACAATACATTGCTAAGTATCAGGATTTGATACAAGGGGTACAGCCCCGTGTGCCTGTGAAGAAGCATGCGCATTTGTGGTTGTCGGGATTGGAGTTGCTTGAAGTTTCTCCGGAAATCAATTTCGTCAATGTAGGTGAACGCTGTAACGTGGCAGGTTCACGCAAGTTTTTGCGACTCATTAATGAGAAGAAATACGATGAGGCTTTGTCGATAGCCCGCAAGCAGGTGGAAGACGGCGCTTTAGTCATCGACGTAAATATGGACGATGGCTTGCTGGATGCTGCACAAGAGATGACTACCTTCCTGAATCTGGTGGCTTCGGAACCTGAAATAGCCCGTGTGCCCATTATGATTGACTCTTCTAAGTGGGAAGTGATACGTGCCGGACTGAAATGTGTGCAGGGAAAATGTATTGTCAATTCTATCTCCTTGAAGGAAGGAGAGGAGGTCTTTATAGCGCACGCTCGTGAGGTGAAGCAGCTTGGAGCGGCGGTCATCGTCATGGCTTTTGACGAGAAGGGACAGGCCGATACGTACAGTCGTAAGATTGAGGTGTGCGAACGGGCATATCGTATTCTGGTAGATAAGGTAGGATTTGCTCCTGAAGATATTATTTTCGACCCTAATGTGCTGGCTGTGGCTACGGGTATCGAAGAACATAATAACTATGCGGTCGATTTCATTCAGGCTACCGGATGGATACGCAAGAATCTGCCGGGAGCTCATGTCAGTGGAGGAGTGAGCAACTTGTCGTTCTCTTTCCGTGGCAACAACTACATTCGTGAGGCCATGCATGCCGTATTCTTGTATCATGCCATTCAGCAGGGAATGGATATGGGAATTGTCAATCCGGCGACTTCTGTATTGTACACAGATATTCCGCAGGATATTCTGGAGCGGATTGAGGATGTTGTGCTGAACCGTCGGCCGGATGCCGCAGAGCGTTTGATTGAAACGGCAGAACGGCTGAAGCAGGAGAAAGAAGGTACTGCTTCTCAAGAAGGAAATGTGTCGGCACAACTGCTGTGGCGGAATAATACCACGGTGGAAGAACGGTTGCAATATGCACTGGTGAAGGGACTTTCGGATTATCTGGAGGAAGACTTGCAGGAGGCGCTTTCACGTTATCCGAATGCGGTGAGCATCATCGAAGGACCGCTGATGGCAGGGATGAACCATGTGGGAGACTTATTCGGTTCGGGAAAAATGTTCTTGCCGCAGGTGGTGAAAACCGCACGAACCATGAAAAAGGCGGTAGCCATTCTTCAGCCTTATATTGAGGCAGAAAAGGAAGAAGGTGCCCGCAGTGCCGGAAAGGTGCTGGTAGCTACGGTGAAGGGCGACGTGCACGACATTGGAAAGAACATCGTGTCGGTGGTCATGGCATGCAACAACTATGAAATTATAGACTTGGGTGTAATGGTGCCTGCCGAGAAGATTGTAGAAACGGCCATCCGTGAAAAGGTGGACATCGTAGGACTGAGTGGACTGATTACTCCTTCGCTGGAAGAAATGGTGCATGTGGTGACTGAACTTCAGCGGGCCGGACTGGATATTCCGGTGATGATTGGCGGGGCTACCACCTCGAAATTGCATACGGCACTGAAGATTGCTCCGGTGTATCACGCCCCGGTGGTATACATGAAGGATGCTTCACAAAATGCGCTGGTGGCTGCTAAGTTGCTGAATCGTGAGCAATGTCCGGCTTTTGTGGAAGCTTTGAATGAAGAATATCAGGCTTTGCGTGAAAAGAACCGTCAGAAAACGGTACAGACGGTTTCACTTGCGGAAGCTCAAAAGAATAAACTGAACCTTTGGGATTAATTATTTACTCATCGTATTATGAATGTACAGATAGAAGAAGGCTGGAAAAAAGCACTGGCGCCGGAGTTTGAAAAAGATTATTTTGTCCGGTTGACCGATTTTGTCCGTCAGGAGTATCAGCAGACTACGGTATATCCTCCCGGAAGATTGATTTTCAATGCATTCAACCTTTGTCCTTTTGATAAGGTGAAAGTGGTGATTATCGGGCAGGACCCGTATCATGGACCAGGACAAGCGCATGGCTTGTGTTTTTCGGTGAACGACGGGGTGGCATTTCCTCCTTCTTTGCAGAATATATTCAAGGAAATTCACGATGATTTGGGTATGCCGATTCCTGCCAGTGGCAATTTGACTCGCTGGGCTGAACAAGGTGTGTTGCTGCTGAACGCTACCTTGACGGTGCGTGCCCATCAGGCTGGTTCACATCAGCGCAGAGGCTGGGAAGAGTTTACGGATGCGGCTATCCGTGTGCTGGCGGAGCAGAAAGAACATTTGGTATTTATCTTGTGGGGTTCTTATGCACAGAAGAAAGGAGCGTTTATTGACCGCAACAAGCATCTGGTGTTAACTTCTGTGCACCCGTCTCCCTTGTCGGCTTATAACGGTTTCTTTGGAAACAAGCATTTCAGTCGCACCAATGAATACCTGGTGGCTCATGGAGAGACTCCTATCAACTGGTAAGAAACAACAAATCAATAAATACACAAAAAGAAATCCCCTTGCTCCGTTTGTACGGGTGGAGCAAGGGGATTGTTATTTTATATGATGATCTATGTGTTTGTCAGATAAGTTGCATACCCAGTCGTGTGCATTCCTCACGCATGTCTTCCGGCCAGATGCTGGCCTGGATTTCTCCGATATGTGCCTTCTTCAGATAAAGCATACACAAACGTGATTGTCCGATACCTCCTCCAATGGTCAGAGGGAGTGTGTCGTTTAGCAGACGCTGATGGAAATACAGTTTGGTGCGTTCTTCTTTTCCGGCTAATTCCAGTTGCTTGAGCATGGCAGCCTTGTCCACACGGATACCCATGGAAGAAATTTCCAATGCACGTTGCAGCACTTCGTTCCATACCAGTAAGTCACCGTTCAAGCCAGGAAGTCCTGTTTTGGGGTCTATGGTGGTGTAGTCATCATAGTCCGGGGCACGCAGGTCATGCGGTTGTCCGTTGCTCAGCTTGTTTCCGATTCCGATAATGAAAACGGCTCCAAAGCGTTCTGTAATCAGGTTTTCACGTTCCTTGGTTGTCTTGTCAGGGTACATTTGCAACAAGTCTTCCGAATGAATGAAGTGTACGTCGTGCGGCAGGAAGGACTTGATTTGCGGATACATTTCACAAATCATGTATTCCGTGCGGCGCATGGCAGCATAGATACGGGTTACGATGCTCTTCAGGAAGTCTACTGTACGCTGTTCCGGAGTAATCACTCGCTCCCAGTCCCACTGGTCTACATAAAGAGAATGTATGTTGCCCAACTCTTCATCGGCACGTATGGCATTCATATCGGTATAAATTCCGTAGCCGGGTTCAATCTGATAGTCGGCCAGAGTAACGCGTTTCCATTTGGCCAGTGAGTGAACGACTTCTGCCTGCTGGTCTCCCAAGTCTTTGATGGGGAAGCTGACAGGGCGTTCCGTACCGCTCAAGTCGTCGTTAATTCCCATTCCTTTCAAAACGAACAAAGGAGCGGTAACACGGCGTAAACGAAGTTCGGACGAGAGGTTCTGCTGGAAAAACTCTTTAATTTGCTTGATGCCCAGTTCGGTCTGTTTCATGTCAAGCAACGGCTTATAGCCGACTGGTTTTATAAGGTAACTCATGTGTGAATTTCTTTAAATGTTTATTTGCTTGCAAAGATAAGTGTATTTTGTAAATGTGCAAGCGATTTCAGGAATAAGTTGTCAAAATGTTTTTTATTTCTTTTTACTTACTGATAAAGTGAAAAGGAAATGCTGAAAATAAAAAATGTCATTCTGGAAATCTCTTTCCGGAATGACATTCTATTATGTAATATAAAGAAAGGCTGTTTAGCGATTCTTGTACATGTTTTCGTAGTAGTTCTGGTATTCGCCGCTGGTTACGTTTTTCACCCATTTCTGGTTGTCAAGATACCATCGGATGGTTTTTACGATACCATCTTCAAATTTAGTCTCTGGAGTCCATCCGAGTTCGCGGGTAATTTTAGTCGGATCGATGGCATAACGCTGGTCGTGTCCGAGTCTGTCCTTGACAAAAGTAATCAGCGAATCATTAATCCAGTCAATGCTGATTTGTCCGTCAGGAGTCATCTCTTTCTTTTTAAGAATGCTCCGGTATTCCGGCTGCTCGGTCATTATCTGGTGAATAGTAGCAATGGTCAGTTTGACGATTTCAATATTCTGTTTTTCGTTATGACCTCCTACATTATAAATCTCACCGTCCTTGCCGTTGCGGACAATCATGTCGATGGCTTTGCAGTGGTCTTCCACGTAGAGCCAGTCGCGTACATTGGTACCGTCTCCGTATACAGGCAGGTGTTTTCCTTCCAGGATATTCTTGATGATAAGCGGAATCAGCTTTTCAGGGAAGTGATAAGGACCGTAGTTGTTGGAGCAGCGGCTGATAGTTACAGGCATTTTATAAGTGTCGCGGTAAGCCATCACAATCAGGTCGGCACTGGTCTTTGAAGCGCTGTACGGACTGTGCGGACAGAGGGGAGTTTCTTCTGTGAAATACCCTTCTGCACCTAAAGAACCGTATACTTCATCGGTCGATACCTGATGGAAGCGAACACTTTTTCTCCAGGTTGGATATCCGTTTTCATCTTTTCCGGTGACCCATGCCCGACGGGCTGCATCCAGCAGGTTTTGGGTTCCCAAGATGTTGGTCTGCAAGAATAATTGCGGATTCTCGATGCTGCGGTCTACATGGCTTTCGGCTGCGAAATTCACGATGTAATCAAATTTGTAATCAGCAAATAGCTGGTCGGCCAGGTTACGGTCGCAGATATTTCCTTTTACGAAGAAGCAGCGTTCATTGTCGATGTCCTGTGAAATAGTTTCTAAATTTCCCGCATACGTCAATGCATCGAGGATGACAATTTTGACGTCATCATGTTTGCCTAAGATATATTTTATATAGTTGGCTCCGATGAATCCGGCAGCTCCAGTAACTAAATAAGTTTTCATATAGAGTTTTATTTTGGGTGCAAATTTCGGAAAGTTTTTTGAATGTGACAAGATTTTTTTTGTTTTAATCATTCAGCTCAATCACCTCCAAATCGGAGAAATTTCCGTTTTCCATGCTGAATCGTACAAGGGTCCGTACCTTGTGAAAACCATATTTCCCTGCCGCTCCCGGGTTGATGTGAAGTAGTCCCAGACTGGAATCGTATTTGACTTTCAGAATGTGTGAATGACCGCTGATAAACAGCTTGGGAGGCTGTGTCATGAGTGTTTTTCGGATGGAAGGATCGTACTTCCCGGGATAACCTCCGATATGTTTGATGAGTACGTCAGTGCCTTCTAACTGGAAACGGTTGATTTCCGGAAAGCGTATGCGCAGGTCTTGTCCGTCGGTGTTTCCGTAGACAGCCCGCAGCGGACGGAATGCGGCCAACCGTTCGGCTACTTCCAGTGAACCGATGTCGCCGGCATGCCATATTTCATCACAGGTATCAAAATATTTCAGATAACGTTCGTCCCAGTAGGCATGGGTATCAGATAAGAGTCCGATTCTTTTCATTTTTCTTTTGCTTTTGTCCGGCAAAGATACTACATTTGAAAAAACCTTGAATGATTTCAGTATATGGAAAGCCACTATAACTATTTCAACCGCGATATAAGTTGGTTGTCATTTAATCACCGCGTATTATTGGAGGCAGATGATGATACGCTTCCTTTGTTCGAGAGAATCAATTTCATAGCCATTTATTCGTCTAACCTGGAAGAGTTTTACCAGGTGCGTGTGGCAGAACATAAGGCGGTTGCATCTGGAGGTAAGAGTGAAGACATGACCGTGGATGAGGCTCATGCCCTTATCCGGCAGATTACGGATACCGTGAACCGGCAGCTGGAAGATCGTGTACGCATCTATGAAGAAAAGATTCTTCCGGCATTGCGGCGCAATCATGTGGTGTTTTATCAGAGTAAAAGTGAGGTGGAGGATTTTCATAAGGAATTTGTACACCGCTTTTTTATGGAAGAAGTGTTTCCCTACATTCAGCCGGTGAAGATTGATCCGGAAAACGTACGCTTTTTCTTGCGGGACAGACGTTTGTATCTGGCTGTAAAGGTATGGAAGGATGCGCAGGAGAAGCCGGAATATTATATTATAAAAATGCCTTATAGTAAGGTGCCCCGTTTTGTACAGCTTCCTTCGCATGAGGGAAACTATTACCTTATGTTTCTGGAGGATATAATTAAGGCAAACTTGAAGGAAGTGTTTATCGGCTACGAAGTAGAGTGCAGTTACTGTTGTAAGATTTCACGTGATGCCGACGTGTTTGTAGATGATGTACCTGCAGAGAGCATGGTGGAAAAACTGAAGGAGAAGGTGAAAAAACGTAAGATTGGAGCCATCTGCCGTTTTGTGTATGACCGGAAAATGCCGGGTGATTTTCTGGATGCCTTGGTAGAAGCGCTGGGAATCAACCGGGAAGAGCTTGTGCCGGGCGACAAGCATCTGAATCTGGAAGACTTGGCGTCCCTTCCCAATCCGAATCCGGATATTCCGGCCATCGTCAAGCCACAGCCGATGTTCTTGCCCGGGATGAACGAAAAACACTTTATGTATCGCCGGATAGCCAAACGGGATATGCTGCTTTATTATCCGTATCACAGTTTTGAACATTTCATTCATTTTCTGTATGAAGCCGTTCACGATCCATTTTGTCGTGAAATCATGATTACGCAGTATCGTGTGGCGGAACATTCGGAAGTGATTAATGCCTTGATTGCTGCCGCACGAAACGGGAAACATGTAACGGTGTTTGTGGAACTGAAAGCCCGCTTTGATGAGGAAAATAACCTGGCTACGGCCGAATTGATGCGGAAGGCAGGGATTGACATTATATTCAGCATTCCGGGACTGAAGGTACATGCCAAGGTAGCATTGATTCTCCGGAAGAATGACAAGGGAGAACGGTTAAGAAGCTACGCGTATGTCAGTACGGGTAATTTTAATGAGAAGACGGCAAAGATTTATGCTGACATAGCTTTGTATACTTGCAACAAGCAGATAGTAGATGACATGTGTACCCTGTTTAAGGTCTTGCGGAAGGAAGTGACAGAGCCTCGTTTCAAACGCCTGTTGATAGCACGGTTCAATCTGCTTCCGGAATTGAAAGCCCTCATTCAGCGGGAAATCGATTTGGTGAAAGAGGGAAAGCCAGGCCGGATTATTTTGAAGATGAATGCCTTGCAGGATACGGCTATGATAGATGAGCTGTATCGTGCCAGTGAGGCAGGGGTACAGATTGATTTGATTGTAAGAGGAATCTGCTGCCTGGTGCCGGGAGAATCGTTTAGTCGGAATATTCGGGTTACCCGTATTGTGGACAGTTTCTTGGAGCATGCCCGTGTGTGGTACTTCGGAAATGGAGGTGACCCGTTGGTCTTTATCGGTTCGCCCGACTGGATGCGTCGTAATTTGTATCGTCGTATCGAGGCGGTAACTCCTATTCTTGACGGCAGACTCCGTCGGGAACTGACAGACATGCTGGAACTTCAGCTGTCGGCTAACCGTAAGGCATGCTGGGTGGACAATCAGTTGCGGAATATCTTTAAAAGAAAACCGGGTAACGACGATGTACGTGCCCAGTACGATTTTTATGAATACTTGAAAAGCAAGTTGGCTGAAAATTAATCAGCCGACTTGTTTTTGTTTTCTGATATAAGCAGTAATTTGTCTCCCGGTTTCAGCTCCATTTGTCCGTTGGGAATGAGGAACTCATTGCCACGTTTCACGAGCATGACCAATGTTCCTTTCGGAATCTGCATTTCGGCCAGTCTGTTTTTGTCTTCCAGCATTTCAGCTGTCAGGGTGAGGTCATTCAATCGGGTATCAATTTCTTCCGGCAGTTCCACTCCAAATTCATTTCCTTCTTTAGGTGCGGGCAAGTCCAGCTGCAGGATTTTAGCCGCCTTGGTAATGGTCATTCCCTGAATCACCAAAGAAAGAAGGGTGATGAAGAATACAATGTTGAACAATTGCTGTGAACCCTCTATTTGAGCCAATACCGGGTAAGTCGCAAAAATGATGGGGGTAGCTCCTCTCAGTCCCACCCACGAAACAAACAGTCTGCCTTTATTCGTAATGTTACGGAAAGGTAACAGACAGAGGAATACGCTGAGCGGACGTGCGACGAGAATCATAAACACACCAATCAGTAAGGCAACTGCCGCAATGTCGAGCATTTCGTGCGGGTTGACCAGCAGTCCCAGGGTGATGAAGATGACAATCTGGAACAGCCAGGTCAGTCCGTTCATGAAGGTGCTGATTTCTTTCCGGAAAGCCAGCCGGGTATTTCCGAGGATGACTCCCATGATGTACACCGCCAGGTAAGCGTTTCCTTTCAGCTGGTCGGTAATGGTGAAGGTGATGAACAGCAGGCTTAATAGGAGGATGGGATAGAGCGAGCTGTTCGACAGGTTGATGCGGTTAATCAGCCACACGCTGAACCGTCCCATGGCATAGCCGATTACTCCTCCAAAGAAGAACTGCACGAGCAGGTCCTTGATAATCAGTAGAAAATCAGGATTGCTTCCACTTGAAATTACCTGTATCAGTACGATGGTCAGCATGTAGGCCATCGGGTCATTACTTCCGCTTTCCAGCTCCAGCATAGGGCGCAGGTTTTGTTTCAGGTTCATGCGCTGAGAGCGAAGCAGGTTGAACACAGATGCAGAGTCTGTAGACGACATGGTGGCAGCGAGCAGCAAGGAACTCAGCAGAGTTAATTCGATGTTGGTTCGGTTCCAGTCGGAAATATAGAATATAAATATACCGGTCAATAAAGTGGTAAGTAATACGCCGGCAGTTGACAGGATAATACCGGGAGTAAGGATGGGTTTGATTTCGTTGTATTTGGTATCCATACCTCCCGAAAACAGAATAATGCTCAGTGCCATCATTCCAATGAATTGCGCATCTGAAGCACTGTTGAACTGCAGTCCGAGTCCGTCACTGCCAAAACACATTCCTACAATCAGGAAAAGTAGAAGAGTGGGAATACCAAACCGGTATCCGGTTTTACTGATGAGAATGCTGGAAAAAATAAGGATAGAGCCAATCATCAGTATGTTTTCAGCTGTAAAAATCATGATTGTGTAGTAATAAATAAAGTAATGTGAATGTTGTATATGTATTATAATGTCCGAAGGTAAGAAAATGTTTGGCAGGCAAATGCTTTTCGTAACGATTTTTGTAAATCTTTTGTCTCTTCTGTGGTATTTCTTCATTCTGTACTTGCATAAAGTGGAAAATTCTACGACAAATTCTCTGTTTCACACTGTGAAATACAAAAACCACAGTGTGGGATACATATTTCACAGTGTGGGATACAAATCCCGCACTGTGAAACAGAGAATTTTTCCCTACGTTTAGTAGAATATATAAAGAGAAAATCAGGAAGATGTAGAGTAATTCGTTTTTGTTAGTAGGATGATACTATAATTCTGTGGGAATTTATTATTGTTTTCAGGGAAAAATGTATATTTGCAATGTTTTGTTCCGTATTGATTTCCGGTTCGGCGAAATCACGGATGAAAAGGGAATCGGGTGAAAGTCCCGGACAGTCCCGCTGCTGTAAGCTCCAGACATTTACGTTTGTCTACCCTCTGCAAGGCCACTGTCTTTTAAATGAAGATGGGAAGGCAAGACAAACGGGAGTAAGTCAGAAGACCTGCAAAACAAAGTCATGCTTGCATTCTCGAGGAAAGGATGGCAAGAACGTGCGTAATGTAGAATTACAATTAAAATTTGAATGAAAAGATTGAAGAAACTGGCTATTACTGTCGGCTGTCGCTTTTTTATAGCTATGTGTCTTTGCTTGTTTGCAGGTGTAGATATTATTTATGCCCAACATGCAGAGTCTGATAGTATTACAGGAAAGGTGCACCAGATTCCGGATGTGACGGTGAGCGTAAGAAAAACGCCTCAGGCTGTTAAAGCTACCTCTCCATTACAGGTAATGGGAAAAATGGAAATGGAGCGTTTAGGTGTGCATGAGGTAGCTGATGCGGTGCGTCATTTCTCAGGAGTGACAGTGAAAGATTATGGCGGTATCGGAGGATTGAAGACTATTTCGGTTCGCAGTTTGGGAACCCAGCACACAGGAGTGATTTATGATGGGGTAGCTGTCAGCGATTGTCAGTCGGGGCAAGTGGATATATCTCGTTTCTCGTTGGATAACATATCTCAACTTACCATGACTATCGGACAAAGTGATGATATATATCAGACTGCACGTGCTTTTGCTTCTGCTGGTGTATTGACTATTCAGACTTCCAGACCTGATTTTCAGGAAACATCTTATCATGTGAATGCAAATTTGAAAGCGGGCTCATTCGGGCTGGTCAATCCCTCCGTTTTGTATAATCAAAAGGTGACAGATAATACCTCTTTATCGTTTTATGGTGATTTTTTGCGTGCAGATGGTAATTACCCTTTTAAAATGTGGAATGGGAACACGCTGATTGATAGTAAGCGAAACAACAGTGATATACGGACTTATCGTGCAGAAGCTACTTTGTATACAAGTTTTACTCCTAAACAGGACTTGCAAGTGAAAGCCTATCTTTTTGATTCGGAACGCGGACTTCCGGGAGGGGTGATCTATGATAATCCGTATGCAGCAGAACGGCTTTTTGATAAAAACTATTTCGGACAGTTCCGGTATGAAAACCGTTTTTCTGACCGACTTAAACTACAGGCTTTGGGAAAGTTTAATTACAGTTGGAACCGGGATTATAATGATGAGGCCTCAGGTATAACAGATGACCGCTATCGACAGACGGAAACCTATTTGTCTGCCACTTTGTGGGGAGATTTAGGCAAAGGATTTTCTTTGTCTTTGGCACAAGATTTTGCGTATAATTATTTACATACTAATTTGGAAAAGTGTCAGTTTCCACAGCGATATACGGTGTTGACCGCATTGGCAGCACAATATCAGCGTAACTCGTTTGCAGCAACCGCTTCTTTATTGAATACGTATATTACGGAAGATGTACGTATTGGAACGGCAGCGGAAGACCGTAAGCGTCTTTCTCCTGCATTTAGTGTTTCATGGAAACCTTTTGAGGAAATCGGATTACGCTTCCGGGCATCTTATAAGGATATTTTCCGTACCCCTACGTTCAACGACCTGTATTATTTGGTGATAGGTAATAGTAGTTTACGTCCGGAAACAACCAAGCAGGGAAATTTGGGAGTGACTTGGAGTGGGTCAAAGTTAGGTTTTCTTGATTTTCTGAGTCTGTCTGCCGATACTTATTATAATAAAGTGAAAGATAAGATTGTGGCTGTTCCTACAATGTTTGTCTGGAAAATGATGAATGTAGGGAAAGTAGAAACGATAGGTGTGGATGTAAATTTATCAGCCGAATCTCGTGTGACAGACTGGTTAAAGTGTTATTTGACTACCAATTATAGCTTTATGCAGGCAGAGGATGTTACCGATCCGGATTCCAAAACATGGAGAAATCAGATTGTGTATACACCTCGGCACTCTGGTGGTGGAAACTTTACCATTGAAACGCCTTGGATAAATTTGTCTTATAATCTTACTTATGCGTCGGAACGATATACGTTGGCACAAAATTTACCGGATTATCGTATTAAGTCTTATTCAGACCATGGTATATCGTTGTCGCGTAAATTCTCTTGGAAACGGCATCAGTTGCGTGTGCAGTTGGATGCCTTGAATCTTTCCAACAAGAATTATGAGGTTGTTCGTTTTTATCCGATGCCTGGAAGAAATTACAAGCTTTCTATTAATTATTATTTATAAATAAAAAGAGAAAAAAATGAAAAAGAATTGGCTTTATTGCACTTTGGTAGCAATTCCTTTGATGAGTGGTTTGACCGCATGTAATAATGAGGATGATCCAAATCCAAATCCTAATCCTAATCCTGAGCCTACTACTACTTATGGTGCTTATATTGTAAATACAGGAAGTGGAAATAACTATGGTAGTATTCAGTGGTTTGATAAGGCAAATCAAACAATAACTGGTGATTTATATAAAGCGCAAAATGGTAAAGATTTGGGTGATTTGCAAGATTTGTGTATTTATGGTTCAAAAATGTATGCAGTAAGTACTCAATCTTCAAAAGTAGAAGTTTTGGATTTGAATGGAAAACTTTTAAAAAGTATTCCGATGAATACAGCTGAAGAAAAGCCAATGAATCCTCGATATGCTGTAGGTGCAGAGGGGTTTGTATTTATTACTGCTTATGATGGAACGGTTTCAAGATTGGATACACTTTCACAGGAGATTACCGGAAGTGTGGAAGTGGGAGCATACCCGGAAGCTTTGACCTATGTGGATGGAAAACTTTATGTGAACATTTCTGGATATGGTTCAGGGGATAAAGTAGCTGTTGTAGATGTAAAATCATGGACGAAGACTCCAGATATAACCGTGAAATTAAATCCTTATACGGTAATCTTTGATGGAAAAGATGGATATGTATATGTGGTTTCTAATGGTAATTATGCAGGAACTCCTACATTACCTGAAGAGCAATGGATTTATCAGACTCTTCAAAGAATTGATGTACGGACAAATCAGGTAGAAGATGTATGTAATGCTACGTATGCAGCAAAGAAGGGAGATAATATTTATGTATTGTATGCTGAATATTATTTGCCGGAAAGAAATTCTTGCTTTGTATATAATGTAAAAACCAAGGAGAAGAAAGAGTTTATTGACATTGAAGATATTCCATCTCCAGGGGGAATTGCAGTAGATCCGGTTTCAGAAGATGTGTATATTATTAATCAGCCTTATGGCTCTTTAAATGATGTGTACATTTATTCTAAAGACGGACAGTTTAAGAAAAAGATAGAAACCGGAAACTATACAACTAACATCCGTTTCTTAGCTGAATAAGATTTATGAAACAAATTTTACTATCTGCCCATATAGTAATCTTAGTCTTGCTTCTCTCTGCCTGCGGCGGAGGAAGCAAGACTTCTTCCGTTCCGGAAGGGGGAGACACCCTGAAAATGAAGTATGCCACCAACTTGTCTGTGGTGAAGTTTTCTGATTATACCATGGTTTCTATCCGTAACCCATGGGATACATTGAAAATATTGCATACTTATCTGTTGACTGATAAGACTCAGCCGGTTCCGGAGAATCTGCCGGAAGGGACTGTCGTACGGGTTCCGTTGGAATGGGCCGTAGTGTATTCTGTGGTGCATGGAAGTGTACTGAAAGAATTGGGACAGGCAAAAAGTATTAAGGGAGTCTGTAACCTGGAATATTTTAAGATGCCAGAAGTACAGGAAGGATGTCGGAACGGAGAAATCGTAGATTGTGGAAACGGAATGAATCCGGATATTGAGAAAATTATCGACCTCCGTCCGGATGCCATCATGCTTTCCCCGTTTGAGAACAGCGGAGGATACGGTCGGGTAGGAAAGTTGGGAGTACCCGTAATCGAATGTGCGGATTACATGGAAACTTCTCCGTTAGGGCGTGCAGAATGGTTGCGCTTTTACGGATTGCTGGTAGGGCAGGAACAGCGGGGAGATTCACTTTTTGCACAGATAGAAAAAGAATACCTGGCAGTAAAAGATTTGGCGGCACAGGCAACCTCCCGTCCTACGGTATTAAGTGATTTGAAGTATGGCTCTGCATGGTATATCGCCGGAGGACAGAGTACCACTGGACGCTTGTATGCGGATGCCGGGGCAGATTATGTTTTTGCAGAACTGCCGAACAGCGGTTCTGTGCCTATGGCTTTTGAAACCGTCTTCGACAAAGGTGAGCATGCCGATTTCTGGTTGATAAAATACAATCAGCCACAGGATAAGACCTATAAGGAACTTCAGAAGGATTATTCGCTTTATGCGCGTTTCAAGGCATTCCGCGAACGTCGGATTTATGGATGCAACACCCATCGGATACCTTTTTATGAGGAGTCACCTTTCCATCCGGAGATATTGTTGAAAGATATGGTAAAAATATTTCATCCCGAGTTGCTGGAAGGCTATGAACCGAAATATTTTAGTAATTTAGCGGAATGATACATTCTGATAAAAAGCATTATGTGGTATTCGGCACCCTGGCTCTTTTAATAGTGCTTTTAGTGGTAGCCAATTTATTTTTAGGTTCGGTAAATATTCCGGCGCAGGAAGTGCTGCGTATTTTAAGCGGTGAAGAGGCTGAAAAGGCAAGTTGGACGTTTATCGTTTGGGAATCGCGTTTCCCTCAATGCATCACGGCTTTGCTTTGTGGAGCAGCCTTGTCGGCTTCCGGACTGATGTTGCAGACAGTATTCAGTAACCCATTGGCCGATTCTTCCATTTTAGGTATCAGTTCAGGAGCCAGTTTGGGAGTAGCGCTTGTGATGCTTGCCGGAGGAGGAACCATTGCCACAGGTGTGTTTACACTTTCCGGATTTTTCTCTGTCATATTAGGCGCATTTTTGGGGGCTGTAGCTGTATTGGCTTTGGTCTTGTTTTTATCCTCTTTGATAAAAAGTAATGTAATGCTGCTCATAGCCGGCATCATGATTGGCTATATTACTTCTTCACTGATTTCTTTGTTGAACTTCTTTGCTACGGCAGAAGGTGTTCACTCGTATATGGTGTGGGGAATGGGAAACTTTGGCGGGGTTTCTTTGGAGCAGCTTCCGGCTTTTTCATTACTGACCGTGGTAGGGTTGTTAGTGGCTGTCATGCTTATTAAGCCTTTGAATGCCCTGCTTTTGGGACCGCGTTATGCCGAAAATTTGGGAGTGAATATTCGCCGGGTACGCAACTGCTTATTGTTGGCTACCGGATTGCTGACTGCGGTAACGACTTCATTCTGTGGTCCTATATCTTTCATCGGTCTGGCAGTTCCTCATCTGGCCCGTTTGATGCTGGGTACCTCCAACCATAATTCGCTGATGCCTGTTACGCTGCTTGCCGGAGGAGCATTGGCATTGCTGTGTAACTTGATTTGCGTACTTCCGGGAGAGTCAGGAGTGATACCGCTGAATGCCGTAACTCCAATCTTAGGAGCGCCGGTCATTATTTATGTGATCATTAACCAACGTCGAATTCAATATTTTAACTGATGAGTCAATCGGAAATCGTGGTAGAGGGTCGTAACCTGACAATCGGTTATCAGGTAGGGAAGAAGCGGACGGAAGTGCATTCTAGGCTGAATTTTCAGCTTTTTCGTGGAGAACTGACATGTCTGCTAGGAGCGAACGGAGCAGGTAAATCTACCTTGCTTCGCACTTTGGCGGCTGCTCAACCGTTTTTATCTGGCGACTTGAAACTGTTGGGGCGTGATTTGTCTGCCTACTCCGAACGTGAGTTGTCAAGAACCATAGGGGTCGTATTGACAGACCGTACGCAAGCAGGAGGGTTGACAGTATATGAACTGGTCGCCTTGGGACGACAGCCTTATACAGGATTTTTCGGACGTTTGGATAAGACCGACAAGCAGTTGGTAGAACATGCACTGCAAGCCGTAGAGATAGCTCATAAGGCACGGTGTTATATGGCTGAACTTTCTGACGGAGAACGACAGAAAGTGATGATTGCCAAAGCACTGGTGCAGGAATGTCCGTTGATATTATTGGATGAGCCGACTGCTTTCTTGGATGTGGTAAGCCGCATTGAAATCATGAATCTGTTGCATCGTTTGGCTATAGAGGAAAAGAGAGCAATTCTTTTGTCTACGCATGATATTGAACAGGCACTGGTCTTGTCTGATCGCCTTTGGTTGCTTTCTTCAACCGGAGGACTGGAATGTGGTGTGACGGAAGATTTGATATTGCGCAACCGGATGGATACATTGTTTGCCAATCATGCCCGGATAAAGTTTGATTTGATGCACGGTGGCTTTTCTCCTGAAGTGTCGGGAGAGAAATCCATTGTGTTAAAGGCGGAAGATGAGGTGCTGCGTCATTGGGCACAAAATGCCTTGAACCGTCATCACTACTTTTGTCTGGATGCCTGTGCTTCCGCCCAGAAGTTGCCTTTACTGGATGTGCAAGCACCCGATATGCTTCTTTATACGGATGAGAACGGACAGACTACATGCTATTCTACTTTTGAGGCATTGCTTCATGATATATAATTATTAGTGAATAAGCTTATTTGAAAGATATTTGTTATTTTTGCTTGACATAGTTGAAACGAAAATAATAGATATATGATAGCTGTGATAAAAATGGCCGGCACATCTCCTGAACTGTATAGCTGCGTAGCTCCGTTGGTGATGAATCCGGAAATTATTAAGTATAATCATAATTATCCTTTTAAAACTGGTGAATCGTTTGTTTGGTTTGTAGCCTTTGCAGACGATGGCAATCACGTTTTAGGCTTTTTTCCTGTGGAAATACGGAAAAAATCTGCGATAATCAACAATTATTATGTGGAGGAGGATACAAAGGATGTGTTTTTGAGTTTATTGGAAGCTGTGACAAATGAATTTCTATCTACGGAAAAGGAACTGGAGGCGGTAGTCCAAAAGCCTCATGAATCTTATTTCCGGACGCAAGGATTTGAAATAGTACGTGCATGGAGTTTGTATCTTAAAATGAAGAAAACGAATGAAGAAGAATGAGAACGTGAAAAATGTGTACGAGCTGGCACAAGAACGTTTGGCGATACTTTTCAAGGAGTTTGACAACGTTTACGTGTCATTTTCCGGTGGAAAGGACAGTGGAGTGCTGCTGAATCTTTGCATTGATTATATACGTCGGAACAATCTGAAAATAAAGCTTGGCGTATTTTTTATGGATTATGAGGTGCAATATGACCATACCATCGAATTTGTCAATCGCATTTTGGAAAATAATAAGGACATACTGGAGGTATATCGGATTTGTGTTCCTTTTAAGGTGAGAACCTGTACTTCCATGTACCAGCATTACTGGCGTCCATGGGATGAGGCCCTTCGTGACATTTGGGTACGAGAGATGCCGGAAGGGGTTATGAAGGCAGACGATTTTCCTTTCTTTCATGACAACATGTGGGATTATGAATTCCAGTTACGTTTTGCTGCTTGGTTGCATGAAAAGAAAAAGGCTGTCCGTACGGCTTGTCTGGTGGGTATACGTACACAGGAAAGTTACAATCGCTGGCGTACCATTTATGGCGGTTTGAAGCAGCAGCTTTATCACAACTATCAGTGGAGTTCGAAGATTGCCAACGATGTATTTAATCTGTATCCCATTTATGACTGGAAAACTACGGATATCTGGACTGCTAATGGAAAGTTTGGTTGGGATTACAATCGTTTGTATGATCTTTATTATTACGCAGGTGTAAGTCTGGAACGTCAGCGAGTGGCCAGTCCCTTCATTGGTGAAGCCATTGAAAGTCTGCATTTATACAAGGTGATTGAGCCGGATACCTGGGGACGAATGATTGGGCGTGTGAACGGGGTTAATTTCTCTGCCATTTATGGAGGAACACATGCGATGGGATATGGTTCAGTCAAGTTGCCGGAAGGGCATACCTGGAAATCGTTTATGGAGTTTCTGCTTTCTACACTCCCGGAGGAAACCCGCAGGGGATATTTGAGTAAACTTCATACCAGCATTAAGTTTTGGAGAACGAAAGGGGGCTGCCTGAGTGATGAGACCATAGCCAAACTCGAAAGCATGAATATCCCAATTACGGTGAGAAACAAGAGCAACTACAAGACGACTAAGCGTCCGGTGATGATGGAGTACCTGGATGATATTGATATTGCAGAATTCAGAGAAATTCCTACTTACAAGCGTATGTGTCTGTGCATACTGCGTAATGATTATGCCTGTAAATATATGGGATTTGCCGTAAGCAAGGAAGAGAAAAAGATGAAAGATTATATTTTACAACAATATAAAAAGATATGGACATAGAAGAGAAAACAAGTCCGGTTTACCATGTAAAAGCCGTACCGGTGGAGAAGGTGTGTGCCAACAATTATAATCCGAATGTGGTAGCTCCTCCGGAAATGAAGCTGCTGGAACTGTCTATTTGGGAAGACGGTTTCACGATGCCTTGTGTATGCTATTATGACAAGGAAAATGACAAGTATATTATTGTAGATGGTTTTCACCGCTATCAGGTGCTGAAAACCTCCCGACGGATTTATGAGCGGGAGAAAGGTATGCTTCCGGTGGTAGTGATTGACAAGGATTTGTCCAACCGTATGGGCTCTACTATCCGTCATAATCGTGCGCGAGGTACTCATGACATCGGGTTGATGACGAATATTGTGTCAGAATTGACTCAGGCAGGCATGTCGGATAAATGGATTATGAAAAATATAGGTATGGATAAGGATGAACTGCTTCGCTTGAAACAGGTATCGGGCCTGGCATCCTTGTTTGCCGACAATGACTTTTCTATCCCCACTCCCCAGTCTATTTTACCGGAGAGTGAAGAGTAAAGTTGATTTAGTATATAAAGTAGCCTAAGACACCACTGCATACAATCAGCAGAATCGGATTTACTTTGTATCGGTTGGAAGCAATGAAACATCCGATAAAAAGCAGGATGCTGATGACAACCTGATACGTGTCTGTTCCGAAGTTTTCCCCGTTCATCAATACGAGAGCGGCTGCCGCAAGAAGTCCGACTACTCCGGGACGCAGTCCATTAAACACGGCTTCTACTGCCGGATGGCGTTGGTATTTCAGGAAAAAACGGCTGATAAATATCATGAGTATGAATGAGGGTAGCACCACTGAGAAGGTGGCTACCGTAGAGCCTAATATGCCGACTGCGTGCGAGTAGCCGGCATTTACCATAGCCGTATAGCCTACGTAGGTCGCAGAATTGATACCGATAGGACCGGGAGTCATCTGGCTGATAGCGATGATGTCCGTAAAATCGGACGAACTGAGCCATTCGTAACGGGTGACTACCTCTCCTTGTATCATGGAAATCATGGCGTAACCTCCGCCAAATCCGAATAAGCCTATTTTGAAAAACGTATAGAATAGTTTCAGTAATAAAAGTACCATAGTTTATCTCCTTTTAGTTATATTTCTTTTGGTAACGTCCATACAGGTAACCTCCTAACCCGCTGAGGATGATGACGTAGATAGGCGAAAAGCCAAGAAGCCATATCAGTAATGCCGAAACCACCGGAATCCAGATGTTGTATCGGTTGATACGGGCTGATTTTGCCATTTTGAAGGTAGGAGCTGCAATCAAGGCTACTACCGCAGGACGGATACCTTTGAACACATGTTCTACGGCTTCCACATGCTGGAATTGTCTGAAGAATAGAGCGATGGTCAGAATAATGAGAAAGGAGGGAAGTATGGTGCCAAGTGCCATCCAGAAAGCTCCCCAGAATCCTTTCAGCTTATAGCCGATAAAGATGGCTATGTTGACGGCAAAGATGCCCGGCACAGTTTGCGCCAGTGCCATCAAGTCCAGAAAGTCTTCCTTTTTCACCCATTTTCGTTTGTCTACCAGGTCAGCTTCTATCAAGGGAACCATGGCATATCCTCCTCCTATGGTGAATAATCCTATCCGGAAGAAGATGAGAAATGCTCTTAAATAGAAATTCATGTTATTGCGTTTAGTTCTTTTTCATATAAATGCTTGGGGGTACCCCATAAAACTTTTTAAAGGTATCCGTAAAATATTTGGGGTCGGCAAAGCCCATTTTGTCTGAAACTTCGGCTACCGTGTAGCGCTGGCTCTTTAACATCAGGGCGGCCTCCTGCATTCGGATGTTACGGATAAATTCAGCCGGAGCTATGCCTGTCAAAGCCTTAATCTTGTTGTAGAAGCTGGTGCGGCTCATGTTGACCGAAGCGCACAAGGTATCTACATTAAAGTTCTTGCCTAATCCTTCCTTGACCAGTTCGGTCACTTTCTGGATAAACTCGTCGTCCAGACTTGTAGGTAATTCTACGGCAGGAGCTTCCTCCGGCAATGCTGTGACAGCCGATTTGAAACGATTGCGCAGCATCTTCCGGTTTTCTATCAGCGTGTGTATGGTAGCTTTCAATATATGTACGTCAAAGGGTTTCACTAAATATTGGTCGGCCTTGATTTCCAGTCCCTCTAGAATATGCTCCTTGTCACCCAGTGCGGTGAGCAGAATGATAGGGATGTGGCTGGTTTCCATCTGACTTTTTACTATCTGACACATCTTCTTGCCATCCATTACCGGCATCATGATGTCGGAAAGAATCAGGTCGGGCTGGCGTTCATTGATGAAGTCAAGCGCTTCTTGTCCGTTGCCTACACCTTCCACCTGGTAGGTGTCCGACAGGCTGTGGATAATGAATGACCGTAACGGAGCATTGTCTTCCATAACCAATATTAATGGAGCCTGTTCGTCTGTCTGTGAGTCGGTAAACTGGATGTCAGTTGTGATATTTCCTGCTGTTTCTTGTTCTGCAGGCAGTACTTTATCGGTGCTCTCATTTTCCTCCTTTTTATATTGATAGTTTTTACTTCGTATCGGGAAGGTCAGCTGGAAGGTTGTACCCACATTTTCGGTGCTGGTAAATGAAATCTTACCTTCGTGATTCTCAATCAGGCGGTACGTCAGCAGCATGCCGATGCCGCATCCGGTAGTAGTCTGGTTGGCCGTATTATATCCTCTGAACAGATATTTGAAGAGCTTTTTCTGGTCTTCCTTGTTCATTCCGATACCTGTGTCCGAGAGGAAAAGTGTCCATGTGTTTTTGTTGCTTTCCGCTTTTAATGATACACGTCCGCCTTGTGGCGTATATTTTAAGGCATTAGAAAGCAGGTTGCGCAAAATGGAATCCATCTTGCTCGTATCAATCCACACATCCAGACTGTCGAACGAACTTTCGTAAGAAAGTGTGATGTCCTTTTGACGAGCAAAACTATCAAACTGATGCATATAGTTGCTCAGATAATGATTCAGTTCGTGCGCCGTCACGATGGTCTGTGAGGAATATAATTCTTCCTTCTGGAAATTAATCAGGTTATTGGCCAGTTCAGCCAGGTTTTCTGTGCTCTGCATGGCCAGTTGGATGTTCTTTTGTCCGTTTTCACTCAGACTTTCCTTTTCCATGATTTCACTCAGAGGAGCCTTGATCATGGTCAGCGGAGTGCGTATGTCGTGCGCGGCATGCGTGAAGAAATTGATTTTTTCTTCCGAAGTTTTTCGTTCGCGCTTGATAATCTGATAGCGCAGGAAGGCGTATGCCGCTCCGATAATGAACAGGGCATAAATCAGGAATGCCCAGAAAGTGAGCCAGAAAGGACGTTCTACCAAGATTTGTATTTCCCTTTCTTCCAGTATCTGCTGGTTGTCGAGCAGAATGGAGCGTACCTTCAGCGTATAGTTTCCCGGCGACAAGTTGGTGTACCGTATGGTTCCGTTGCTGGTGGGAGGAGTCCACTGGTCATAGAACCCTTCCAGTTTCCAGCTGTACAGAATGCTCGATGGATTGTCGAAATTGATAGAAGACACATCCATGGAGAATGTGTTCTGGTCGTATTTCAATTGGATGAAACTGGTTTCGTCCAGAATTTTTGTCAAAGGAGAATTCTTTTCCATCGGGTGCACCGGATGATACATGATGTTCAGGTTAGAGAATACCATGTGGCTGGAAAAGCTTGAGGGCAGTTCCAGACTGTCGGGCAGAATGATGACACCTTCGTTGCTTCCAAAAATCAGCTGACCGTTTCGGGTATGTATTCCGGCAGTCGGATTGAAGTTTGCTCCTTGCAATCCCTGTTCCCGTGTCCAGTTGGTAAAGGTCTGTTCTTTCTGGTTGTAGAAAGACAGTCCGTTTTCTGTTCCTAAAAACAGATTCCCGTTTTTGTCCGGAACAATACTGTAGATATTGTTGGTCTGCAAGCCGCTGTTGTCGGCCATGCAGTGTGTGATTTCATTCGTTTGATTATCAATGATAAACAAACCGTTTCCGTAGGTGCCGACATAAGTTTTTTTCAAGTCGGGAGTATTGTAGATTGCATTGATACAGCTAAAGTCTTCTTTTTCCATGTAAGGATACAGTTGTCGTTTCGTTTTATCGAATACATACAATCCTTGTATGGTTCCTACCCAGAAGGAATTTTCATTTCTTTCTAAAAGATACGTGATAGGGTAGGAGCTGCTGTATTCCTGCTTTTCCTGTGTGCGTGTGTCAAAGCTTTTCAGGCTGTAGAATCCTCCACTCCAGATAACCTCATTCTTGTCTTTTATCAGTCCGCGGATGTATTTGTCCGGAGTTTCACGTGCCTGCGATTTTCCTTGCTGATGGAAGGTCGTAGTTCCAGCCTTCTTGTCTATGCGGAAGATACCGGACATATAGCCTCCGGCCAGGATAATTCCCGGTCTTATTTCGCATACGGACAAGAAAATATGGTTTTCATATTGAGGAAGTTCCTTCTCCGTACAATAGCTTTTCCACTTCTTTTCACTGATGTCATAACAGCTTATTCCGTTGCAGGTGGCATACCATATATCTCCTTCAGAATCCTCCATGATGCCGTTGATGCAGTCATTTGACAAGGTGTTACTGCTGTTCGACGCATGTTTGAACCATTGGTATTCAGGGTACTTTTCGGAATAGATGGTAATGCCAATGGGATAAATCACGTTCCAGATACGGTTGTTCTGGTCCATGTAAATATCCTTGATGATGCTTCCGTTCATCTTGTTGAAGCTCTCATTGTCTTCTTTTAAGAAATGAGAAAGTTCTTTTTTCTTGACATCCAGTTTATATACTCCGTCACCATCGGTTGCAATGAACACCTCATCCAGGTTTTTCCGGTTGGGCGTGATGGTGTTTACCCCGATGTCTTTCAGGTGTTTTCCGAGGTCTGTCAGCTCTCCGCTTTCAGGGGTATAAATAAACAGTTTATCAAGCAAGGCATTGATGATAAGCTTGTTGGTAGGCTTATGATAATAAATGTAATCAATGATGTTGATATTGGAAATATCGATTTTCCGTACGTTGGTTAATTCTCCTTTGTTCAGGGTAGCTGAATACAAGGTTTGTTCGGTCGAAATAAAATAGTTATTTCCCTTTGCCTGTGTGATGCAGGTTACTTTTCCTGGAATTTTATGACTTATTTTTCTGGTCTTCTGAGTATCTCCATTGTAGATGTACTGATAACCTTCTGTGCAGAACCAGATATTTTTTTCTTCGTCCAGATAAATGCAGGTTATCGGACACTTTTGAGTTTCCGGATACTGTTCATGCAAGTCGAATACCAACTGGAAGGAGTCTCTGGCCTCATTCAGATTGAATATCAGTCCGTCTTTTCCGATTTCCCATAACTTCTTTTCTCTGTCAGTCTTTAAAATATTCAGATTAGGGAAACAGTTGACAACTGCACCATTTTTAATCAGCGGATAGTGTGTAAACTGCTTTCCGTTATAGCGGTCTATACCCTTGTGGGTAAGAATCCAGATGTAATCATATTCTCCTTGTTGAATAGAGAGAACTCTACGGCTGCTGAGTCCGTCTGCTATACCGATATATTGAAATATTTGTGCCTCTGAACGTGTGTATATGACAGATAATAGGAGGCAAATGAGATAAATAAATTTCTGCATAATACTTTTGTTGATAAGTGCAAATTTCGGAAAAAACAATCTCTTATCAAAATAATACGGAGCTTTATGTAGAAATAGAAAATAAAAAAGGCATGACCGAAAAGTCATGCCTTGAAATATTTACGATAAAGTATTTATGCATTATTTATCGCCACGGATAGCTGCGATACCCGGAAGGATTTTACCTTCGATAGCTTCGAGCAATGCACCACCACCAGTTGAGATGTAAGATACCTGGTCAGCCATACCGAACTTGTTGATACAAGCTACAGAGTCACCACCACCGATCAATGAGAATGCACCTTCTTTAGTAGCTTCAGCAATAGCTTCAGCAATTACTTTAGAACCACCAGCGAAGTTGTCCATTTCGAATACACCGGCAGGACCGTTCCACAGGATAGTCTTAGCACCCTTGATAGCAGCTTTGAATTCTTCGCGAGTCTTAGGACCTGCATCCAGACCCATCCATCCGTCAGGAATGTTCTTGTCGTCGCAAACCTGAGTGTTTGCATCGTTAGCAAACTTGTCAGCAGCTACACAGTCGCAACCCAAAACCAAGTTTACACCTTTAGCTTTAGCCTTAGCCATGATTTCCAAAGCCAGATCCAGTTTGTCATCTTCTACCAATGAGTTACCGATCTTACCACCCTGAGCTTTAGCGAAAGTAAATGCCATACCACCGCAAAGAATCAAGTTGTCTACTTTGTCCATCAAGTTTTCGATGATACCGATCTTAGTAGAAACTTTAGAACCACCCATGATAGCAGTGAACGGACGTTTGATGTCTTTCAATACGTTGTCAACAGCTTTTACTTCTTTTTCCATCAGGTAGCCTAACATCTTGTGGTCAGCATCGAAGTAGTCAGCGATAACAGCTGTAGAAGCGTGTTTACGGTGAGCAGTACCGAATGCGTCCATTACGTAGCAGTCAGCGTAAGAAGCCAAAGTCTTAGCGAATTCTTTCTGAGAAGCCTTCATAGCTTTCTTAGCGTCTTCGTAAGCAGGATCTTCTTTTTCGATACCTACAGGCTTACCTTCTTCTTCCGGATAGAAACGGAGGTTTTCAAGCAGCAATACTTCACCCGGTTTCAATGCAGCAGCAGCTTCCTGAGCTTTAGCACAGTCAGGAGCGAACTGAACCGGAGTACCCAGAGCAGCAGCTACAGCGTCTACAATCTGGCTCAAAGAATATTTAGCGTTTACTTTGCCTTTTGGTTTACCCATGTGTGACATGATAATCAAAGCACCACCGTCTGCCAAGATTTTTTTCAAAGTAGGCAGTGCACCACGGATACGAGTATCGTCTGTAATTTTACCTTCTTCGTTCAAAGGTACATTGAAGTCCACACGAACGATTGCCTTTTTGCCGGCAAAGTTGAATTTGTCAATAGTCATCATAATCTCTAATATTTTTTGTTTAAAGTGTTTCTGTTGTTACAGACATCCCTTTGAGAGGATGCACCGCAAAGGTAAGAAAAAAAATAAAAAAGAAAGAATAAGGTATAGATTTTTACATACTTAATAGGTGTTTTGAAGGTCGTTAAAAAACGCCTTTGCGTTTGGTTTGAAACACAAGTACGTTTCAATGCAAACGCAAAGGCGTTTTATCTTAAATGCACTTGCGTTTTGATTCAAACGTCAAAGCGTTTTGTCTTAAACACAAGTGCATTTTGAGATGAATTTAGATTCGTATTGAAAATCAATAGGTTAATCTTCTGTAGGAGAGGCGTGTTCTGCTTCGAAAAGTAATGAATCGCCCAGTGTGATGAGAATGGAATCACTGTCACAATAGTGTGGGAAATAGTCATTACAATCCCATGAACGGTCCAGCTTTTCTTTAGGACTTGGGAACTTCTTGGCATAAAGTGCGGCAAGCTCCGGATTGTCCAATACCTTTTCCATGAAATAACCGAATACGGGCAGTGCGGTGCGGCTGCCTTGTCCCAGTTCGCCCGTGCGGAAATGGATGCTTCGGTACTCTCCGCCCACCCAGGCTCCTCCTACCAGGTTGGGACTGATACCTACAAACCAGGCATCGGAGTGATTGGAAGAGGTACCGGTCTTTCCGCCGAACTCCGTACCTTTATCAAAGATACGGAAACGCCAGAGCGCTTGTGAAGTTCCTTTCGGGCAAGTCAGTCCACCTCTTAACATCTGTTGCATAAGATAGGCACTGGCGTAAGGAATGGCCTGGGTCGTTTCGGCCTCTTTCTGGTAGATAACTTTTCCATCCTTATTTTCTACACGGGTAATCAGTATGGGCTGAATGGCTTCTCCATCGTTCACTACGGTGCCGTATGCAGAAACCAGCTCCAATAGCGATACATCAGAAGCTCCCAGGCTGAGGGCCGGTGTTTCTTCCAGCTTGGTCTGGATGCCCATGCGGTGTGCAGTAGTGGCTATCTGGTGAATGCCTACTTCATGGGCTATGTTGGCAGCAATGGTGTTGACCGATTGGGCAAACGCCATTTTCAGCGACATGGTATCGAGAGTGGCACCTCCATTGGCATTGTGAGGCATCCAGAGTTTCTTTTCTCCATTTTCTTCCACTTCCCAGGGGATGTTTTCATCCACACGCAGGTCGCAGGGAGATAATCCCTGGTTCATGGCTTCCGTATAGACAAAGAGTTTGAAGGTAGAGCCGGGCTGACGCTTGGACAGCACCTTATCGTATTTCCATGACTGGAAATTGATGTCGCCTACCCATGCCTTTACTTCTCCCGTATGCGGAGCGATGGCCACAAACCCACAGTGCATGAAGCGTTCCATGTAGCGGATAGAGTCCATGGTGCTGAACAGGGTATCTTTTTGTCCGAGGTCATAGTCGAACACCTTGCAACGATGAGGCTGGTTCAGGTAGTAGGTGATGGAATCAGTCTGGTTACCGTATTTATGGGACAGATACTGGTAGGCCGGTGTCTTTTCGGCCAGCTCTTCGATGAAGCGAGGAATTTCCTCCCCATTCCGGTCTCGCCACGGAGCCTGCGTGCCCCAATGTGCATCAAACCGTTTCTGTACTTCGTGCATCTGACGGCTGACAGCTTCTTCGGCATATTGCTGCATCCGGCTGTCGAGTGTGGTATAAATTTTCAGTCCGTCGCCATAGAGGTCTGTATTATTTTCCTTGCACCATTCCTTCAGTTCATTGGCTATGGCTTCGCGGAAATAGAGTGCCGGACCAGTGTAATAATTCTCTTGTTTGAATTTCAAAATGGTGGGAAGTTTCCGGATGGAATCCAGCTGATGCTTGTTCAGCACATGGTGTTCATAGAGCTTTCCCAATACCACATTCCGTCGTGAAAGACTGTTCTTTGGGTTGATTTTAGGATTATAATAAGTAGTAGCCTTCAGCAGACCGATAAGTGTGGCAGCCTGTTCTACGGTAATTTTATCGGGAGTTGTATTAAAATAGGTATGACAGGCCGTCTTGATGCCGAATGCGTTGCTTCCGAAGTCTACCGTGTTGAAATACATGGTCAGAATCTCTTCTTTGCTGTACAGCATTTCAATCTTGACCGCTGTAACCCATTCCTTGGCCTTCATAATCAGCAGTTTTACTCCGGGAATATGTCCTAAGAGTCCGGTAGAGTATTGTGAACGTACCTTGAACAGGTTTTTGACCAGCTGCTGGGTGATGGTACTGGCTCCGCGTGCCGTTCCGTGAGCTACGTAGTCTTTGGCGGCAGCAAATACTCCTTCAAAGTCGATACCGAAATGCTTGTAAAAGCGTTCGTCCTCCGTACAGACCAGCGTCTTGACCAGTATCGGAGAAATATCCTTGTATTCCACCGGTGTACGGTTTTCTGAGTAGAATTTTCCAATCAGTTTTCCGTCGGCACTGTAAATTTCGGAGGCGATGTGCTGTATAGGCTCTTTGATGTTGAACATGCTCGGTGATTTTCCGAACAGCCACAAGAAATTGAGGTCAATCATGACCAGTAAGACGATGAGCATGCCAATGCCGGTGAGGATTCCCATTCCGGTACGCCCGTACCATGGCAATTTACGGAAAGTATGTACATACCAGCTTATGCACTGTTTCCCGAATTTGGTTATCCGGCTCAGAAGCTGTTGAAAAAGTCGGATAAGAAATGATACTGCTTTTTTCATATCTCGTTGTTTAACCATGCGTCAATCAACTTTCGCGCAATACTTAGTTTCTTGGGGATTTCCGGCAGGTGGTCGCGGTGGTAGAATGCTCCGGCACTCAGTTCTTCATCCTGTAATTTGATGGTTCCGCTTTCGTATTCCGCATAGTATCCCACCATGATACCGCTTGGATAAGGCCAGGGCTGGCTTCCGAAATACTTCAGGTTTTTGATACGGATACCGGTCTCTTCCATCACTTCGCGGTGAACGCATTCTTCCAGTGTTTCCCCAGGCTCCAGGAAGCCGGCTACCAGTCCTTTGAAACTGCCCCGGAAGTTGCGTGCGTGTACCAATAGTACACTGTCACCTTTCTTTATTAAAACGATGACAGCAGGAGAGATGCGCGGATAGATTTCCTGTCCGCAGTGAGGGCATCGTTTGGTGATGGGGCCCGTCTGTGTGGTGGGGGTGCCGCAAGCCGGACAAAAGTGGCTGTTCTTGTCCCATGTCAGTATTTGAGAGGCTTTCCCGGCGCATTGGTATTCTTCCAGCGGCAGTACATCGTACGAAGCACGCAGGTCTGTCGGAATAAATGAGGTGTTCTGTTCTGTTAGTGCTTCCAGCGGAAGGGCACATGCTTTTGCCGGATGGCCCAGAATTTCCCCGACGGTATGTATGGGCGTATCAGCAGGAAGCTGTACGGGAGGTTCCACGGAATATGGAATGTGGAACCTATCTCCGTCTTTAACCAGAAGGAGCTGCTGTTTGGGGCAGAAAATGAACCAGCCGCACAGCTCCTTTTCATCTTGTTTCATTGTTATCTGTCAATTTAGTTGTTCAATCCTTTCATGGTGAGCTGAATACGTTTCCGTTCGTGGTCAATGCTCATGACTTTGACCCGTACATGCTGGTGGATGCGTACCACGTCGGCCGGATTGCTGACAAAACGGTCGGCCAGTTGCGACACGTGCACCAGTCCGTTTTCCTTGATACCGATGTCGACAAAGCAGCCAAAGTTGGTGATGTTGGTCACGATGCCGGGCAGCTCCATCCCTTCCTGCAAGTCGTCCAAAGTACGTACGTTCTTGTCAAACTCAAATACCTGTATTTTCTGGCGAGGGTCTCTTCCGGGTTTGTCCAGCTCCTGAAGAATATCCGTCAGGGTGGGTAAACCTACCGTATTATCGGTCACGTATTTCTTCAAATCGATTTTACTACGGAGTTCTTTGTCCTTAATCAAGTCGGCTACTGTGCAGTTCAGGTCTTTTGCCATCTGCTCTACAATCGGGTAGCTTTCCGGGTGAACCGCAGAATTGTCCAGCGGATTCTTGGCTTGCGGAATGCGGAGGAATCCGGCACACTGTTCGTAGGCTTTGGCCCCCATTCTCGGCACCTTCAATAATTGGCGACGTGACTCAAACGGACCGTTTTCAGTACGGTAGTCCACAATGTTCTGTGCCAGTGTCGGACCTAATCCGGAAACGTAGGTCAGCAGGTGCTTGCTGGCGGTGTTGACATTCACGCCCACCAGGTTGACACAACTTTCTACGGTCTGGTCGAGTGAAGCCTTCAGCTTGGTCTGGTCCACGTCGTGCTGGTATTGTCCCACACCGATGGATTTGGCGTCAATCTTCACCAGTTCAGCCAGTGGGTCCATCAGTCTTCTGCCGATAGATACGGCACCACGTACCGTTACGTCATAATCCGGAAACTCTTCGCGGGCAGTTTTAGAGGCTGAGTAAATAGACGCTCCGTCTTCGCTAACCACGAAAACCTGTACTTCACGGTCGTAACGCTGACTGGTTACAAACTGCTCTGTTTCGCGGCTGGCCGTTCCGTTTCCGATGGCAATGGCCTCGATTTTATATTGTTCCACTAACTTCACAATCTTTCGGGCTGCCTGTGCATATTCAGATTTGGGCGGGTGGGGATAAATGGCCTCGTTATGCAGAAGGGTGCCTTGTGCATCCAGGCAGACTACTTTGCATCCCGTACGGAAGCCGGGGTCGATACCCATCACCCGTTTCTGCCCCAAAGGAGGGGCTAGCAACAGCTGACGGAGGTTTTCTGCGAATATCCGAATAGCTTCTTCATCAGCCTTCTCCTTGCTGAGTGCGGCAAACTCGGTTTCGATGGCAGGTTTCAGCAAGCGCTTGTAGGCATCGGTGAGAGCTTCTTCCACTTGGTGTGCACATTCATTGTTGGCCCGTACGAACAGCCGTTGAAGGCGTTCGTTGCACATATCTTCATCTTCCGGGAAAATGCTTACTTTTAATACTCCTTCCGATTCTCCCCGGCGAAGGGCCAGCAGGCGGTGGGAAGAACATTTTTTCAAGGGCTCACAGAAATCAAAATAGTCGCGGTACTTGGCTGAAGCTTCTTCTGCTTCTTTCCCTTTGACCACTTTTGACTGAATGAGAGCCTGACGCTGGAACTGGTTACGCATCAGGTTGCGCGACCGCTCGTCTTCGCTGATTTGTTCAGCCAAAATATCGCGTGCTCCTTTCAGTGCATCTTCCTCATCTTTGACTTCTCCTTTGACGAAGTTCCGTACCTTGGCAGCAAGGTTGTTTTCCTTTTGCATCATGAGCAAGAGGGCCAGCGGTTCCAGTCCTTTGGCACGTGCAGCCTCGGCTCGGGTTTTTCGTTTAGGCTTGAAGGGAAGGTAAATGTCTTCCAGTTCGGTTGCATTCCAGCAGGCAGAAATGCGGGCTTTCAGCTCTGGAGTCAGTTTCCCTTGCTCCTCGATGGTGGAAAGTACGGTTTCCTTTCGTTTGGACAATTCACACAGTTTCTCATACCGTGTCTGAATGTCGCCTATCTGCACTTCATCCAGTCCGCCGGTAGCTTCTTTACGGTAACGGCTGATGAAAGGAATGGTCGCTCCTTCCTGGAGCAGTTTGAGTGTATTGGCTATGCGATGTGCCGGCAGTTTCAGTTCGGCGGCAATCATCTGGCTGAATTCTTCCATTGATAGGGGCTTTATATTATTTGGTTGCAAAAGTAGTGAAAAAATGGCATAAAAAAGCGGTTGGGAAATCTTTCGTATTTGGGTATTTTAGGAAGTATTCTGCGGGAATGTCGGCAACTTCTCGTATCTTTGCAAAAACTTACATAAAAGTCTGCGAAAATGAAGACTAGACGATTTTACTTTTTAATCAGCCTGATTACATTACTCGGTATGGGCCAAGGGCATTTGAAAGCCTCGAATAATGAGGAAACCATCACGTTGAAATTTGTAGAAACGAGCGACGTACACGGATGCTACTTTCCCTATGATTTTATACAGAATAAGCAGATGAGAGGAAGTCTGGCCCGCGTTTCTTCGTACGTGAAGGAAGAACGTGAGGTGTATGGCGACAATCTTATTTTGATGGACAACGGTGATATTCTGCAGGGACAGCCTGTGGCTTATTACTACAATTATATGGATACCACCTCTGTACATGTATGTGCCGCTATGCTGAACTATATGCGTTATGATGTGGGCAACATGGGCAATCATGATGTGGAGACAGGACATGCGGTGTACGACCGTTGGGTAGGCCAGTGTGATTTTCCTATACTTGGGGCCAATATCATGGATGTGAAGACAGGAAAGCCTTACCTGAAACCTTATGAGGTATTGGAACGTAACGGAGTGAAGGTGGTAGTGTTAGGAATGATTACGCCGGCGGTACCATCCTGGTTGCCTGAGCAGTTATGGGCCGGACTTCGTTTTGAAGACATGGAAGCATGTGCGGCGAAATGGGTGAAGGAAATTCGTGAAAAAGAACAACCGGATATTTTGATTGGACTGTTTCATTCAGGAATGGATGGAAAGAAACTGGACAATGTGGTAGAAAACGGATCGAAAGGCGTGGCTGCCAATGTGCCAGGGTTCGATGTTGTTTTTATGGGACACGACCATACCCGTTGGAATGAAAGAGTGGCCAATGCATCGGGCGATTCTGTGCTGGTAATTGATCCGGCCAATACGGCAAAAGTGGTGTCAGAAGTGACCGTAACGCTGAAGAAACAGAATGGAAATATTGTATCGAAGCAGGTCGACGGAAAGCTGGTGAACATGGATGACTATGCCGTAGATAAGGATTTCATGCATACTTTCCAGAAACAGTATGAGGCGACGCAGGCTTTTGTATCCCGGAAAATCGGACGGATGGAACGTACGATTTCTTCTAAGGATGCGTTCTTTGGCCCGTCTGCTTTTATTGATTTGATTCATCAGTTGCAACTGGATATTACCGGAGCAGATATTTCTTTCTGTGCGCCTTTGTCGGCTTATGCCGAGATTAAAGAAGGAGACATTCGTATGAGCGATATGTTCAACTTATATAAGTTTGAGAACATGCTCTATACGATGGTGTTGACTGGAAAGGAAGTAAAGGATTTCTTGGAAATGTCGTATGACCTCTGGGTGAACCAGATGACTTCACCCGATGACCACCTGCTGTTGCTGAACGAAAAAGACAACGGTTTCGGTCGTTTCCGTAATCCCAGCTTCAATTTTGATTCTGCGGCGGGTATCATCTATACGGTGGATGTGACCAAACCATACGGAAAAAGAATTACGATTGAACGGATGGCCGACGGCAAGCCGTTCGAGATGGACAAGCAATATCGGGTAGCCGTCAATTCCTATCGTGGAAATGGAGGAGGAGACTTGCTGACCAAGGGAGCAGGTATTCCCAAAGCAGAACTGGCAAAGCGTATTGTCTTTTCAACGGATAAAGATTTGCGCTATTACCTGATGAAACGGATTGAGGAGGTCAAAGTGCTGAATCCGGCTCCGCTGAACCAGTGGAAGTTTATTCCTGAAGAATGGACTGTACCAGCTGCAAAGCGTGATTATGAACTTTTGTTTGTAAACAAAGATAACGAATAAAATACGTAGGAAGACGGAAAATGTGTAAAGGGTTCCGCAAACATATACGAGTATGGGCATTGTGTCTGGCCACTCTGTTTGCCGCATATTATGCCACGACTGCCCTGTTTACCCACGTGCATGTGGTAAACGGGGTGATGCTTGTGCACTCGCATCCCTTCTCGCATTCTCACTCTCATAGTGACGGGCAGACATTGGCACTGCATTTTCTGTCGACTTTTTCTTCATTGGAGCCTGGGCATACGGAAGTAAAGACTCCCGATTTGCACCTGCTCTATTCATTACCTTATATAAAGAATACATTCCATGCCGTATGTTGTTGTACGGAAGGGATGTACCTCCGTGCTCCTCCTATACTATTGTTCTTATTGGGAGTTTGAAGAACATAGTATTAATTTTTTAGGAGCAAATAATGAAAAAATATATCAATTTGCTGATGGGAGTGGTATGCGCTCTTGTCAGCTGTACTATTGCATACGCTGATGGTCCCGTAAAAGAAGGAAATGCCATTGTGGGACACGTAATTGAGAAAGGTTCGGAAGCAGGATTGCCTTATGCTACCGTGTTGTTGGTGGAAACTGGAGAAGGTACGGTGACGGATGCCGGAGGATATTTCCGTTTTAAAAAGCTGCCGGCAGGAGAATATACCTTGAAGGTGCAGATAATGGGATATACCACTCAGGTAAAGAAGGTGACGGTGAGCAAAGACTTTGTGGTCGACATGCATTTTGTCATGGAGGAAGAAAGTATCATGACGGATGAGGTAGTAGTATCGGCCAACCGGAATGAAACCAGCCGTAAGGTAGCGCCTGTGGTGGTGAATGTAATGAGCAACAAGTTGTTTGAAATTGTCAATTCCACCGATTTGGCCAAATCGCTGAACTATCAGTCGGGATTGCGTGTGGAAAACAATTGCCAGAACTGTGGTTTCCCTCAGGTGCGTATCAATGGATTGGAGGGACCTTATTCACAAATCCTGATCAATAGTCGTCCGGTGATGAGTGCGCTTTCGGGCGTGTATGGACTGGAGCAGATTCCAACTAATATGATTGAGCGCGTGGAAGTGGTTCGCGGAGGTGGTTCTGCCTTGTTTGGAGCCAATGCCGTGGGAGGTACCATTAACATCATTACTAAAGACCCTGTTCGTAATTCATTTCAGGTGGCTTCTACCATGTCGAACTTGAACGGAAAGGTATGGGAACAGTATATGGGAGCCAATGCGTCACTGGTATCTTCTGACAATTCGTATGGCATCGCGCTGTATCAGTCTTATCGCAACCGTAATCCGTATGATGCGGATGGAGATGGATTCTCAGAATTGGGTAAACTGAATATGAATACATTCGGACTGCGGGCATATTACCGTCCGACACAGTTCAGCCGTATCAGTCTGGAATATCATACCACCAACGAGTTCCGTCGCGGAGGAAACAAGTTTGACTTGCAGCCTCACGAAACGGATATTACGGAACAGACCAAGCACATCATTAACAGCGGGGGACTGACGTATGATGTTTTCTTCAATGAGTACAAGCACAAGCTTTCTGTATATGCTTCGGCACAGCACACCGACCGTGACAGCTATTATGGGGCAGACAAGGCGGAGAATGCATACGGAAAAACCAAAGACCTGACCGCTGTAGGTGGTGCTATGTATGTAGGAAACATGGACAACTGTCTCTTTTCTCCGGCTACCTTTACCGGTGGAGTGGAGTATCAGTATAACTCCTTGCATGATGTGATGACGGGTTACGGACGTGACTTGAGACAGGATGTGAAGATTGCCAGCGGATTTGTGCAGAATGAATGGAAACTGGATTATTTCACGATATTGGCTGGGTTCCGCTTGGATAAACACAATTTGGTGGATAACGTGATTTTCAGTCCGCGTATCAATACCCTCTGGAAACCTTCAAAAAAATTTCAGGGACGTCTCACCTGGTCGACGGGTTTCCGTGCACCTCAGGCATACGATGAGGACTTGCATGTGGCGGCCGTAGGAGGTGAGGCTATGGAAGTACGACTGGCAGAAGGATTGAAACCGGAACGCTCCAATAGTTTCAGTGGCTCTGTAGACTGGAGTTTCAATTTCGGACATTTCCAGTCGAACTTGCTGATTGAAGGTTTCTATACGGCCTTGAACGATGTATTCTATCTGGAAAGTTTAGGAAAGGACCCTGTGTTGGGTACATTGGTGCAGGAACGCAGAAACGGGAACGGTGCACGGGTGTATGGAGCCAATATCGATTACAAGATTGCCCATGGAAAGGAAGCACAGTTGCAGTTAGGTTTTACGGTACAGCGCAGCCGTTACACGGAAGCGGTGAGATGGAGCGAAGATGAAGATGTAGCAGCTATCAAACGCATGCCGCGTACGCCGGATTACTATGGATACTTTACGTTCAGTTCAGCCCCGTTGAAGAACTTTGACTTTTCTCTTTCCGGCGTATATACGGGACGCATGATTGTTCCTCACTTTGCCGGATACATCGAGAAAGACCGCCTGGAACATACCCCTGACTTTATGGATTTCAACTTGAAGCTGAATTACACCTTTGTGCTGAATGACCATTTGAAGTTGCAGGTCAATGGAGGTGTGCAGAATATCTTTAATGCCTTCCAGAAGGATTTGGATAAAGGTATGAATCGTGACTCCAAGTATTTCTATGGCCCAACACAGCCGCGTACATACTTTATTGGAATAAAGTTCTTTAATTAATTGATGATAACTATTTGGATGGCGGTGTCTCTTGGTGGAGGCACCGCTTTTTTTATGTGTTGTTCAAAGTGTTTTCATGTATGCAAAGTGTCTACTGTTCCAGTTTATAAAAAGAAAAAACGTCTAGTTATAT
>OHPT01000021.1_pt1 | contig 75307 bp, 102 predicted proteins | sample 1577831 | NCBI WGS metagenome assembly OHPT01 (sample SAMEA3879530, study PRJEB24766) | human gut metagenome | biome: human-associated habitat; feature: feces | place: USA | collected 1985/1987 | reverse complement strand
ACAGTTGCTACAATCATCGAGTAATTAATATCTAGATAGATTTAATATCGATACTTAAAATGAAATATGCCCGCAGGACCTCGGTTCTGCGGGCTTTTCTATTAGTGCGCAAATATACAAAAAAGTATTATATTTGCAATGTAATAATTAGGCTAGTTGATATTTAAAGATTATATTTAATGAGGTTGTCTAGATTTTGACAACCTCAACAATTTCCAAAATGTCTAAATTAATACAACTAGCAGTAACATATTGCATTTTTTTAGATTTATTCATTTAGGCAAGAGAAAGGCTCAATCTGTTCTCTTGCTTTTTTATGTGCAAACGTAAAGTCATTGAATTAAATCTTTCTTATAAAACAATCTAGTTGTTTCTTTTGAAATTTCCACATGACACTTATCTGCCTCTCCATAGCCAATTCTAGCTTCTTTCCAAGGTTTTTCGTTGCAAATTGACGCTTCCAATTCAAACATTGTCCAAGTATATAATTCCTCCAAAATACTAATAACAAAATCCTGTTGGTCTTGCGTCAACTTTTCAAATTCCTTATCTACATCTTTTTGGGTTTCATTTGAATAGGTCAATTCTTCATACAGCATATATTTATCATTAAGACTACCGTAAACCTTACGACTAATAGGGCCATGTACCCATGCCTCAAAAGAATCCTCAATTAATTCTTTATCAAAATATGCCAAATGATAAGCATCGCAGTAAAATAATAATTTCTGCAATTTCAAGTGTGACATTGGCCCATAATGTTTTAAAATATAATCTGATAAAATTATAGAATCTATAGTTCCCATATTTTTAGGTATTACAAAACAATTAACATTATTTATCTATTTAAACATTGCAAATATATCATATTTTCTGTTACTTTGCACTATGTAAATGAACCATTACGATGTTTTTAATTTGGCAGCAGGCAGATGTGAATCTTTACTGTTGCCTTTTTTGTTTAAAATACATACCTTTGCACTATGGACAATGAAAGAGAAATATTATCGAAACTTGACGCTATCATACAGAACCAAAAGGTTTTGTATGAGAATCAAATTGTAATCTTTCAAACTTTAGCATCAATCGGACAAAAGGTTTACAGCCAAAGTGATTTCAAGAGTTTTATGATAAATATGGTAGCAAACGGAATAACAGAAAGAGTAGAAGCCAATGATCAACAAAGAAGAAATATCTAAGATTGCAGACTATTACTTCCAAGCAAAAAGACTTGCAAACGGTATAAAATCGTCAACCAGAGAGCGTGCGGAGAAGTTCTCTAAAGACCTTCTAGCCGTATTCCTTTTGGCAGGAGCTAAATCGTTCAAGTCAATATCAAAACTCCCGGATAGCCAAAAAGAAAAAGTGCTAGAACTGACCAAAAAGTTTCGTGAGGATATATATAACGACATATACCAATATGTATTGGAAAGCAATAAACTGTCACTCGAACTAAACGATGATCTTGGATGGGAGTATATTTCAATGACGGACAACGGCATTAAGGAATACATGGAAAGGACATACGGTGGAGAAACGACAAAGCAGAGAATAAACACAAATACAAACAGATTTCGCGCTGTTGTTGAAGTATATCTTGCCAATACATTACTGTCCACAAAAACGAACAATATAGAGAAAATAACGGATGAGGTTCAAAAAAAGATATGGAACAACATATCATCACCATATAACGTATCATTTATTCCACCAAGCAAACAGAAACACTACGGTAGAGGATATGCTACAAACGGTATAAGCCAGTTGTATGTTATAGAACAGCAGATGATTCTAGGTATTTTCAATGAAGCAAATTACAACTCATGGAAAAACATTCCAAATTTCAAGGGATGGAGGACAGCAGTAACGTCTAAAAATCCATGCCAGTTCTGCATTGACGAGCAATACAGAATACACACAGACAGACCTAAGCTGCCGTTCCATGCCCATTGCTTGTGTATATTGTATCCAGTGTTTAATATATAATAACTTGATAATCAACATACCATTGAGTAACATTACCATAAGACGGGGGATTTCCAGCATCAACCACATCATTACGAGTAAATGATTTAGGAATATTTGTGCACGAAGGCATCAATATATTACCTGACCATTGACCTGTATAAGATCCATCTTTCGCTCTCCATCTATATCTAGCGTATGGTCTGCCGGATGAAGCAACGTAATCACTAGAAGTGTTATTTGTAATGTTCAATCTGCATTTAGAAGAAGTAGAGCCATTTGTCAACTGTCCGTAAACAGAGAATCCAGAAGCGTTGGCTGTTGTATCTCCAAGTGTAATAGAAAGACTTTGTGTAACCACTATCGGCTTACGAATAAATCCGTCAGATGTAGTAGGGATTAAGCATAATACATTTCCACTGTAATCACAAAAATAACCCTTAAGATAAATATATGTATCCCCCATAGATATGAGATTATTGCGATTAAGAGTAATTGAAATTTTTCCTGTACTATCAATACTACTTACAACGAAAACTCCAGAATCTACCAACCTTTTTGATTGATTATATACTTCCACCTTTATTTTCATATTATACCAAGTAAATCCCCCAAGTATTTTACCCCAATTATACCTAGAATCAGCCCAATATGGTGAAATTGTAAGCACAAACGTTGCCTTTGTAGCGTCTACAGGATTAGTTAGAATATCTTTATCTATTGTAAGAGGTTTAGCCCCATGATCGTATCCATCAAAATCAGTAAGCCTGGCCCATGTTTTAGGTCTATCATATACTAATTTCTTATTTACAGAATCATAAATTATACCAGGTAAACTAGCGTTGTCAAATGAAGGGCTAGACGCTTCTTTGGGTTTTATATAACTCCACATATTAATTTTTTCGCTAAGACAAGCATACCCTAAATCATAACCGTTACTAGTAGGACCGATGCCTAAGGTAGGATATACATCACTATCCAATCCGACAGGTGCAGTGATTTTACCGTTAGAGTGACCCATAATCACCCCCTTCCTCTATAACGGTATAAGAACCTTTACAAACAACAATGCCATTACAACTGATACTACGACAATGAATATCGCCATCAATTATAATAGCATCAGAAATGTCATAATCGCTAGGGAGTTCCTCACCACATAGTGTTATAACTTCGACTGCCCCTGTGCAGCTAGACTGCCCCTGTGCAGCTAGACTGCCCCTGTGCAGCTAGACTGCCCCTGTGCTCCCTCGCTTTGCTTCGGTCGCACACCAAATTTCCGTTTACAAACAAATTAATTTTCATCTAACTCACGTATTAAGTCATTAACATACTTTACACAAGAATCCAACTCATCATACCCGTCCAAAATAATAGCACCCACAGTGATGTGAAGTTTGTCTATAACTTCTTTTTTAAACAGCACGGCATTTGCCTTGCTTGTATCAGACTTTTCTATCACCGTTATTGCGGAATCAATAATCCTAGTGACTTCGGATGGTGACATCATAGGGATATCAGCACCTTTCCGCCAAGACTGATATTCTCTCAACTTTTTAAGAAGTTCTTTTTTTCTCATGACAAATCAGACATAGACTTTTTAACATCATCAAGCGATTTATCCATCCAATATGAAATTACACCGTTGTTTTTACCATAAACATGCAGGCTTCCTTCCATAAAAAGATTGCCGTCATTATCTTGTTTGAAATAGACCTTGTTTATCTTTTCCACAAACTTTCTATTTCTCCAATCTCTGTACATTTTGAACAAATTTTTCATGTATATAGTGTTTAACTGGTTATAAACTCCTTTTTACAAAATAAAGCGGAGAGAGTGCCTTAGTTTTATTAAGAGTGATTATAGGCTAAATGAAGAGGGGCCTATAAAACACCCCTTTTATGTGATATGAAAAGATTTAAAATTAAGGCAACAGTCCATAAGACAAATATTGTTTTAAGGATCTTCGACGGTGGCAAAATCACCACGAAGATAATTAAAAAATAGTCATTATGGACGGGGGTGATGGATTACGATAGTTATTTATCACCCTTTTCTCTCCGCTTTTTTTAAAGAATTACTTATTATAACTTTTAGTTATAATCTACAATTGATTTTATCTGTGGTGTCCGATTGTATATCAGTGCCTAAATAAAATCGGATGGAGGAAAACCCGAAATATGGCAAAAAAGATAAACCTCCATCCGCAAACAAAAACAAGAATTTAATCAATATAAGCAAAAACCACACATTTCGGATAGCATTGCAATACTAAAAGGGCAAATCATCTCGTCTTTCAGGCTGAACAGGTGCAGGTGATGGTGCTTGTGCTGGTTGCGGCATATCTATCTTAAAGCACCCAACTTCATTGTAATATTTACCTTGGTATTCTCTTGCTCTGATTTCAAGATGGGCAGTAATAGTATCACCCTCTTTCAATTGAAGATCACACAGGTTGCCCATTACATAAAAATACACCTCTTTGGTATATGTAGAACCAATTTCCTCAACGAGAAGATTTCTCTTTTGCCAAGGATTACCTGCCTTACTTGTACCAGTCTGTAACTGACCTACTTTCTTTACTTTACAATTTAATACTAAATCCATTTTTTTTATTTTTTATATTTCTCCTCTTTTATTTTGTCTAATTCTCTCATTGCAGACAGCCTTCTTTTGTGAGCGTCCACCCTTATCCAGAAAACTTTCCAGCTAACTTCCTTACCGTTAGTTGTGTTCTCTTTAAGTATCTTGCCACATTTAAAAATCTCGTTGACAAGATAATCATACCGTTCTTTATCATAGCAATATCTCATGCGACAAAAGTAATATTAAAAAATAAACTAACACAGAAAACAATACTAAAAATAGTTAACTAAATGGTTAATTCTTCCTCTTCCTCTTTCGACAATGCTTCCACGTCACCATCTTCACCTTTAGGGAAATACAGTTTATCAAGATAATTGCTTGCTTCACTCTTGTCAGTGAAACTCTTTATAACACTCCCCCGTTTGCTAACGACACGGTAACTAATATTATCCTCTGCTACAACTTTGTAACAATTTAAATCATCCACATCTACGACATCGGGAACATTATCATCAATACGCATCATGCTCAATATATGAGAATACTCGTTCACCTTCACCGTACAGGAAAAAACATTAGGAACTGGTTCTATTATCAATCCGGCATTTATCAATGAATCAAAAACAGAACGCCTGGGCTTATATTTCAGTTGCCTCCTTATAAACTTCAACGTTATCATATTATCTCCCCTCTGTGCGGATAATACGCACAAACGTAATACCCGTAACGCATCAATACTACATAGAGGTGAAAGGTACTTGTACAACTGAACAGGAGTAAATTTATGGAAATAATCAAATACTCCCTCTTCCTCTATTTCCTTTATACGCCTTTCCCTTTCCTTGTTCCTTACCGTCAAATTAGTGGTTTTCCTTACCGACATAGACTACCCTTTCCATGTATCGTTTTCCTTTATCCATTTACGTTCATCATCACTAAGATCACCTGTTGATTCACGATGATATACACACTTGTTGCATAACCCTGCCTTGGCACGTACACACTTGTCGCAATCGTATGGGAAAAACGCTATGGTGGTCTTGTCATAGAAATCCTCACTAGCATCATCGTCAGAAAGCCATCCTTTGAACTTTGCAAGCATATCAAGCGCACCTTTCACATCCTTAAAATCAGCAGTGTCTATATCAGAACGCTTTAGGAAACTTTCTATAAGGCTTATTGCATCTTCAAATTCAAGGTTATCCTTGTTTATCAAAGTCTTTGTCTTTTCCTTATTCTCACCTTCCAATACACGCCTCATGGATGGTGTCACATAATCGGAAGCAAGCATGGAAGATTTGGCATAATTGACAATCTGTGTTATCCTTGGAGAGTTCACCCATTGCTTGGCTTTCATAAGCAAAGAACGCTCTGACATACCCTCGTCAACAACGTGTGTAGCCTTGTAAAACAAGACAGGATTGGTATCTATGACATAAGCGGACGCAGCCCATAACTCCATCTCATTCGCATCATCAATATGCTTTGCTATATCAATCTTCTTCTGTTTTTCATCGTCAATAAGAAGATTGTTACTAAGGGGAAGTTTACCCCATCCTTTATTCAAACCCATTATCTTTCCTCCTTTATCCTAGACTTTATCTCCCTTACCCTCTCGTCAAGCTCAGAAGAATATTTAAAAAGATTGTATATGCTACTCCTGTCAATACATAGAAAATCAGAAATTTCAGACATACTTAAACCCATATCACGCATGACACAGCACACAAGAGCACGGTTCATAACAATATCATGTTTTCTGCTTTTCCTGTTAACATCAGTATCGGAGAGTCCGCTTGCCGCTAGAACTCTCCTAAAAACCAAAGCGTTGTCAGCCTTTTTTCCCATTTTTCACATTATCCTTATCTACGATTAATTGCATTATATCAGCGTAGCCAGCCAAGTCAACCATATTGTCACGCTTTTTATGGAATCCCTGTCTGCATAGCTTTACAGCTATCTGTACAGCAACACAGTCATAAGGAGATAATTCCTTTCCAGTAATCAAAGAAGCCATCTTGGAAATGTTTTCAAAATTGGCTACAGCATCACCATAGTCAGACTGCCTGCTGTTGCTACGGATATCCTTTGCTTCATCAAGGATGCTTCTCTCCTTAACATGATCAACATAAGCAATACAATCCGAGAAAAGAATATACTCTTTACCTTGGTCATCCGCGCAAAGAAACTTTTCACCATTCTCAAAACAGTATTCAACAGTGACAAATTTACCGAACACATTTGACTTGCTTACAGAATCTTCACCGTGAAGTGAAATGTATTTATCACGGTTTATAATTTTAACCTTGCTGTTCAACGTAACTCCAATCATAACAAATCACCAACTTTTATGTTATCCGCATCCTTCTTATCAGAAAAGAAGATACGGTCATACTTAGTTTCACCAAACTCAACAAACATGGCTAAGATAAAATACTTGTTCAATACACTATCATAACCCTTGTCATAAATCTTGTTTATCTTTTTTGTTTTCATCTCTTTTCGCATTTAATATCCATACTGTCACCTCCCATCATCATCTTCAACGTACATGTATTGGACATAAGTTCAACAACCTCGTATCTTACGTACTCATTTCCATCAACATAACATGTAATGGTTTTACCAGATATATCATAAGTACCGTAACCATTCCCAAAATAGCCCCTTCCTACATAAGTACCATCCTGATTAAACTTAGCGTAAGTAGGTCTTATCATTGGATACCATCTACCATCCACTTTTACCTGAACAAGTTCCCATGTACCGATAATAGCATCCTTGTATTCATCATCCTTATCATTGGAACAACTACACAACCCCAATAATACTATTGAAAAAATAGATAAAAATAATAAAAATTTCTTTCTCATTTGCCTAAATTATTTGTAGAACCAAAACCTCCATCACCCCTATCCGTTGAATCAAGGCTTTCAACCTCAACAAATTCAACCTCAATATAATTACTGAAAAGAAGCTGAGCAATTCGCTCCTTGGCGGCAATATAGAAAGGCTCTTTCTCAAAACTCTTCACTATAACACCGATACAACCTGTATAGTCACAATCAATAACACCATCCAACACATCTGCGTCATGATACTTCCCGTCAACGCCAATAATACCTTTCAGGGAAAATCCACTTCTCGGCTTGATAATAGCCTTCATATTTGATGGCATCTGAATGGCTATACCAAGTTTAATCAGATTACGACCTTTTCTTATCAACGTGTTGTCAGGAACATACAAATCATACCCGGCAGCACCATCAGTTTTTTTTTCGGGAAGAACTGCATCCCGTCTTAATTTTACAAATTTTACTTGATTCATTTTTTATTTCCTTTTCTCTTTAAATCATACATAGCGCATTCCCTGCTTCTGTAAATCTTGCTTGCAGGATAAATCACATCATTAACAATAACAAAGCCGACAACAGGATCTGTAATGGGAACAACTTCACCATCAACAATAGTAAAATTATTCTCGGATAAAAGCCTTCTCATGGCAGCAATCTGTTCGAGAGTAGCCTTTGATATATCATAGTTGTTAGAAAAGTTAAACTCTAAATTACAGATAAGAACATTCTTGTCCTTATATAAGAAATTAGCTTTCAAACCACCAGTATTAATAAATACATAATCTATTAAATCTCCTGTCCTGCTTTTAGCAAACAGGAAATCTCCTTTCTTGAAATCGTCAATCTTGACTAGTTCATAAGTGCGCTCATCAATCTTCTTCAATGAATACCCCTCAGGTAGTTTTATTACACTTGCATCTGTCTTACCCATTTCTTTCATCCGTATTTAACCGAAATGCAGCCTCCCTAGCCTGATCCTTCGTTCTATACAACTCTATTTTTTCAAACATACGACCATCATCACAGTCATACGTACACAAGGTGACAGCCCACATATTACCACGTGGAGAATAGAAATACTTACCGTAATCCTTTCCCATCACCTTACCGTCAATCCTTATCTCTCCTTTATTAGCCATAACACGCCTTATTTCCTCACCCCGAACTTTTTCCTAAACTCATCAATAGAGCACGCTATTCTCTTACCAAGATGGTCTACATACAAAACAGCATCTTTAATCATTCGGTCATTCTCACTAAGCATGTGGATAATACTGTCAACGACACACTCTTTGCCGCTACCTAATTCAACATACTTATTACCCATGACAATGCAGTCTTTTTCCTTCAAAGGAACAATACGTTCAATCTTGCTTTCACGATACTTTTTCAACTTTTCAAAGAACTCACGGTACATGACACGTTCATTATTGTCCATGACATGGTAAAAATCACAGCAAATATCACGAACATCATTCTTTTTATCAATTTCCTCAAGGTTGTCAATCGCATTCTGCAATGCGTCAAAGAAATTCACATCATGATCATCCAACACTTCTTCCATCATTCTGTCAATGGAAGCAATAGCCGCGTTCTTGAAATCAATATCGTCACAACGAAATCCCAAAGAGATATAATTACGCAAGGAAAGAAGGTTTTCCTTAAAATCAATTTCTAATTCAATATCCATTCTCTAAATTGTTTAATGTTAATACTCTTCAAATTATTAATAACAGCATCTCCGATATCATCGTTATGCTTCAATCCAAAAGACAGGCTAGGGTATTCCCACCATCTCGCCACACGTCCTTTGTCACCCCACAAAGATATAGCTTTATTATCAAAGTCGGGGAACAAAATAACATTTTTTGGCAATTTATTTCCAAGCTGGTTCATTCCGCCACAAGCTGTCCATATAAAACCTTTACCAAAAGCCATAGAAGCTATTAGAGCGGTTTTCTCCGATTCAACCATACAAGTTATCGCATCGCTGCAATACTCCCCTAAAAACGGCTTAAAATAACCGCGATAGGTAAATCCTTCGCCCGTAGTAAACTTCCTGAAAGCATGGGTTTCCTTATTTCTGTGCCCGTTCACCCCATATCTTATCCTGTTGTCATGGCACACGTTACCATCCTTGTCGGAATACCAGAACACAGCGGATTCCATTCCAAGACATCCTACCTTGTACCTTGAAAACACATCATTCACGGAATCAACACCGAAAACGCCTGAAAGGTACTCATACAGATTGTTACCCTTCCAATGCCCGGCATCGCTAAGCCTGTCAACATACTTCATATCAACAAACCTTGATTCCTGCCTTCCCGAATCGTACTTCCTCTCGTAGAAATCCTTCAAACTCATCCTGCAACCGTCAGGACTTGACAGAATCCTAAAAGCATCAGAAGCACTACTGCAACCGGGAAGATAAGACACGAGAAAGTCAAACAGGTTGACAGAATCACCGCCCTGCTCGGTAACGGTAATACTGCCCGACTTGTTCATATAGAAAACCAGCTTGTCTTTCCTGCTATGGCTCTCCAGATTTATCCTGGCAGGCAACGTCCACCGCTTACCCCTACGCCTTAAAGGAAGCCCAAGCACTGTGTCAAGACTGGAAAATATATATTCATAATCAATACTAGCCATATTTATTACTTAAAATTACGCCATCCCTGTTTCAAATCCCTAAAGAAATCGCTAAACGTATAACGATAATCATCAGGATATCCTAGAAAATCAGAAAGGCATGAAACATATCCTACAGGCTTACGTCCACTCGTCCATCGGTACACCATTTCGGCAGGAACCATAAACACAAGAAGAACAAATAAAATGTCAACGTATATGAGAAACATGACAAAACGAACAAAACACCTCATAATCATTCCTCCACATCCCCTAAAAGAAGTTTCTTCGCATAACGCAACGCAAACTCCCAATTGTAATAAAACGTACCTAGCAAATCAAAGAACAGGCTATACACGGCATCCTTGTCACCATCGGGAACGGAATACATGATATCATCCATCATACGGATATCATCACTGAACCTGGCATTCTTTGTCGTATAACGCCACAAACCGCCTATGGCAAGTATCTTGGCGTGTTCATAAACATGACCGTCAATGGAATATACATCACAAACGTAATCATTAAACCAATCCTCATTGTCCAGCACACCACTAACAGGACTTGCCGACAAAATCATATTAACAAACACACCAAAATGACAATACTGCTCTATCTTACCCGAATCATTGTCAAACTCAACCTTAAAAGCATCCTTGCCGCCCTCATTAATACTGCAAACCATGTCACTTACGTAAAGCGTCTTTAACCACTGGCTGAAATTATACCTTTTCAAACCAACCCTGTTACGGGCTTCATTTATCGCACACTGGGCATCAGACACACATACATACCAATCAGAAGTAACACGAATACTTCTATCAAATAAAACAATCTCTTTATTATTCATATACAATAAAATTTTTCAGCAAAAATACATATTAAAGTAATATGGCAAAAATAATAACGGTTAAATAATCTTTAATCTTTATTATATTCTCGGACAATATTGGAGATGATATTATATATCTTATCAAGAAAATTATTCCTTTCAGCTACATCCAAATATGTTTCACGCTTATCTTTTTTATAAGCCTTCACGGAAATACCATAAAGATAATAAAGCTGATCGTAAATCTTATGCCATATATCCCGTTGGTTGGTATTTGTAGCGGAAGAATATTTGTTTACCAATTGACGAATGTTGTTTCTCATAGACATTTCAGGAAGAACATCAGAGGACATTGACACAGACAGTAAAAGTTTACCATTCTCATCCCTTTCCTGCTCAATTGCATCAAGACGCTTCTCTACATTATCAATTCTCATACTTTGTTCAAGAAGAGCCTGTGCGGATTGAACAAGTATTTCAAGTTGTGACAATGGTTTTTTCTGTTCTTTCAGTGCCTTCTCCATCGCATTAAATGCAGCAATATAATCCAACTTGAATTTAAGAGCCTTTTTCCCTGTAAATCCCATCGCCAAAAGGGTAAATCCATCTCGGTTCATAATAAATATAGGATACTCCTGTCCATTTTGATCATTAATATACGTTGTTTCCTCAAACATAAGGTTGGCTGCATTTTCAGCACACCCCTTTATTAACTCACGGATAGAACTTAACACATTCTTGTGTTCTTTTCCAAACTTTTCAGCCACCAATAGGCTGTTAGTTAAAACTTGGTCATTCTGACCTTTAAAAACTAGTTCATTCATAATAATAAAAAAGTGCGCCTACTACGAGCTGTCAAATCAACCATAGGGTTTATTTCGGAGGCGTTTCCGTATCTCCACTCGGTAGGCGCAATATCTTAATCTTTACTACTACAATATGTCATGGCAAAAAAAATAACTCCAATGATTGAAGTCACAGGAGTTTGCCTCTCCCATGATTGATTTGACGCTACAAAACTAAGTATTTTTTTTGAAACTGCAAAATTTAAAACGGCAAATCCTCCTTCATTATATCATCAGCCTGTTGGAGAAGATATTCGTCAGGATTGTACTTCCGTCTTAGGACAACCTGAAACAGCCTGTTTCTGTTCTCATCCCACGCGGAAGTGACGGAATAGCCTTCCTGGCGTATCATGTCAACCATCTTTCTCTTACTGTAAGGTCTTACGCCACAGTCATTGCAGTATGCTATGTATTTCACATACAGGTCACGGTCACGGATAGCCGATTCCTCAATATCTCCTGAAGAATCATACCCCGAATCGTAAAGATAGGACAGGACACTATTGGAATCACGTCTTGCATTTTCCGTAACGGATTCTATCGTATAACTTCTCGTAAACTCACCTTTATTCTTAACAAACCGTCTTGCACCCTCTATTATCCAGTTAATAATGGCTGCCGATTCCTTTGACAGCTTCAACGGAAGAGATCTGTCCTGTTCCGATTCCTTGAACACACGATAGAACGGAATGACAAGGGAGCGTCTGAAATGACCGTAAGTCTGGTCCGAAACGGAAGGCATCTTGTTAAGGTTGGCCATGAAAGGCGGCATCATGTCGGCAAGGAAAGGCTCACCGAACGGAAGACGCGCCATAGTAGGCTCACCAGAAATGAACTTCTTGTATTTTCCACCGCTCACATCCTTCCCTCCCATCTCTGAGGCGTAGTTGAGCAGCTTGCCGTTTATCATCGCTATATTGTACTCGCACGTAGACTTGTCACCCGACAGGTCAGCCATCTCCATATACGACACATTGTTTTTCCCCAGGGCATTGACAACAGCGTCAAAGAACACCGACTTACCGTTACTACCACAACCGAGAAGGTAACACATCTTCTCCATCTTGATCTTCTTCCTGTCAACAAACGCACACCCCACAAACTCCTGCAAGGCATCCTGGGTGTCCTTCACAGGAATCACATCGTCCAGGAACTTCTCCCACAACGGGCTGCGCGCCAACGGGTCATAATTGATATTGATACGTATGCACGATTCTATCATGGGCGAGAAATCGAACGTTTCCATCGTTTCCGTGTCAAGGACACAATTGTCAAACGTGATAAAGTTACGCTTGGGATTGAATATCTCATGCGTCACGTTCTTTACGATGGTACGGTAGAAACGCTCGCTCGTATCGGTCATGTACAGTTCGCTAAGACCGTTTATCCGGCACAAGTCCATGCACAGGCGCATCAGATCATCCTTCATCATGGGAACGAATATCTTACCGTCAAAAGCCATGATGGAACCGCTCCTGTGGCGTCTGAAATTGCACTCCCTGCATGCATCAGCTATATCCATCTCGACCATAGCGGATATGGAACGCTTCCACTCGCCTTCATCCCTTGCTTTACGGAAACCGCGACCACCGCCCTTGTCCGCCAGCTTGCCCATAACGGAATCAAGGATGTATTCATAAGAAGCCTTTGCAGATTCAGCGACAGTCATTTTCCCCTCCTTTCTCTACCGATTTCTCCCGGTCCACAACCTTCCCGAACATTACAACGGGATACAGGTCATAATCGTCCGTTGATATGTCAGGGCGTGCGTCCATATCGTCAAGGGAAGAGTACACGTCCGAGATGTGCTCCAGTTTCCTGCACACGATGGAATCACGTCTTATCCCGTAATACTCTATAAGGTCAGCCATGTACTGTATGGTAATGTCCTTGAACCATGTGAACGCATCGTCACGTGTCTTTGCACCGTCACAGCAGGTATTGAACGTGTACCCGAAACGCCTCATCTTCACGAAGTAGCTGTTCCGCCACAACGACACCGACTTGTCCATTTCGTTCCCTGCGTTACGTATGGCAGTTACGATGCTTCCCGGCATGAGCGCACACCGTGAAACGCGAGCGGCAGAAGGCTTCCCGTTCGCCCCGGTCCCATCCACCATATCCACATCGGGCACGAACCTTAGATCATCCACGCTCCTTCCGCCAACAACGGACGTATCATGGCGCATAAGGTAGTCTGCATCCACGATATGCCCGTATTGCCTTACCTGGTCCTCGCACCACGAAGCGAATCTCCTTAACGACCGTTTCCACTCGGAAGGCATCACATACCCGTACTTAGAGCATATCTCCGCTATACGCTTTCTCTCCTTCTCCCATTTGCCCTTCATCTTCCTCTCGTACTCCAGCACCTCACCCTCCACGCTGACACCAGCGACCTGTGCAGCCATAGACCTTGCAGTTAAAGGTACGGGCACGCGCCTGATAAATGACGCTTCCGACACGAACACAGCCTTTGTCCCGTCCTCCAGAGGCTCGTCAAGTTTAAGACAGCAGTGACGGTCCCTGAAGCTGACGAGCGTAACCCACCCGAACAGCCGTGTCTGAACCCTCATCCCCTTGTACCAGCGTTCCCTGTCGGGCATTGCATCGGACAGGCATACGACACGCCTTGATTCGGGAAGTCTGAGCTTGATTTCTATTTCTTCTTCCATATTTTACACACACATTTTACTTGATTTTACCTGCAAATATAGCGCAAAAAACAATACGAAAACAAATAGTTAAATTAATTAACTGCAAATGTTTACGTGATTAACAAATGCGTGTCAAGGAAGATAGTTTATCTTTCTTTACACAAGATTTTTTACTTTCACGCTTACAGTATGTTTTGAACAGTAAAAGTAAAAAATATTGATTGTTGTTATTTTTTACTTTTGTTATAATTTTTCTCATTTTAGTTAAAATTATTTAACTATAATTTTTTATCTACTTATTATTTTTTACGTTAATAAATGTAAAATTGACTTAATTTAACATAAAATAAAAAATCTCAACACAGATAGTTGCATATGCAACTAATTAATTCGGGAAAATTCGTAAAAAACCTACGAAATTCGTTGATTTTTCGTAGACTTCGTAGACTCTTCGTTTTTCAACACTTGTTAAAAAACTCGCGAAAATTAGTGGTTAAATGGCTGAAAACAAGACATTTAGTATTGTCAAAAAAAATTGAATCGTAACCCTATACGAAAAAATCCCCTATTAATTTACGTATTAAATGTTAAAGGTAATATATTTACACAATATATACATACACGTACACGATACATACTCTATTACAGTACATATACATACACAATACATACATAACACACATACATACAGACACCAAAACTGCATACGTAATTTAGTATAGATACATATCAAAACGACGAAATCAACGAAGAGTACTGTAAACCAATAACTTATACTGCAAAAAAAGACATAAAAAATGCAACCACACCTACGAAACACACCGAAAAACCTACGATTTTCGTAACTTTTTATGTAAAGATTTATCCAATTTTGTTGAAAACTACCGAAAATACACCTCCAAACCGCAAAATCAGCCATCCGAGCAAAATTTGGGAAAAAAAATTTTTCAGAAAAAAAATTATCGGAAGCGACACACCCACATAGAAAACTCTAGAAAAGGGGGTATGCCACTGATTTACAGGTAGTTACGTACGTTTATCTATCCCGTTTTTCAACGTTTGTAAATAAAAATAAATTCTTTTCTACGACAATCGAATTTAGAAATCTTTACAAATAAAATATCTTTACAAGTGACATCTACGAAGATTTCGTAATTTCCTCACGTTCAGACACTTACAAACAAATTTAACACAAATTAACATTGAAAAATCTTGAAATTAAACATAATATTAAACTAAAATAGGTCTTGCATGGTCGGATCTATTAATATTATGCAATATTAATTTAAAATATGTATATAAACAGTATTGATTTTGGAAAAAACGGGCTTAATTTATAATGAATGTTAATGAAATATACAACCTAATCAAAAACGCCGTATGTTTGCAGTGTCGGAAGGACAAAGAGATATATGACATATTAAAACAGCTTGCCACGGTGAGAGCGTGGTACAGATCCGCAAACAGGAAATAAGCGGAATATTAAATAGCGGTGCAGCTAGCCACGATACAGAAGTACGGGTATCCTTGATAATGGAGATAGGAACTTAGTGCAATATGCGAATAGCTTTCCTAATACAATATAATGTATGTGCGTGTGTATCCTATACGTAAGTCTTAATACTGGTCGGTATATATAAGCCGTAAAAACATACGATACGCGCATACTGTAATGTAGCTACCACCCTGTTTTTATGTGGTTGGTAACGGTTACAAGCCCGTATGAATACAGAGTACAGTATATAAACTTAATACATTATAATATGAAAGCAAAAAGAATCTCACAGAATGATTAACGGCAACACTGCATTGCTGCATATCGGTAACTTTGATACGGGGAAACGTACCAATTTAAAGCGCGCGGTTAGCGAATGTGTATATACTAGTCGGTTGTATTATAATAAGGAATTGCAATCGGATAACGAAAAGATAGAATACCTAGTATATAGTCAACCTTATAGGGTGTTTAAAGTAGAACTATATAAAACACATATTGCAGCGTTTAACGAATACACTGAGTACCACATTAATTTTGACGATACAAGCAAGTATTACACATTGGTTATAAGTGGCATGCAGTTTTTGATCGTGTCAGATCTGGGCTGGTGTAATATATGGCAAGTGTTTAACACCGACACCCCCGTTACAACCGACTGTAAACAAGAAACCGAAACCAATTGCGAACAAGTTTACGACGTGGTTTTTAACGACGATACAGCAAGCAATTGCAAGCATATAAACAGTACATACGAATGTTGCATGCAATGGATTGAAGCAAACAGGCACGACAATACAACCTATTTTGCCGACTACAAGGGCGGCACCGTGTCAATTGTAGAAGTGAATACAGGAAATTATGTCTACACTGAAAATATTTAATATTAAAAATCATACAAAAACGAATAACGAACAATTTAAATATTTATAGAATTATGGAAACAACAAGAAAAGAAATATACCGTATTTATGGCAAAGAAAATGTAATATTATTAGGATATTGCGAAATACAGTACATACAAAATTACCTTACAAAAGTCGGACACACCGAACGTGTAGAAGGATGGGCCGCTAATGTTTTCGAATTACCTGCACCGTATAATAATATAGCTATTTGCACGGGCTATGCACCATTTGGGACGAAAAACAAAAATGCGCGCAAAGTGTGCGAACGGTGGGAAAAATTGTATTATAATTACGATTTTAGTCAACGCAAAAGAATGATTAAGCGTTTTGCACGTGAATTAAGTAAAACAATAAACAATTAAATTAAAATAACAATGAGAACGTTTTTTGCACAAGTTGAAACACGGTATCGGGCGATTAAAAATTGCCCGTTTACCCCCGCACATGTTGTCAAGGTTTTTGGCGGTTATATGTGTTTTGAAAGTGATAATGATTATAGAGTTTGGAGAAATCAAAAGTAAAAAATAGCAATGAGAACAAATAATAACCTAGTAGATTTTGCGAGCATATCGACATACGTGGGTTCTGAAAGTTTAGTACAGGAGGTAAAAGACAAACATAGTGATATATACCTTAATTTCGCTTACACCGATTATGGTGGATCATTTTTAGACAAGGTTATAATATCTTACTTTAAAGAATATTACCAAGAAAATATAGTACATGAAAAAACGTCCTGGAACGGTGAAAACGCGTTTATTTTTGGGGAACCTGCAAAAGAATTGTACGAGTTAATTATAGCGGGTAATATATTAGATTTTTATTATTTAGGACAATATTATACCGAAACGAAATATAACATAATTGCAGACACGGCGCAACAATATATTAACGATAACGGGCTAGACAATGAGTTGTACGATATTGTTTGTGATTGGTTATCCGAAAACAGCTATCCAGAACCTAATTATTTAGATTATTCAGAAAATGATTTAAACGACTTTTTACAAAAATTAAAATAATAACAGTAAAACAAGCTAAGGATTTGTTAATAAATATTGCAACATACGTACATATACGTAAATTTGAAACAGGTAATAGAACTAATTTAAAACGTTCTATTTCTGTATGTCGTTATGCTTATAACGAATATAAGAATATCTTTGACAATATTAGTTTGGTAAATAATTGTAATAAATATTTGATATGTTTTGTTAAAAATATACAGCATGATCGAAACATTAATACTATTAGGTTGCCTGTATCTATCCATACGGGTAACAGACTATGTAGAAAAACAGAAACAATAACAATTTAAAAACGTGACATTATGGAAACAAGAAACGACATACCTAATTTGCTTGCAATGTATATACGCAATACGCGGGAAATATACGATATTACAACATGGCTGCAAAATTGCATAATTAAGAAGGCAAACAAGGGCATACAGCCATCAATAGAATACCTTGCAAATTGCAGCACAATGAAAACTATAATCAGAGAGGCCGCCAAACTGTTATACAAGTACGACGGAATAATACCTACAAAACAGGAAAAACAGCAAGCGGCTAAAGAGCACGCAAAATATATACTTGACGGTGTGCAATACTCCATCCAAAAACGCCAATAGAAGGCAAAATAAAGCCTTCTATTGAAAGATCTCAATCAATACCGATATATTATCCATAAAAACAAAAAACATTATGATACTAGTAACAGTAAAAAACAGCAAAACAGGTAGCCAATATATTTGTAAATCGGCCTCAAAAACGGTAAAGGATATAGCATATAAACACATAAGTTATCATTTAGTATGCAGACATAAAGATCACCCGTTTTTTAAACAGTTTTACACGGTCCAAAAGGTATATATATAGATTCGCCCCGGTACAAAGAAATAGAAGCCCTAGAAAAACCTATCTGGAATACACCAATATACAAATTACTAGAGCTAACCATTACGGAAACACCCCTAGACGGGCGTACACGATACGCAAAACAGTTACCCGTATTCAATGCGGATATATTGGCGGAACTTACCTATTAATCAATCAAAAAAAATATAATTATGATACAATTTACTATTAACAGTTTCAGTAATGGCATATCAGGCCGCCCGTACAACTCGATCAAAGACGCAATACAAGACGGTGGATACTCCGTTTGGTGCAACGAAAAGATCAAAAAAGCATTCAGTTTCGGGAACGGCACGGAAAAGGACTTTGAAAGGTATTGCAAAGACAACCATTGCAAAATCATAAGCGAAAGCGATTTTTACAAGGAAATACACTCTTTACCGTTTAACGAGCAAATAACACATATCCAATTTATTAGAGAGCAATTAAGCCTTTACAATAACCTATAAAAACATAATGCAGCAATGAAAAAGAAATACGCTATAGACCAATTACAAGAAGCAATTACCAAGGTAAACAATATAGTGGATAATCGTGTGGGGTGTTTCCAAGAACCAATAATACCGAGCGATTGCCCTACGTTTGATGAAGCTACGGCAAACTATGTTAGGGAAAGACTGGGATTATACCTAAAATCGTGGGTATTGCCAAAACTTGATGAATTATCTAAATGAATAGTATTATGGAAAAACAAGAATTTATCGAAAAGTACAATTTTGTCAAAGAAAGTGTTATATCTGCAATGGATAAGGCTTTAGAACGTGCCCTAGAGAACGAAGTAATAGACCTAAGTAAATGTGATGGCAATTATTTAGATGTTTATCCGCTAATCGGAGCGGTTTTAAAGAGAGAATTAAGCTATATACTTGACGGTTCTCCTACTTACAGTCGTTCTATAAAACGTAAAGCGACTAAATATAATTACGATTATAGAATATGGCACGATTATGCTGGAGATTATAAACATAAATAAATATTATTTACAATGAGAAAACAAAATTTACAAAAAGAATTATCTCCTATTTTTGACAATGAAAGTATTAAGATAGGAACGTTTAAAGCTAACAGAAGTATTGATACATTGGATCTTATCAAGGAAAATATCAAGTTTTGGAAAAGCTATGACGGACACAAGCTACCTGATAAACAGGTTAAACGCCTGTATTATAACGGCACCAGGACACAAAACATAATCAAAATGTACATAATACGCCTGAATTGATTAAGTTTGTAAGAGAGCACGCAAACGACTATAATACGTTAAATCGAAAGGACGTACCTAGATGCATAAATATTGATCGTAGGCGGAGTGAACGTTATTTTTCCGTATATATCAAAAAGTTTGGGAACGTGCGTTTTGATGAAGTGTTAAGAGTTTTCCCTTTGCTTCCCAAGTCATATTTGAACGAGTAATGAGAGTAATTAGAGTAATAAGAGTTTTAAGGAGAATACTAACTGATTCAGATATAATAGATCTGTACGGTCTGTATTGTGAGTTTTACAAAAATATACAATAATATGAAACGCAAAGAATTAGACAACATTTTGCGCAACTTGTTAGTTGCCGGGAACATTGTAACCGTACCGTTTGAACAAATGAGAGAGATACGCAAGGAATTAGACCGATTTGTTAAGCCTATACAGATAGAGGTCATTAAGAGCGATTTTGAAACTGTTTCATTCAGAGAGTTAAGATAAAGCGGAAATAATGTGAAATATTTTCCCGGTATGGAGAACAACAAACAGAGCGACACTGTTACCGGGAGCAATTTTTGACTTAAAAACGAAAATAAACGAAAAAATATGAATATTATTACAGACAAAACAAAAGCCCCTGCAAAGCTACGTTACAGGGTGAGCAATAACAGCGGATCAATAAATAAGGAGTTTGGCAAAAACCAACAGGCGGCTTATTATGGCATTAAGGAACAAATGATATCTATGTTTTCTTATAGAATTAATAAGGATAAGAGATTTTATACGATAGAAGTATTTGAAGTTCCATCTATTGAATTAATTGAATTATGTGATTCTTATAACTGTAAATTGATGGCAAACATTTTGAATAAAAAAATGAATATAGGGAATTTGATCAGGTGGTAGTCTATGAAGTTTATCCGATTAATCTGAATGATATAGAGTTTGTATAATAATTTTTTTTCAATTATGACACATAAAGAAATAGAAAACGAACTTGGCTGTTGGGGAGATATTATCAGAGAAAACCCAGATAGATATGCGTATGTTAGGCAACATTTTTCAAATGATGTTTGCGATTTAAAGCCAATAACTTATAGTGCTTTGTGGGAATTGTTGCTGCATTCTGAGGCGAATGATCTTTATTACTACAATGAAAATCATGCGATAGACGAAACGTGTGTGTTTTATGAGTTCTACTATGATCTCGGTTTTGAACTTCCAGAAGATAGAGGTCTTGATATGAATTATTATCCACATATTTGTATTGAACTGAATGACAATGATGGATATGAAGGAGATATTGATATTTTCATGTTGGACGAATGGGATGCTTCCGAAGATATGACGAATGAGGATAAAGAACGATTTGATGCAATACGAAAAAAATATCCTATTACATTGATTAATAATTTGAACGATTTGAAATAATGAGAACTAACAATAAACAATACATCCTGGAAGGACGGAAATGGGATGTGATAGAGAGTGTTGACGGATATTTTTCCGGGGAAAAGAACGGAGTAATCATACAAGGAACGACAATGAGTGATCTGTATGAAAAATGTAAATCTTTTGATATAGCTTCGGTTATGGAGAAGATTAAGACGGGTGACAATCTGAACGACTGGGAAAAATGCTTAATAAAAGTTAATAAAAAGTTGTTGGAAAACCAATAAAATATATCTTTGCCGTATGAGAAAAAAATACGTTGCATATTATAAAGGCTGTACAATAGAGGTCACAGGAGAAAAAGACTTCATGTACCGGATAATAAAAGGTGAACGGATGGTTCTCTTTGTAGATATGTTTTACAGGTCTACAACTGATGCGTTAAAGGGCGCAATGAGGTGGGTGGACAATAATGTTAGAAAGGAGTGAATTTATGCTTTTTGGAATTGTTTTTGCTATGTTAATGAAGGCTATATGTGGAAATATGTTGGACGATTGATGATTGTCATTGTATGGCTTATTGTGTTACAGGTCTTGTCTGAATGTTAATTATGAAATATTTAAGAATACATTTGATTATATGGTGTTTGCCTTATATAATATATACACTATTCGAGATTGCAGTATTTTTGGCGTTCAATATCATCTCGTTTATATGGGATTTTAAGTTTATTAAATGGAGTTCCATGTTTTATGCCAAATATACATGGAACGGTACTCCTTATGTAGACCGAACCCCTTGGGATACCTTTAAAAGGCATTATTCAGTTATATTATAATTTAAAGAAAAAATGATAATAGGGATGTTTCATTCATAAAAACAATATAAAAGCTATGAACAAAGAAGAATTTCAGACAAAGAAAAATGATATCAATTCAAAAATAAGGGAATTGAAAAGTCAGAAAATTAAGTTGGAAAAGGAGTACATTGAATCCAATGCGAAGTATCCTATCGGAAGCAAGGTGTGTATTACTACTAATGAATCAAAACGATATGCCTATGTCAAGGATTATAGGATTGATTTTTTTGACAATATTGAACCATTGTTTAACAAGGTGAAGAAAGATGGAACCATGTCGGAGATGGGCTTGTATGTTAGTCTTACGAACGCTACGATAGAACTGGTAAAGGAGTAATTGTTATGGCAAAAATAATGAATTTAGGGGCGCATTGTAGTGAGTGTATATCTGTCCGTTTATGTATTGCATGGCTTTACAGAAGAGAATAACGGCTAGGAAAACTCCTAAGTATTGTAAACATTACAAAAAGAATAAAATATGACTAAGAAGATTGCTGTTGTAGGTTCAATGATAAATTCATCCGAATACCTTCTATTTAAAAATTTGGAAACAGGATATTCCCTTGAACGTTATGATTCTGTTGAGGGAGCTAGAAACAGTGATTGTGATGCTGTTATAGTAACGGATAAGGATAGTATTGGTTATGGTGATAAAACGCATATTTTGATGAATTTCGATAAGCCTATTATCGGAAGTAACTGCCTTTATATTCATGAACCAAGAACAAAATGCCGCGTCAAGGACGATAGGTGTGTCGGAAAGCAGATTGCGAAACGTAGAAAAAGAAACAAGAATCCTAAAACACATAGGAAAAGATGAACACATTTTACGGAATCAGCTTTGCAATATACTTTATACTTATTACCCTTGTATTGACCACATTCATATATGGTTTGAAAAGGGATGAATATAATTTTTGGAAGTGGGTGATTATAACATTATCTTACTTCATATTTGTTATTATTTACACAATTTTTTGTTTACGGTCATGAATAAGGTGGAAGTAGGAACCCTTGACGAGAACGAACTGTTTGAATACAGGGGTACAATCTATGAGGTTTTATATAAGACGGATTATTGTGTTCGTTGCCAATACCCAAACGACAAATATCGTTACGGGGGTATGTGGAAATATCTCTATACCGAATTTAGTTTATGGACAAAAGTGAATAAGATATCAACTACTCACAAGTCTTTTGTCTGAGGGCTTGAAAAGCCCAGGTTGATTAGACTAAGCGTTAGGAGAGAATAGGAAACTTGATAGACAAAAGAAGAAGTATATTAACTGAAAAGCGAGTGCAAGGCGCAATTCCTTGCGAGTGAATTTATGAATGAAGTAAATTTTAATAGTGGATTATTCGGACAGCAAGGATGGATTTGCCCCAAGTGTGGGAGGGTATATTCCCCTTTTACCCAAATGTGTTTATATTGTGGACCTAATAGTACAAATACTATTTCTAATCTTGGCAACCACAAGACACATATAAGTGAAGAAGAATTAAAAGAAAATCGTGAAATTAAACAAGATTAAAAAGATGATTAGTAGGATATATATTTACAAGGTGATGCCACCTTATAAGAATTGGTACAGTATCATGACCGATGATGGACTTAATCGTAGTAATATTGTAATAGTTGGGAAAAGGCAATTATTAAAAGTTGCTTTTGCGCTAATCGTTATGGCTATTTTTAATAAAAGAATGACCATAAAAAAAATCAGAACAGAGGAGGATAAGAAATGGGACAGGTATTATCAATCGAGCAGATGAAGCACTTGAAGGAGATTGGGCTGGATACAAGCGATGCAAGCATGTGTTTCGAGTGGAATGAATCAGATTCAGATAACATGGTTGTAACCTCTCTGGATGCCGATACGAATTACGACTATTATCGTACAACTTACACCTTGCAGGATATTCTCGATAAGCTGCCTTGCTTCATCGGCAAAGAAGTGCTGACCATCCAAAAACTTGCAGATAGCTATACGTGCTTGTATGTGGAGCCTTATTCTAGATCTATGATAAAGATAACAGAGAGTAAAGAACTCATTGATGCAGCATACGATATGTTGTGCTGGTGCATTGAAAACGGATATGTTAAAGTTGGGAAGGAGGAATAATTATGGAATTTACAACACAGTGTTTTATACACAAGAATACTGCTAATATTAGAAATAGATTAAAAGAACTTGGCTATTATTGTAATCCATATTTAGGTTGGCGTAATCTATTTACTTGTGTATTTGGAGTTAATTCGGTTTATTCATTGGACGATTATGATACAAATGGTCTTAAAGAAATAGATGGTCTTATTGATTGCGGAACGAATGAAGAACTATTCCTGGCTATCGCTGCATTAAGGGATGATACAGACAAGAACCAATGGTTTACGGATGGTGATAAATGGATTCTGTGTCCTGAAATCAAGTTCTCTACTTATTGGGTTTACAATGATATTGATGTTAATATAGATACCGTTCACAAGGCTACCGTAGACGAACTGATTGAACATTTTAAAACAAAGAAGGAACAATGAAAGCAAGAATAAAAAGAAAAATTCAAAAAAGACCATTCCTATACAATGTAGGACAAGTTTTTAAGGCTTGTGATTGGCTTACTAGTATTCAGCGTGGAAATATTGTTTGGTATCGGCATATTTCATTCGGTAATATTACTAAGCGTTATGTTTAAAGATATGAAAGTATTAAGAGATAAAACTCCTGTCGCTCGCAAAGAACATAGGTGCGATTTTTGCGGTGAAGTAATTTCTGTTGGAGAAAAATATAACAGACAGACCAATGTTTATGACGGTCGTGTTTATGACTGGGTAAGTCACAATGAATGCTCCAAGTTAGCCTGTGAACTTGATATGTTTGATGATTGTGACGAAGGACTTGATAGTGATGGGTTTGTTGACAACTTAAATCAGTATGTTTACGACAATCATTATGATGATAAAATAGATGATATTGCGAAGGATTGGCAATTACCACGCCACGAGCTCGTAAAGAAGGTTTTGAATGAATTAAAAAAGGAATAACCATGACCGAAGAACTTGTAACATTAGAAACAGCGAAGCTGCTAAGAGAGAAAGGATTTAATGAGTATTGCAAAGATATTATTAAAGAAGACAATAATCGGATAATGCAATCTGTGTTCCGAACAAATAAGAATTTGCCAAAATTGTGTTATAGTCGTCCCACTCAATCCGTTGCACAAAAGTGGCTGCGTGAAACCAAGAACCTGCATATCGAAATATCCTATATGTATGAAAACTATTGGACGTATGATATACTGACAATTCCGAGGCATGACTTGATAGGATTGTCTGACAGGCCTATTATCCGTTATAATACCTACGAGGAAGCACTTGAAGCAGGATTACAGGAAGCATTAAAACTTATATGTTATGGAAAATATTAATTTGAACGAACTACGGAATATAGCTTACAAAACAGCTTGTGAGCATGGTTTCCACGATAAAGAATTGAGTGACGAACACTACCTTTGCCTTATCGTTGGAGAGCTTATGAAAGCTGTGGAAGCGGATAGGAAAGGTAAACGTGCCGACAGAGAATCTTTTAAATCTTCTTATGAGAATGAAGAACCGCACGATGATGCCAATTTCAAATATTGTTTTGAAAAATATATCAAAGATACACTTCCAGACGAACTAAGTAATGCGGTTATACTCCTGTTTGACCTTGCAGGACTTCGAGGGATAAGCCTTGAATCTGCTAGTAATGATATTAACTCCGAATATATGGATGATATTGCCTGCATGTACAGCCAATTGAGTTTCACGGAAGCGATATATTCCATATTTATCAAACCGATTGTAGATTACCAGTATCTTTCTACGATTGTAAATGAGATGATATTTTCAATCTTTGCACTAGCCAAACATCTTGACATAGATTTACTCTGGCACATCAATCAGAAGATGAGATACAATGAACTAAGACCTAAGTTGAACGGAAAAAGATATTGATTATGAAAACAATTATATTTACAATCATATGTATTATCGCCCTATTATGGGTCGGAGATCTAACAATTACATTTAAGCCGTTTTCCATATCCCTTCCCGGTTGGCATAAGGCTTTAGGTATTATTCTGTTTGTATTTGCAATGGCGGTGTATAACATTGGAGAATACGCTAAGGGGTACAAGCATGGTTTTGATGATGGAGTAAAGGAATGTATTGAAGCGATTAAGGGAAATGGGAAGAAATGACATTGATTTCCCGTTACTCCGTATATTTAATGGAGTAACGGGGAGATATGAACTTCTTATTGACGATGTATCCATAGATGCTTATGGACGTGTAAGAGATAGCAGTGGTTGTGTTGTAGAATGGTTTACAGGCGTGTTTGACATGAACGGAATACCATTGTTTGAAAACGACATAATCATGCCTGTAAAGGACGGAATAAGCCAATACAGGCGTATATGGAGAACGGTAGGTGGATTTGTGTTAAGCAGAAGAAATGATGTGAAAGGACTGTCCAAATTGGATATGCTTGGTGCGGACTATCTTGTGAACGAACGTGTGCAGCAATACATATCTGATGGTTGCGTAAAGGTAGGGTCTGCAACAATTGATCTTAACCTGTTGAAAGGGAGAACGAAAGAAGAGATTATTAGAAATTTGTCCAGGAGAGTAAATTTATGAAAGACAAAATGCTAGAGGAAAGTTTGAACAATTTCTACAGGACGTTTCTTATTTGGGTGATAAGATGTTATCCTATATTGTTCTGTATTGCTATACTTGTCCATCAGTGTGAGGTTATACACTCTGTTGGAACAGGTGATATCATTGAATATTATGATGGTGACACATTGGAGTATATTCAGTATGCCACTCCGTTTTCGGACAAGTACCTTACCATATTCTTTAACGCCAAACTGTTTAATGCAATATTGTTTTATGTGTTGTCAAAGGTATTTTTATTTTGTATATACCATAGAGTATTTGTCATTGAGATGTTTATATACGCAATACTGGATATTGTATTTAATAATGTGGTGTTTGAGGACGCACATTTGATTAATGCGATATACTATACATCAATTGGTTTTGTTACTGTTGGATTCTTTATTGCATTATACTTGCATCAAAGATATGGAGATAGGAAAGTGCACACGCATCAAACTATCAGTGATGGGTATAGGTGTTGTAATAAGTAATCTATTTTTTACCCATAGCTTGTGTTCCTCCCGTATTCTTCATGTTTATCTTGACCTTTATGGGGGATGCCTTTTTATTTGATGTTACCTTAGGTGATTTAACATTCACCCTAATCACTTTCTTTGCCATGTATTACTCATTTTAATTGTTTAACAAAGTTAATTATTTTTATTTATGCAACAAAACAATATTACCGATAAAACAGCTTCGGCACACAAAACGGACGAAATAATGGTTTACGAACATCCTTTTTTTGGCAAAATTCGTGTGTTTGTTCGATATGGTAAAATTTGGTTCTGTGGATTAGACGCTGCATCTTCTTTACAGTATTCAAATCCATTAAAAGCTCTTTTAGAGCACTGTAAACCATCCTCCGTAATGATGCGTGAAGTAGGGGATGATATAATGGAGTTTATTAATGAAAGGAGTATGTATAGACTGATTTATAAAAGCCCTTTTCCTCCTATGGCTGATGAATTTGAACGTTGGATATTTGATTATATTGTTCCATCAGTTACCAATACAGGAAGTTATTATGCACAGGTTAGATTACCAAACTTCAACAATCCTGCCGAATCTGCTAGGGCGTGGGCTGATGAGTACGAAAGGAATCAAGCGTTAAAGCCACAACCAAACGAATCCAATGAATGGTATAGTATCAAAAGATGGGCAAAGGAAAACGGTGTCAACTGGAAAAAGATTAGCCGGATGAAGATGAAAGTAATATCTTGCAAGCTAGGTTATGAGATAAAAAAGATTTTTGACGATAACCATTGCAAGGTAAACACATACAATGTAAACGTATTTAAGGAATACTTTAATAAATGTGAATAAACAATATATATTTTAAAACATTTTATAGTATGTCATTTTATTGACTATATTTGCATCATGTTTGAGTGTAGAAGCAAGCATACTATAATGAAAGTTTAGGGGGAAAGCGTTCCCCCGATTTTAGTAACCGTAAAAGTGATAAAACAATGATTCTACTAGAAATTTTTCAAAACTGCTTTATCGTAGGGTATGATGGAAAGAAAATACCCTTTGTAAAAGATGATTTCCTGTTTAGTGATACCGGGGAAAGATACATTTTGACCAACAAGGAAAACAGTGAACAGGTTAGCCTACCGAAGCAATCGACAATAATAATTAAACATAATATTTTTCATGAAGGTATTGATTAGAAAGGATTCAAGCGACATAAGAAACAGACTTGAACGGTTAGGGTACACCGCTTCCGAAAAAGCGTTGGAGGGATTTGGTGATGGTATCTTTGTAGACAAGTCAGATAATACTTTTCACGTAAAATCAGAGTGGAATGTTATTTATATGTTTCTTGAAACAGTAGATTGCGGAGATGACGAGAATATGTTTTTTGATTTTGTAGAAAACGATATAACGTCAATAACGCCAACAATGCTAGGTAAATATAAATCTTTAATAAAAGTTGATAACTTTCCCATCATTAATACATCTAGCATTAAAGATGTGTTGTACTTTGAATATAGAGAATATAACGTCATAGAAGTTACTATTGTTTCAGTGTATGGGGTAAAGTTGAAAAACATAAAGGATGTAGACTTTTCAGACCCTAATGCGGATACAATAATAGAGTATATGAAATCGTTGCATAAACAACTAAAAAAATATGTAAAATATGAAGTGTAATTTTACCCCTATGGACAAATTCTACCAGATACTGGATTACTATGGTTTGTCTTACACGGAGATTAAGAAAAATCATATCCGTGTGTTTTATGGAAACAAGAAAATGTTTGATTATTATCCGCTTCGCATGAAGCTGTTTGATTACCATGAATGGCATCAGCTTACTTATCCGTTCGTGAAGGGCAAGGAAGATGAATGGGAAGTAGAACTTACCATGTTCATTAGCGGAGTGTTGGGAGATGAGATGTTTAAAAAGTTTAAAAACGATTGATTATGGATAAGAAAGAGAAGGAATTTACTCCAAAAGCTATAAATTTGTGTGGCAAACGGAAAATGCTATCATCCATAAAAGGATGGGATATTGTTCATTATAACAATTACTCTAAAGGTATAGCCAATGTCCAGCCTGTGGACAAGTTGAGAATAACACTTTCAGGGCGCGAAGTCATTGAGTACGTCCTGAGGGATGGAGATAAAACGATTGAAAAACTAGACAGTTATTTCGGATTGCTATGATGATAAAAGTAGACATACCTGAACCGTTCATAGACGGTGACAATACGATGGTAAACATCACGTCTGATTCATTCTGCTATTCCAGCATTGATTCACGTTATGAAGGATTTCAGAGTTCCTACAAGGACGGGAATATGAATCAGAAGATACAGGGAAAACTAGAGATAATTGCGGACCAGTTTAAAGAACTTATAAAAATAATAGAAGATAATTGAAGATGGAAAGACATTTGTTAATACAGGAGTGTGAGAGAGAGGAAAAGATGAAGGAGTTGCGCAAGCAGCAGAACGATCTTATCAAGAAAGGCCGTATGGTTGAATGCTCTCGTGTAACAGCCAAGATAAAGGAGTTTCAGGAAGCATATATCAAGGCTTATCCTGACGGTAAATATGTAAGGGGCATGGATATTATCAAGAAGATGTCTGATGATGAGAAAATGGATTGAATGATGTATGTCAACGCCATTGCTTTCTGTGCTGATATTATCCACTCATCTTCCATTGAGTTGAATGAAATGCTAAAGAAAACACTCCCCGGATCTAGCCTTCAAATGTTTGAAACGCTTGAAAAGGTAGGTACTATGGCAAAGAATCAAATCCTATGGATGGATAACAATGTTGACGAGAAATACCAGGATGATTTTGCAAGATATGCCGATGAAATATCCGTGATGCTTTTATCATTTGTTAAAAATAGATTTTTATCGAGGAAGTAAGCTACCCACTAGGTTAAAATCCAAGTTGATTAGACTAAGCGTTAGGAGAGAATAGGAAACTTGATAGACAAAAGGAAAAGTATATTAATTGAAAAGAGAATGCAAGTAAATTTATGAAAAGGAAAGATATAGACGAAGGATATATTGTAGGTGACTTTTATATTATTAAAAGCCCTATCAAAGAGGGATGGCTTCACATAGTGAATATAAAAACATCTTGGCAGATAAAGGTGATGATGGGAGCGAATACGGCAAAGTTTCTAAGCCTTCCCCAACAGGAGATATTTGACAGGATTAACGGAATATACATTCAATCCATGATGTCTTTATACGATTCAGAGTATGCCTTGAAAATAGCTAAAGATGCTGTGTCTTATATGTCTGAAAAGGCAAAAAAGATGGGAAAGTTGGGGAATACTGAAAATGAAGATATTGAAAAGGTGAAGAAAGATGAGTTCATGATGAAGATAGCCACATCTTCCGATGAAGAAATTATGGACATGATCGTAAATGGAGAGATAAATTACAAATATTTTAAGCAGGAACAGGAGGATTAATCATGCAAGACTATATTTCAGACTGGTTTATTCCGATGGATTTCGGTAATGATATGCCGGACGAAGAACCAAGTGGTGAGGATAATTTCAATTTTGATTGAAGTATGGAAAAGAAATTTATACTAACAGATAAGTTTGTAATCAATTCTTTTGGAATAAAGTTATTCCAAATCAAGTGTACAAAATCTTTCAAATATGCCCAAAAAGGTGATTTTGGAGGATATGTTGAGAAAGAAGGGAACTTAGACCAAAAAAATGACGCTTGGGTGTCCGGCAATGCTTGGGTGTCCGGCAATGCTCGGGTGTTCGGCAATGCTCGGGTGTCAGGCGACGCTCGGGTGTCAGGCGATGCTCGGGTGTTCGGCAATGCTCGGGTGTCAGGCGATGCTGATATAGAAAACGACAACGAGCATTGCGGATTTGACGGTTTCGGCTCATGCAATCGCCACACTCACGCATATATGACAAAAGAAAAGAAAGTGGAAATAATCTGTGGATGTTTTCGTGGTAGCATTGAAGAATTTGAAAATAAGGTGGAGGAAACACATTCGGGAACAGTCTACGAGAAGCAGTATAAATCCATAATCAATGTAATTAAAATTAAATTTGGATTGACTGATTTTACATAGTTTACTAATGATTTTTGGCACTGCCCAATTATGGTTAGTTGGTTCGATTCCCCTACGCCCTTTATAAATGGGGCATTAATAAACAAATAAACACCATTATAAAGTATTCGGTGATTCTTTTGTGATAACTGATAGTGGGCGTTGGTATCGCCCTGAACGAATTAACGTTCTAAAATGTGTGTAAAAATGTACATTAATGCCTAGGGTGGGCGAACATGGGGCGTTTGGATGGTGTGACTAATGTGACGTGCGGCATTGTAGAGGAGGACAGTTCGATTATGTCACGCCCTCATAAATGTGAGCCACACATAAATGGCATGTGTTGATAAATAATGGTTATGACTAAATTTATGACAGATATAGAAAAATATAATAAATTTTTGGAAACAAAGAAAAATAATAAAATAGAAAGTGGATTTAATGTTGATTATAATGAACTTAATCCTATATTATTTGATTTTCAAAAATATTGTGTAAAGATAGCTTTAAAAGTTGGTAAATTTGCTTTATTTGAGGATTGTGGTCTTGGAAAAACAATCCAGCAACTTGAATGGGCAGATAAAGTATATAAACATATAAAAAAACCTATTATTATACTTGCTCCTCTTGCTGTTGTAAGCCAAACAATAGAAGAAGCTAATAAATTCGGATATAATATATCAGAATATAATAGTAAAGATTGTAATTCAGGTATATATATAACTAATTATGAAAACATAGATAATATTGATGCTTCTTTATTTGGAGGTGTAGTTTTAGATGAAAGTTCAATTTTAAAAAATTTTACAGGTAAAACTAGAACATTACTTATAGAATCTTTTCATAATACTCCTTACAAGCTAGCATGTACTGCTACTCCTTCTCCTAATGATACTACAGAAATATGCAATCATGCAGAGTTCTTAAATGTGATGAATCGTACAGAAATGCTTGCTATGTATTTTGTTCACGATGGTGGAGCCACATCAAATTGGAGGTTAAAAGGACATGCAAAGCAGTCATTTTGGGATTTTGTATCTACTTGGTCAGTTATGTTGAATAAACCTAGTGATATAGGATTTGATGATGCTGGATATAATCTTCCTCCATTAAATATTATAGAAGAAATGGTTATAACTCCTAAAAGGAATAACGGTTTTTTATTTAATGAATCTGCTGTAAGTGCTACAGATTATCATAAAGAATTAAGAGCTACATATAATATTAGACTTAACAAAGTATCTGAAATTGTAAATAACTCTAAAGATAATTTTATTATATGGATAGGTCATGACGAAGAAGGTGAATATCTTCGTTCTATTATTCCTGATGCAATAGAAGTAAAAGGTAGTGATAGTAAAGAATATAAAAAAGATAAGTTATTGGGGTTTAGTAGAGGAAAATTTCGTATATTGATTACAAAGTTAAAAATTGCTCAATTTGGTTTAAATTATCAGAACTGTCATAATCAGATATATGCTTCACTTGATTTTTCTTTTGAATCTACTTATCAAGGAATACGCCGTTCATATAGATTTGGTCAGTCTGAATCAGTTAATATATATCTTATTACTACAGACACTATGACTAATGTTAAGCATAAATTTGAAATAAAACAAAAGGCATTTAATGATATGCAAACTTCAATGACTAAAGCTATGAATAGGAATATTAATAATAAACTATTATTACAAAAAATGGAAGTTGACAAACAATATAAGAGTGATAAATGTGATATAAGATTAGGTGATTGTGTTAAACTTATTCAAGATATCCCAAGTGAAAGTATTGGTTTTTCTATATTTTCTCCCCCTTTTGCAGAACTATATACATATTCTGATAAAGTAGAGGATATGGGAAATTCAAAAGATTATAATGAATTTTTTACTGCATTTAAATTTCTTGTAAAAGAGCTTTATAGAGTAATGTGGAATGGAAGAAATGTAGCTGTTCATTGTATGGATTTGCCTATCCAAAAATCTAAAGAAGGATATATTGGTTTGAGAGATTTTTCAGGTATGATACTTAGTGCATTTCAAGAAGTGGGATTTATATATCATTCAAGAGTAACTATTTGGAAAAATCCTGTAACAGAGATGCAACGTACTAAAGCACTTGGATTATTACATAAACAGGTAAAAAAAGATGCTTCAATGAGCCGTGTAGGTATTCCTGATTATCTTATGATATTTAGAAAAGATGGTGAACATGAACATCCTGTTCATTGTAATATTGATGTGGATACTTGGCAAAAATTTGCATCTCCTGTATGGATGGATATAAATTACTCTAAAACTCTCAATGCGTTTAATGGTAGAGAAGATAATGATGAAAAGCATATTTGTCCATTGCAACTTGATACTATTAATAGATCAATTCGTCTATGGAGTAATGAAGGTGATACAGTATTAACTCCATTTTTAGGTATAGGATCTGAAGTTTACGAAGCCATTAAATTAAAAAGATTTGGTATTGGATTTGAGTTAAAAGAAAGTTATTTTAATGAAGCAATAAAAAATTGTAAAATGATAGAAAATGAAATATCGCAAACTTCTTTATTTTAATTTATAAAATAATAAACATGAAAACATTTTTTGAGTGTAAAATTCGCTACGAAAAAGTAGCAGAAAATGGGATGAATAAGAAAGTAAGTGAGCAATACCTAGTTGATGCGCTTAGCTTCACTGAGGCGGAAGCACGTATTATATCGGAAATGACACCGTTTATCAGTGGCGAGTTCACTGTTTCGGACATCAAACGCTCCAACTACAGCGAACTGTTCCCATATGAAGAAGATGCAGCCGATCGCTGGTTTAAGTGTAAGCTGTATTACATTACGCTAGACGAAAAGAGCGGAGCGGAGAAAAAGACATCATGCTATATGCTTGTTCAGGCAGCCGATTTGAGAGATGCTGTAAAGAAACTTGACGAAGTAATGAAAGGCACAATGGCAGACTATGTGATTTCATCCATAGCCGAAACTGCCATCATGGATGTATATCCGTATGAAGCGGAAAATGATTCTTGCTTATCGGAATACCCAAGTGGACACAAGACGGAAGCTGTCATAGGCGGAAAGAGCGTCATTGTAGACAAAACGGGAAATTCAACTGTAGTTTTACCTAGTGAAATTTAATAGATATGTCAAACGAACAACAAAACCAGGTTCTCCATCATTGGAGAACTGGAAGCCAATCTGATTATGTGGGAGTAGAAATACTCCCTAACGGTCAGTCTATCATCGCTACAATATCCCATATCGTATGGGATGAGAATGCAAAGGTACAAGGTAGCAAGAAACCATCATGGATTGCTTACTTTAAAGAAACAAACCTTGTTCCTAAACCTATGCTGTTGAACAGTACGAACCGCAAACGTCTTACCAAGCTGGCTCAAACTGATTATCCTGAAACCATCCGTGATTTCCGTGTCATATTATGCAAGGAACTGACACGTGACCCAAGCGATGGAGGAAAGGTCTACGGATTGCGTATAGGGCGTGATGTTCCGCCACCACCACAAAAGGAGAAAATGACAGTCAACTCTGATAAATTCAAGGCTGCATTGGAAGCGTTGAAAAGTGGAAAATGCGACATTGGATACATCACGGCAAGCTATGATGTGGACGCGGAAGCTATGAAATTGTTTAACGAAGCGACTAAGAAATGATGGAAGCGGAAGAAAAAGAAAAATTATGGCTTATGAAGAGGTGTGGTAAAATCACCTCTTCCGCCATTGGAAAACTTATGGTTTCCGGGAGAAGGGAAATGACACCTTCCGAACTAGAGGTTGCAAAAAAACAGGGTGTAAAGAGAAAGACAGTTGATGTTCCTTTCGGAGATACAGCTATATCTTATCTTTATCAGGTTGCAAGGGAGAGAAGGTTAAACAAACCATGCCGACATATATCCACTTCTGATATGGAGTGGGGAAAGGATCATGAAAAAGACGCTATAGAATGTTTTAACCATAACACGTTCTCTAGACTAATGTCCTGTGCGGATGATTTTGACGAAATTGTTTTTGTCGATAATATCTATGATGGATATGGTGATTCTCCCGATGGATATGGATTTGATGTCAATGGTAAATTGTCTTATATAGCAGAAGTGAAATGCTTTACTTCTGAAAGTAAGATTGAATATTTGAGAGAAGCCACAAAGGAACAGGCGATAGAGGAATACTATTGGCAGCTAATGTCGCATTTCCTTTCCCATCCCGATGTAGATAAAATGTATTATATCGTATATGACGGTAAATCTGATGATGATCCATTTGATTTACGCCCAGTTAATGATCCGTCAAGGCTTTTGTATTGGGAACTTGACAGAAGCGATTATAAAGATGATATAGACAGGATGGAGGATAAGTTACAAATGGCTCTATCTTATCTTTCATTCAACGAACGTGATGCGAAAAAATATCCAATAAGCAAAATAAATGACTTTGTTGGTGTTTCAAATATGTAACGGGTAATTGCGGAGTTACCACAAAAAGTTAATAATATGTCAACAAATATAACATTATCTAAAGAAAGTAGTGAAAACGAAATTAAGGCGTATTTCAATGAAATATTAGGCATTAAGGACCAAATAGGCAGTATTATATAGTATTACATTATATTATGGAACAGAAAATAAAGGCTTATAAAGCATTTGATAAGGATTTATCTTGTAGAGAGTTTAAGTATGAAGTAGGTAAGGAGTATGAAGAAACAGGTTACATAAAGGTATGCGAGAAAGGTTTTCATGCATGTCCTTATCCTCTGGATGTTTTTGGTTACTATCCGCCGGCTGGGGCAAGGTTTTGTGAGGTTGAGCAGAGTGGTAAAATAGACGATTCAGAAAGTAACAAGGTTTGTTCTTCAAAAATTAGAATAGGTGCTGAGCTTGATATAAGGGGGCTTGTGAAAGCAGCTGTATCTTATGTCAAGGAACGGTGTACTAACGAGTGTAATGCGGAACCGGGAAAACCAGCCACGGCTGGTGATAGTGGTGCTGCCACGGCTGGTAATCATGGTGCTGCTACGGCTGGTGATTATGGTGCTGCTACGGCAAGAGGAAAGGCTTTAACAGGATCTAATGGTTTGTCAGTAGCAAGAGGAAAAAATGTTCAGGTAAAAGGCGGAATAGGTGCAATTTTGGTCATAGCTGAGGAAAGGGATAATACGTATGATATTGTTGATTGGAAGGCTGTAGTAGTTGATGGTGAGGTTGTCAAGGCTGATACATGGTATAGACTGGAAAACGGTGAGTTAGTGGAAGTTGATTAATTTACAAGTGCCACCAAATATTATGGTAGGCATTAATGAACAAATGGACACCATTATAAAGTATTCGGTGATTCTTTTATGATAGCCGATAGCGGGCGTTGGTATCGCCCCGAACGAATTAACGTTTTAAAATGTGTATAAAAATTAACATTAATGCCATGACTACATTAATCAAACACAACAAACCTAATCGTGGGGATGAAATAATCATCCCCTATCTTGCCATAGAAAACAATATAAACTTTATCATGCTCAATGGGGGTGTAGGTGACGTTGAACTTATGGACGGAACGAAATGTAAGTCAACAAGCTGCACTCCTATCAAATTTGATGATGCAGGAGATGATATATATCGTATATATGGCATAGGAAAAGAAGCATGGAAAATGGCATGGCTGAAAAGAGTACATACCATGAGTGACGAAATTGTAAAACTAAAGTTAGATTTCAATGCCAGCAATTAGCGAATTATGGATAGATTATCCAATATCTTACCGTGACGAAAAAGGAAGGTTCGTCAAAGGTCATAATTATGGATTCAAGAAAGGAAGGGAAGTGTCGGATGAGGAACGTGAAAAGAAAAGAGTTCTTATGAAGGAACTCATTAAAAAACGAAAGGAAAACGGTTCTTATCTCGGTCATAGGAACAATACAAGGGCTGTCATTGCGATAGAGGATGACACGAACAGATTCCTATGCTTTGAAGCCTGTTGTGACTGTGAGAGGAAATTAGGTATGCCACAACGCTCATGTAGTTCTTTCTGTAAGGGGAAAAACGGGCATAGATGGAGAAACTTTAAATTGTTTTACGAAGATGAATACGGATTACGTTGACGAATTTGAAAACTATGACAGGAAGCTGATCAAACTAAATAGCGACACTGCCATTTTGCTTCACATATTCAAGAAAAAGCCAAACCACCACTTCGAGGATTGGATGGTTCTTCAAGACAATGAGGAATACTTTAAAAAGGAATGTGTTCCTGATTACGAAGATGCCGCCAGGCAGTTTGTCAAACAGTTTGAAGGAGAAGAGTGCATGGCTTTTGTGATTGCATTGAAAAACGAACTTGAAAGAATGATACAAGAAGATGAGTACAAACGAAATAAAGCTAAGGGATTACCAGGAGGTGGGGATAACCCGTCTGAGAAATGCCCTGGCTAATCATAAACACGTCATATTCTCCGCCTGTGTAAGTTACGGCAAAACGGTCATAATGAGTTTTATGGCTAAAGGTGCTGTCGAGAAGGGGAATAAAGTGCTTATCGTATCCCACAGATCTGAACTTATGACACAGACAGGGGGAACGTTGGAAAGAGTTGGCATACAGGCTGAATATATCTCTCCTAAGCACAGGAACATACCTAAAGGTCTAGTAGTATCCGCAATGGCTCAAACTCTCCGTAGAAGGATTGAAAAGCCCGAATGGGTTGAATGGGTTAAGAGCGTATCTCTCTGTCTGATAGACGAAGGGCACACCTCTGATGCGGACTTTCTCTTTGAATCAGGTTTGCTTGATGACAAGTATGTAGTAGGTCTTACAGGAACTCCGATGAGAAGTGGGAACCAAAGGCAGCTTGGCATGAACTATGAAGAGATTGTAGAAACTGCCCAGATACAGGATATGATGGACCGGGGAAACATAACCAAGTTGAGAACGTTTACGGTTGATGCACCCGACTTGTCTAAGGTTAATACCGATTATCGTACAGGTGACTTCGATAGCAGGCAGATGGGAGCAGTGTTCAACAAGTCCGTACAGTACAAGGGGGTGATTGAAAACTATATGCGTATCTGTCCGATGAAAAAAGCAATCTGTTTTGATGCCACACAGGCAAATGCGATAAGGATGTGCGCTGAATTTAATGAAGCTGGCATTCCTGCAAAATTCCTCATATCAGGTATAGACAAGAACAAGCCGGATGAGTTGGAGTTATATGAAAAATACAAGCATCTTACAGGAAACAGGGAACAGCTTATCAAGGATTTCCATGACGATAAATTCACCGTTATATGCAACAGTGGCATATTGTCTACGGGATACGATGAAACAAGTATAGAGGTTTGTATATTGAACCGTGCTACCCAATCCGTTCAGTTTTATATCCAGGCAACCGGCAGGACTATCCGGCTTCACCCAAATAAGACAGAAGCATTTCTCCTTGACTTCGGTGGTAACATATCGCGGCTCGGCAAGTTTGAGAAAGAACGTCAATGGACTTTATGGCATAACAAGGGGAAATGTGAAGGGATACAAGGAGTGAAAGAGTGTAAACAGTGTGGTAAATATATTGCCATAACCGCTTCGGAATGCCCTTTCTGCGGATATGTATATCCTACCGAAAAGGAAATAAGAATGGCGGAACTGCAAGAACTGGTAGGAGATTTAAAATTTGAACAAATGACACCTACGCAATTTTTCCAGTATGCGGAACTTAAAGGATACAATACTTACTGGGCGATACGGCAGTTGTATATCAGAAATACGGAAACTGATTTTCGTAAAGCCATGAAAGAATGCGGATATTCCAGCAAGTTTATATGGGGTTATATTCAAAGAAACAAAAAATAACATTTAATTATGGGAAAAAATTTACTTAACAGCGATGGTAAAATTGCCTTGTTTCACGAAACGATAAGGCTTGACTTTAATCTGCCCAAATACTCCGTTATAGAGCAGAAAGATCCTAATCCAAGTGTAATGTCTTACGATTTCCTAAAACAATACATGGAAAGCAATGACAAGGAAGGAGTGGCGGAATTTAATCTTACCGTTTCACCGACAATGCTTGATTCTGTAAAAACAAACCAGGAGCACAAGCAAGTAAGAACCTCTCTTCTTGGCATAAACCATAAGGAAAACTCATGATTTAAAAAGATTAAGGACTATGTAGACGAATACAGAAGATCCAAGTTTGATGTGATACATTTCTTCTCTGAGGTGAAGATACAGACAGAAAACGAGATGAAGCAATACAGGGATAGGATAAAAGACTATATACTGATGCTAGGTTATGCTGAAAGATCCGGTCAACACGCCTTGAAAGAAAAACTGTTCCAAAACATGGTGATATGCAAATACGAAAGCATATTGTTCAGCAAAGGATTATACAAGGCTATATCAGAGGAAAATCTTATGAAGTTTGCAAAAGGATGTCCGAAAAATCTATGCCTTAATTACATATCTGACTATACAAGAATCATACCATTTGACATAATTAGGAAAAAGACGAACATAGACAAATATGAAATATTTGATAATTATGCCATTCTCCACTACGACTTTGATAACAACGGAACAGATTTACCGTCTGACAAGAAAAAAGAAGAGGTGGAAAAAAGAAAAGACCCTATTCTGTTTGGCGTTATTGCAGGAAGCAACAAACTATACTTCATAGGTGACTGGATTGACGAGTATTGCGATTTGCGGTTCGATGATGTGGTGAAACAATGTACGGACGATTTCTTGTCAGAAAACATTTCTTTGGATGATCTTGCAAAATAGCAATACAAAGTCTTGCAGGAACGGAGAGTATTGCTGTTGTCGATGCAAGCATAGATATACGGTTATTATAGACGGTTTGTTTGTTGGATATGTCTGCTATATTCCTTGGTTTGAAAAACACGTTGCCATGAAGATAAGAAACAGCGGACATGACATGTGTGAAGGATTTGAGATGGTTGATAACAAACTTTAACATTTTATTTTTCTCATATACCCCATTTCATGATACCTTTGCCAAATACAATTTTTTTTATTATGGCTGAGGAAAAACGGTCTGCGGAAGAAAAGAAAATGCAGAAAGATATAGTAGTTAGTTACAGGAACGAGAAAGAAGGTAAAGGATGCAGGGGATTGCTTGTGGCATTTTTTTCCGAACTTCTCCATCCTGCTGTAAGTGGTAACAAGTCGGCTGAATTTCGTGCTCTAGGAGCAAAGAAAAGTATGCCGGACCTTGCTTATATACATGACGGTAAGATATATGGCATAGAACTTAAAATGCCTGACAGTAACCATGACCGTAATCATATAATAGAACAGGCTGATGTGATGGCTACATATTTCTTTAGAGGATATTTTGTATGGTCTAAGGATATGTTGTGGAATATACTTGACGCTATCGAGCGTGGTCAGCCGGGGATGTCAAATACACTACAGATAAAAGATTATTGTATGCGTAACAACACTACAAAGGTAAGTTTTGAAAAAATAATTAAAGAACTGTTTCAATGAAAGTTATATATAACAAAATTATTCCATTCAAAGGGTACAAGTGTATAAATTTGTTTGGGGTTCTTTTCGTAAGAAAAGGATGTACGATGAGTGAAAGCGATTACAATCACGAAGCGATTCATACAAAACAAATGAAAGAACTTTTGTATGTTCCGTTTTACATTTTGTATCTTTTGGAATGGCTGTACAGGCTTATACAAAAAGGTAATGCGTATAGAAACATATCGTTTGAGAAGGAAGCCTATAATAACGAGAACGACATGAATTACCTTGATAAAAGAGAACATTTTTCTTGGATTGAATACATTTGAATTTTACATTTATGAATAAGATAATTTTTGATAGAAAGGTTTTATTTTCAACGTTAAACTCAGCCAAAGCCTGTCTTTCCGATACAGGCTTGACGATATTGAAATGTTTCCGTTTTAAATATGTAGCATCAGAAAATTCAATAGAGGTTACTTCATACAATAACCTTAATGAGATGCGTTTTATCATTCCAGTTGTTGATTCAGACTGCAATGACGGACAGGAGTTTGCAGTAGACGGTATAAGACTTGTAAAGCTGCTCAAAACAGTAAAGGATTCAATTGTTACGGTAAAGATATATGATAAGGATATAATATTCTCTTACAATGGCAGTGAAGCGTCTTTCTTTGCAGAAGATGTGGAATCTTATCCTGATATTAAAATAGGTAAGCGTGGTACCGGGATAAGGGTCAACGTGAACAGGAATGATCTGTATAGAGCATTAAAAAGGAACATAGGATTTAATGATATCAGTGACGTTGTGACCAGCCTTAGTGGAGTGGGGATAAATTTTATTTGTTCCAATAATTGCATTGATATATGTTCGTCCGATAAGATTGTATTTGTAAGAGATGTTATAGAATGTCAGCCGGATATATCAAAGGACTTGTGCATAAATGTAATGCCTACTTCGGTAAAGGAAGCGTTATCCTTTCTTGAAATGTTGTCAGAAGAAAATGTAACTGTTTCTGTATCTGATGATGAAAGGGTGATGTCTATATCTTATGGGGATTTCGGGTCTGTCTTTAATTGTACTCTGATGGAGGTTAAGTTTGTAAACTACCTGCCATTGGTAAATAATATAAAATCAAACTTTAATTACTTTATTAAAGCAAGAACTAGCGACTTGATAGATTCCCTTTCAAGAATAAAGGTAATGTCAGATGTATATAACATGTCACATTTTGTTTGCAGGGAGGAAGATAATAAAATGGATATAACATACACAAATGATGCAGGGTATAAAATATCGGAAAATGTCGGAATTGAAGGATCTTGTCAAGGGCGTTTTGATTGCAATCTGAACATTGAAAAGATGATTAACGCATTGAAGGTATTTCCTGGGGATTATGTCACATTGGCATACACTAATCCTAAGAATAATGCTCCTATATGTATCATTAATGAAGAGGGAGATTATAAATTAATGGGCGTAGTAAACATTTTTAAGAGTTGATAACTATCGTTTAACCTATCGAATATACAGTTTTATTATTTTTGCAACAAAAATATATAAGACATGGAAGATAAAGAAAGAACAATTCAGATTCTCGCTGAAACAATAGATAGGTTAAACAAGACTATAGAATCACAGAACAGTCTGATTGAGGATTTAAAAAACAGGCTTGAAACAATTCAGAACGAATATAGCCCTTCAATTATGACTGTAGGCGTATTGATAGAAAAGTTGAATAATACAAAGACAAGAAGCGGAAAGGTAAGATTTGAAGCATTATCAAAACATATAATGCCATATCTTACCAATCAGCTTTATGACGAGTATGATTTTAATGATGCCATTCCTACGTTCAAGGAAGTCCCGTCCGTTGAAAAGCCTGTCAATCGTGACATGATAGATGATATGATCAATGTTATAAAATCAAAGAGAAAGATAAGCGAATCATCCCAAAAGGCATATCTTTTAATGCTTAAAAGAATATTGTCCGAATCAAAAGAGATGAGCAAATATATCAATGATTATATTATCTCACTCAACGTAAAATCTCCTTCAAATATATCTCTTACGGATGAAGAAATAGAATTATTCTGGAATGTCGAGCCGTTTAACGTTACAGAAAAAATAGTAAAGAAATTGTTTCTGATTCAATGCTATACTGCCATGAGATATTCCGATATTTTCAGATTGAAAGATTCTATGATGGAAGGAAATGTTATTTCGTATATATCAAAAAAGACAGGTAAGAACGTTGAGGTTCCCGTACCTTCCAAGATTATAGAAATGATAAAAGAGGTTAGATCGTTCGATAAATACAACATAGAATCTTCGTTAAAGACAACAATGAACGAAGTTCTACCAACCCTTGGATGTAGAGCAGGTATAAACAAGCAGGTATTTGTAAGACGGGCTAATGTACTTATGAAAGGACCGAAATATCAGTTCATCAAGACACATACAGGACGTAGAACAGCTATTACAAGATGGGCTAATATGGGAATACCAGAAGGAGAACTGAAATCTATGGCTGGTCATTCTGATATAAGAACCACGAACAGATATATTACTGCAAGCGTATCAAATAAAACCAAAAATATTTTAACTGATGGAAATTTTGGAGAATGTGCTGTCGATTAACAAAATAAAACACCTTCAAGAACTTGGGGTGAATACAGGTAATGCATCAATGACTTGGATGTTATATCCTTATGAGGAAGGCAAACAACCACAATTATCTTTACGAGAGTGGAGAACTTTCAAGGAACCGTTCAGAAAAGAACATTGTATTCCTGCATTTACCTTGCTTGACATATTTGAACTGTTACCAAAAGAGATAAAAACAGGAACGGATACTTATTGGATTACAATGTATTTTAGTGACAATTTAAAAGGAGAATAAAATTATGACCGAAGAACTTGTAACATTAGAAACAGCAAAGATGCTGAAAGAGAAAGGATTTAATGAGTATTGCAAAGATATTATTAATCATAAGGGTATAATGATGGAAACCATATTTAGAACTAGTAAGGATTTACCTAAATTATTTTATTCTTGCCCTACTCAATCCGTTGCCCAGAAGTGGTTACGTGAAACCAAAAATATTCATATATGTGTATATAACTGTGCTTGTGGCTATGGATACGAAATATCTAAAGCTGACAATGGAACTCATATAACTAGTTCTGTTTATGAAGGAACAAATGACGGAGGAAAATGGGATACCTACGAAGAAACACTTGAAGCAGGTTTACAGGAAACATTAAAATTGATATAAAAATGAAAAGAATAATTACTGTCCAAGACATGATTGACGAACTAATGTTAGTTGTCAATAAGGATGCTGAAATAAATATCGTAATGAATACAGGAGATTATCAAACTGAATACATTCCTGATCTATATGATTTTTCTGTCATTGATTTTACTGATGTACATCCTGATGATGGAAACTCGGAAAATAAAGTGGTAATAGAAATGTTTCGTTAAAAGAGAAATAAATAACACTCAAAACATAAAAGAAATGAATACAACTTTTGAAAGATCGTCTAATAGTACCGATGAATGGTACACACCGAAAGAAATTATAGACGCATTAGGTGAATTTGATTTAGACCCATGTGCCCCATTAGCCCCCCCCCTATAAAACGGCAAATGTCATGTACAATAAAAATGACGATGGGTTAAAACAGGAATGGAAAGGACGTGTTTGGTTGAACCCACCTTATTCCCGTCCTCTTATAGAATGCTTCGTTAAACGGATGGCAGAACATGGAAACGGTATTGCTTTACTTTTCAATCGCTGTGATTCAAATTAGCAATTGCAACCACAGTTGTCACCAGCAGCGTAACCTGCGCCAAAACCAGCCATGAACGGATAACCATATCCACAACCGCAATTTGGGTTAGGCACTATATAGGATGGAACCGGGCTCGGAGCCTTAAGTTGGCCAACTATATTTGCAGTCTGGGCCTGTTGAGAAGCAGCCAGAGCCAAATTGCTGTTTTCCTGGCGTAACTGCTGAATTTCACGTTGCATTTCTCTCTTTTCCAACTCGCAGAATCCGCTTTGGATGATTTGAGTTTGAGCGTCAATCTTACTTGACAAGATGTTAAACTGAGTGTTTGCATTGCTTGTCAAAGTATTGGTCTGCTCTACTGTAGCCAAACGGCTATCACATCCTTGACGTTCAATAGCTGTACGGATATCGCAGCAGCAAGAAGCAAGCTGAGAACCGATAGCTGCACTATTGGACTGAATTGAGTTGATGATCTGTTGAGAGGAAAGACCTACCTGGTTACCAACTTGCTGAATCTGTCCTTGAATCTGACAGATAGCATTTTGCAACTGTTGAGTAGAGCAGTTCAAAGAGCTAGCCAACTGGTTGATAGCTGTTCCGTTTCCTTGAATAGCGTTCATCAACAATTCACGTCCTGCTTGATTGTTCAATTGAGCAGGGATTCCGTTTGCTCCATTGCCAAACCCGTTACCGAATCCGTTACCACCCCACAGGAAGAAGAGCAGGATAATCCATATCCACCAACAACCAGCACCACCCCAAGCGTCTTGATTGTTTTTATTGCTCATAAGAGCGGCAACCATATTGGGGTCTAATCCTTTATTCTGCAACAGTGCAGGAATCATTGACATAATACCTGCGCTTTCTCCAGCGGCAGGATTGTCGAACATAAAAATTTTGTCTGAACCCATAATATTGTAATTTAATGTGTGTGTATTATAACTCCCGTAAAGACTGTGCACTCATCTTTACGAAAGTAAATTTACAACATGGGTTGTCTAAACAAAAATAAAAATTTCGTAGTATAACTTATTGTGTTTCAGATAGTTTAAACTTGTTAAAATAAGTTATTTGCTTGTGTGTTGTTTTTCCTATTCGTATATTAGCGCAATAATTTTAAAATAGAGGAATTGAAGATGAAAGAATTAAAAAAATGGAATAATAATCCAATAAAGATTACGTATTTAATACCTAGTGGAAACAAGTACGCTTATATAAAATTAGGTGACACTGTTGATCTGACGAACGGAACATATAAAATAACCGCTTTGGATAATGAAGAAAACATTTTCCAAGCGGTTAATATGGAGAATAAAGATGATTGTGTTACAATGTATGCGTATGAGGTTGTCTAGTTTTTAGTCTTGTATTTACCCCTTGACTTCTTTGGACGTATAAGCCCGTTATTTTTAAGAGCATCCAATGTTTCTTTCAAATAAACGGGTTTTGTCATTCCTTGTACTCTCACGGGTGATAATAACGGTTGTACGGGATGAAACTTAGTACCTTTGTATGTAAGCCTTGCAAACTCGGTGTCGCTCACATCAAGGTACTTTATGGCATTTTCTCTATCAAAATAAGACGGTATGATAGTGGATTTGTTTATCGCATCAGTTAGAAAGTTAAACTGGTCTGCATTAACATTTGAATTTCCACTTTTCAACGCTAGAGATATTCCGTCAAGCAAGGAAGCTAATATAGTGTTATAATTCATGCCCATGACTTACTCGATAGATGATATGTTTGCTGTTCCCGTAACACTTACCTTGCTTCCTGGTGTGACTGAAAAATATTCCACCGTTCCTGCCGGGAGAAGCATTCCTGTTGGTGCTATTCTGCTTGATCTGCTTTTCGTTTCCTGTACCAATGAGATACGGCATCCATCCGATGTCGCTACTCTTATAAGGTTTGACAATGCTGTGTATTCCTTGTCGGTTACATCTTCCGATGCTGATATTCTTGCAGCTACGATACCTTTTAACGCTTCATCCTTTGAAGCGTTTTTGGTGGAGAAATACCCACCTATCTGTTGTTTATCATTGTTCTCCATATTCTTTCAAGTAAGATTGTTTCACACTTTCGGCAAACTCGTTCAGCTTTACATAATCCGGGTCAAGTTTGTTTAAAATACCTTTTCTGAGAGCCGCTTCTTCCTCTCCGTTTGGAAATTCATCCTTTATGGCGGCATCTACCGTTTTGTCGTATGATACAGGGTTCTTTACACGCTGTACATCGGCTTTCCACTTTTTGACGAACTTTTCCTGTACAATATTTCCCATATCGTCCGTTTCGGGTTCGTCAACTTGTTCAATGTTTAAATGAACATTGCTATATCCAGTGCCTAAATCAAAGATAAAGGCAGGCTTCTCGTCAAAAATCAAACCTCTTTCCATAGTTTAAATATCTAATGTTCCATCAAAATAATAACCCCTATTGAATTTTATGACAACATCTTCCAATGGTAAAAGGCTTTTGTCTACTTGGGAAAGGAATGCTCCTAATGTTTCGTATCCGCCTTTCACAAAGCATTTTTCTCCTTTGAACAGTATCTGCATTCTTACCCATGTACTATTGTTCTTCTTTGTAGATGGTCTTACATCAAAATCAAGAATGTCTATATGCTCATCGACAAGTTTGTCTATCTTTATATCCTTTCCGTCAAACTTTCTTGACACTCTTATATTTAAGTCACTAATCTTTGTCATGTGGCTATTATTATTAACTAAAACTTTATTAATTAAGTTTTTAGAATCACAGTGCATCAACATACCCATATAACTCGTAATTGATTTTGGGTTATTACGTTTTGACGCAAAGTTTTTCTTTATTCTCTTTCTTATTTTGGTATGACCAGGAGTAAAGACGAATCCACCGAAATCTATTCCTTCTGAAACGGGGAATATCCTGTAATTTTTCTTCATCTCTAGTTTCTTTTCATACCACAGGTAATTTCTTATCCTCCACAGCCATTCATGCAACTGTTTCTTGTCGTGGGATAATATCACCATATCATCGGCAAATCTGAAATAATGCTTTACTTTGAACTGCTCCTTTATAACATGATCCAAAGACCTTAATACCAAATGGCTTCCTATCTGAGCGTCAGGATTGCCAATAGCCAGACCTTTGTTGCTGTAATTAAGCGTATTCATAAGCCATAACGCATCCCTGTCTTTCAAGTCTTTGCTATATGCCTTCTTGTAAACGCTGTGTCTTACGGACGGATAAAACTTCTTAATATCCATTTTCAAAACGTATATTTTTCCGTTTTTGTCCATTTCAAGCAATGTCCGTTTCATCTTTCTCACAAGGGAATGCTTTTTAACCTTACTTGTAATACCCCTTTTGGGCAGACAGTTATATGAATCAAGTGTAAGGCTTTTTGTCCATCTGTCCATCATGGGTACCAAAAGGCTGTGCTGGATAATCCTGTCCGGGTAAAACGGGAGTTTGTGTATCTCCCTTACCTTTCCTGCATCAGTCACTTTCTCTATCACCTCATACTTGCTTACATGGTATGATTTGTCTTTGAGCATCTGATAAACATTCTGATGATATTCATCCTTATGTTTCTCATAATCCCTCACACCCCTGTGATTCCTCTTTCCTTTCTTTGCCTTTTCAGCAGCAGAGATAATATTATCCATACTGCCTATCGTTTCAAAAATATTATTCAATCTTTTCATCTTACGTGCTTTTCTTTGTCCGTTGAGCCAAAGATAACTAACTTTCCATATACCTACAACTGTAAATGTACTAATAAGTTCCCATTCTCAAACAATGGGTTGTCTTGACATTTTCCATCTTCCTGACGAGGCTTCTGTATAGCAGTAATTTTTTTTAGCACGTTAGCTGCCACCGATGTTCGTGTTCGCATTCGAAGGGGCATTGTTCGCATTACCATTCCGCAGAGAACAATTGTCGTTGTCCGACTTACCACCAAAGTAAACACCACCATTCTACAGACCGCCTTTTTTCAACTAACCGCCTTTGACAGACTTATTTAACTTTGCTGACGCATTTGGTTAGATTTTTAATTATGCAAACTTAAACATTATTAATATATTTTGCAAGTTTTGGGAGGGGGATTTTTCACTTCGTGAAAAATTAGGGTTGGGTTATTGTACAACGAAAGCCGCCACCGAGGCTCGCGAACGCAGACGAAGGGGCAACGTACGCAAAACCAAACCGCAGAGAACAAAAGTTGTAGTCCGACCTACCACCAAAGTAAACACCACGCCTTCCAATCTTACCCGAACCTGCATTTCCCATAAACCAGTTGTAATGGCATTCCCCCGTGTGAAGATTGCTTCCCTTGACCTCTCCAATAAGAGAGTTCTTAAAGTTCTTCGTTATGTATCCTTCACCTCTAGCCATAGAACCGACAAATTCATATGTATTCTCAAAACCGTAAGATTCCCCAGGATTCTTTTCTGTGGCTACATTGTCCGTAGTCAGATTGTTCACGTCATAGGTCTGATAGATGTCTATGGATGTAGAATCGTGCATGACACAATCTATCCCACTGTACCACATCCATATATCTCCCCACCCGGCAATACGTCCGCGAATGATAGGCTGTGTGAAGCATATCTCTATTTCACGGTTTGTAACTGCCGCATTGTCAGGAATACTCCATCCGCTAGTTACAGTTGCATTGACAAACTTGGCTACGATACCCGACATCTCCCCGTCAGCCAATCCGTTATGACCTTGGAAGTTGTAGTATTTGTATTTTGTGCTTTCATATTCAAACTCGGTGTCGGGAGCGACATTGTGTTCCTTTGCGTATGACATGGCAAGCTGCGCTTCAAACATCTTCATGCAAGGACGGTAGTTGTTTATAAGCTGTGAAAAATTGTAAGCAGTTCCTGTTTCTGATGCTTTAAATCCTTGCCCGTTCATCTTGTAATACACATAGGTCTGACCGTCCGCCTTCTTGAATCTGACGCCTGTCATTTTCCCCCAGCTTGACGCATCGGGGGCTGAATCGTTGGATGATATTCCTTTTCCGCAAACAGACTGTGCGTGTAGGTCTTTTGTCCTGAATTTGATAAAGAGAAGCGTACACCACACTTCAAGGTCAAGGGCGAACGCATTGGCGTAAGGATAGTTCTTTGCCGTATCCGTATTTTTGTTTCTAGCATACTTCTCAAAATCAAAACGTGATACATTTGTCGTAGGCCACCCGTTTCCTTCCATTATGTTCACGCCTAGATTTCCTGCTGCCGTTGTTCCTTTTACCGTGTTGTCAAAAATAGATCTCTGCTTCCCATCCTTTATCGTGGAATAACCGATACTCATTCCGAACGGCTTTATCTCTATGGCCGTATCGCCACCGTATGTAAACGGAGCGTCACTGACGAGCCTTCTTTCGTATGTATCATCCGTTCCTCCGTTGATTACCCAGAAAGGCTTGGTGTTTACAAGCATGATGTCACTTCCGTCATCTGTTACATCAGTTCCGTCAATAACAATATTTGACGGGATACCGTCAGCCATTTTGAAGAAATTGGTCTGGTCAAGGAATCCTACTACCTTACCGTCCTTTACCTTTGCCACACGGAACGAGTTGAGGATAGGATGGGATTGTTTGAACTCTTCCTTTCCTATCCATGTCTGAAATACAGGGTCTGTCTGTCCTCTTCTCATCTCCACTCCATACATATTACCCTGCTGCATCTTTATCTGTTCGAGAAGCGTTTTGTAGTCATTGGTAAAGTCGTTTGTGGATAACGCCTTGCCGTCCACCTTGTCTACCTTCTTGTCTAGGGCTGTTTTCTGTGCGGTGGATACAGGCTTTTCTGCATCGGACGTATTGTCCACATTAGACAGACCTATATTGTCTTTCGTTATATTGACATTCCCTGTCCTGTAAGACTGTTCGGCATTACCTTTCACGCCTATGACGGTATTCTTCTGTGCGCCTTTCTCTATCCCGTCAAGTTTGGTTTTTAACTGGGTAGTAAAGTTATTGTCTGTATGCACATAGTTTTCGTCCATTACCATGCCTTGTCTTATCTTAGACACCGTGACGGATTTGTTCTCTTTAGGGCTTCCCGTCACACATGGTATCATCTCTTCTCCCGTAGCGGTCTCAACGGGAGGCATCTGTGAAATTTTAAGATTATCTTCCATTATATTATTCCGTTAATATTAAACCATCGTTTTCAAGCAATATGCTGTATCCATTTTCAGTGATTACGGTATTCCGAAGAACCTCTAGCGTTATCCTTGAATCAGCAAGCTTCCATGAATTGTCAGAAAACGGCATATACCCGTCTTTCTTTACAGACAGCGACATCGTGCCATTTGCCATACCCCGTACTTTTACCGTACCGTCAGACAATGTTTTGTACTGTATACCTTCCACCGTGACCGTTGCATCCTGTATGGGTGAGCCTGATACGTCCACCACCGTTATCGTTACGATAGCCTTCGGTATATAGTAGTCAATCAAATCCTGCTCGGTGAATCCGTCATTCTGTTTGGTGGGGACGGAATCGAACCCGAAGGAGTTGTAGAAAGCTGAACTAATCCATCCGCTATCATGGTCAGTATTGCTAAAGAATACAGGAGTTTTAGTTTTATCACCTGTCACATCATTGTTTACTATGGTGATTATTTGCTTTTTGTTTAATAAAGCGGAAACTATTGTAGATTCATTCAGTGTTCCATCAATATAGGTCTTGCCGTTTGAGTTCCTACTATTATAAGCAATACTACCTTTGTCATTGAATACGGCAAACAGCCAAGGTTCAGTAGTATTCAGTCTTTGGTCATAGATAAACTTTCCATCAACAAACGGATTGATAGTTACAAACAACACCTTAACGCCCTGCTGCAAGTTCTCCACAACACCGTAATCATCCACTCCGTCTGTCACTAGGGCGTTGGGATATTTAGGCAGGAACTCTATTGTTACGTCCATATCTCCTATATCCCCTGTAACTCCTATGGCGTTATACAATAAAGTGGTTCCTTCGGGATAAGTCAATGTAACTTCATGTTCCCCGTTGTCAAAAGTATAAAATCCGCCATTTCTGTTTACCAAACTAACCTGCCTACCATCAGAAAGTCCTGTAACCTTAAATCTATGTGTAGGATTGGAATTTGACGGAACTATGTTTACCATGTTATCTGTGGTGGATAGTTTCTTAGTAATATGTATAACCCTGTTATCCGTAACAGTAACATTTGCTCTATCGGGTAGAATATTGGTGCTAGAAATGTCATACCCACCCACACCGCTCATTGCAGCGAACAGGAAATTGTTAAGTTTCAGCGGCCTGTTGTTTCCGCTATGGTCTTGCAGGTATGGATTGGCTTTTAGTATCTCGTTTGTGGGAACGGATTGTTTTGTAGGTATTTCTTCTACCACAATATTACAATCCACATCATTCACATTATCGCCTGCCAAATAAAATCCAGGATAAGATGAGCTTGTTGTGCTACTGTTCCTGTATTCAGGTATGTCATATTCTCCATCAGATGTTATCTGAATATCATATCCAAGCCTTCCTTTAATGGTGAAACCTGTTGGCAATCCTGTTACACGTATTTTATAAGATTCTACATATTGTAACGGTTTTACAATTATTTGCCAAAATGCAATATTATTGTTATTTGTAGGTGTATGGGTTATTATACACTTATTTATAGCATTATCATAAGTTAATTTTCCACCATCATTAACAAAAGGATTTGCATAGGTAACGCTAGGAATATATGTATCCACAGGCTTTGACATATCGTACCAGAACACCATGTGTTTTGGTATCCATTTTTCTATCACCTTGTTTATATCGGTTTTTCCTGTACCTGCCGATTTTACAAGTCCAAGCCTTCCTATGTTAAAAAAACCTATCTTTCTCATATCACGTCTGTTTTAGCCCACTCATCAGATAAAAGCAGCTTCTCAAACTCTCTTGTGCCCGTGTCGTATGTGTCGTAAGGGAAAGGGTGTTCCGTTCCGTCCTCAGGTAACGTCATAGGCATCACTTCCATAACCTTCTCGGTATGGATAATATAATACAGACCGTCTGTCGATTGTCTGAAAACGGACAGATCATCTTCCGAAAACATAATCTCGGCATCTATTTTTGGTACTATGGAAAACTGCATATTATGAATTTTATCTATTATCGCAAAGATAATTAAAAAAAAGTTAAACGTATTGGTTGCATACGGTTTTATGTCGTATATTTGCTGAAAATTAAAAAAAAACATATCTATGAATGTATTGAGTTTATGTGACGGGATAGCTTGCGGACGTATTGCACTAGAAAGAATGGGATATACAGTGGAAAGATATTATGCAAGCGAAATAAATGCTCCTTCCATTAAAGTGGCATTAAACAACTATCCTGATATTGTTGAATTGGGTGATATAAAAAATTGGAAAGAATGGGATATACAGTGGAAAGATATTGATTTATTGATTGGCGGAACACCATGCCAGGATTTCTCACAGTTAGGGAAAGAGAAACTGAACTTCGATGGCGAGCGTTCGGGATTATTCTTTGAATATGTCAATATACTGAACCATATCAGACAGTTCAATCCTAACATAAAATTCCTGCTTGAAAATGTGAAGATGAAATCCGATTGGGCTGACTTGATTTCGTCACATCTTGGAGTAGACTATGTGTATATCAACAGTTCCGATTTCTCCGCGCAAATGAGAGCAAGATACTACTGGTGCAATTGGGAAATACCTGCATGGAAGGACAAGGGAATACTGTTCAAGGACATCATTACGGACGGGTATGTGGAGAAAGACAAATCATGGTGTATGCTTGAATCATGGAACAGATTTGCCAAGAACCCCGAATCGTTGTTAAGAAGATATAAAAAATCACTCACACCGTTGATATTCAACTCACCCGACTGTAATCCCGAAAAAGGTTTCAGAACGCCCAATATTACGGAAGCGGAAAGATTGCAGACAGTTCCAGAAGGATACACAAAGTCAGTACAGCCACATATAGGGATGGGGCTTCTAGGAAATGGATGGACTGTAGATGTTGTTAGTCATATTTTTAAAGGACTTATATCATAAAAAAAGTCAGATAAGTGGATTTATTATGGAAATAAAGAATGGAATAATAATAGATGGTGTGTTGCATGAAATGAGCAAAACATTCAATGAAAATTTCGATTGCAGCGAATGTTCATTGTGTAAAGAATGCAAAGAGTGTAAGATGGAGCATGAATCATACCTGTGTAATGTGATGGGATGTTTCTGTTTTGTCAATCGTGGCAAAGTAACGGATATTAAAACAGAGGAGGAAAAGAAATGAAACAGACATTAGAAAAAGCGGCTCATTCTTTCGCTGAAAGCAGAAGCAGCGGAAGTATGTTTCCGGCATATTATATGGGGTTTATCGCTGGCGCAGAGTGGCAGAAAGAACAAGCTATCGAAGTTCTTTCCTCCGTTTTAGAGAATTGGGTACATGGCGGTGATGCAGACTGTATCATTGCGGAGTTTGAGGAAAAACTAATGAAAACGAAATAAACACTCCCCCTTGCTGGTAAACGGCAAGGGGGATGATTGTACTTATAACCCAGGACCCATAGAAAGAAGCAATGTACTTTCCTTATATGCAGCACTGTTAAGGCTTACCCATACCCTTGCAGTTCCTGCATTAATCAGTTCCGATGATATTAATATTCTCACCTTCTTGTCAATGCTGGAATTGGCGGATACTTGGAAATTTTCTATTGTTTCTCTTGATTCACCTATAACCATAGGATCTTCAAATTTCTTACTTGCAAACCTAGACATACAACTATTATTACGGAAAGAAATAGAACTACTCGAACCGTTTCTCACTCTTACGGTAACTTCAATATATCCCATAACGGATGGCATCACTCCACCAATTATTGTTATGCTTACGTAAGAACCAACTATCTCTATATCTCTTTTACTTACCATTGGTACGGAATATGCTATATGAGCAATATCGGGGTCATCCTGCTTCAATATAGCTGTACTAAGGAAAGGATAAACTTCCCAATCACCAGCAGTCATACCCCACGAGTTTACAGTAACCATAGCGTATCCTGTTCCTATCTTCTTGTCGGCAGTAACACGTCTGGACATCTGACTGGTCTTGTGCTTAACGTAGACACCGAAATAGCAATCGGCTATCTCTGCAAAGTCACCCATGTTAAGAATATCAGTATCATGCCCCTCCGATGGCATCATTATAGCCGCAGAACAGACAAAATTACTACTTGTAAACTCATTGGTAGCAGTGTCTGGGCATGAGAACCCACTTATCGGTGCACTGGCACGATGATTGTACCCGTTAAAGTCAGTAAGGCGAAATGGAAACTTACCACCTGTCGGTGGGGTGTATTCCCATCCGTTCATACTTCCATCAGCGTGTTTTGGTGCATCCCAGTATCCTGCCATTTGGAAAGGTTTGACACCACAGTTCCCATCCCATCCTTGCCACCACTTTTCATTCGCACCCGGTGCAAGGCTTTCGTAACGTACAGGCTTGTACCGTGCCCACGGGTTTATTTTTCCGTGGGTGTTTGCACAAGCATATCCTAAATCGTAAGCCCCATTCACACTGCCTATGCCAAGAGTGGCGTAAACGTCACCATCCAAGTTTATCGGGGCTGTAATCTTTCCGTTAGAATGACCCATAATATTTTTATTAATTGTTAATTGTTAAGCTATCATCCCCTGTCTTCAGGCAGGGGATGATAGCGCTTTTGTTCATACATTCTTTTGGTTTTCTATATATTTTCTTACCGTTTCCTCGGATATATGTCCAATAGATTCTACAAAATAGGATCGTGTCCAAAGTGATGGTAATCGGCTACGCAGCCATGGAAACTCCTTTCGTAAGCAAACAGAAGAATAACCCTTCAACTGATTTATTACAAAATGAATGGCGTATGTAGATTTGCTTCGTATAAAAAGGTGAACATGGTCAGGCATGATATTCATGTTTTCCAGGGTGATTCCCAGTTCGTCTGCTTTCTGCTGCAACAGAATTTTCAATCGTTCATCTACCCCGTTTACTAGTACTTTCCGCCTATACTTCGGACAAAATACAATGTGATATCCCAAATTGGAAACGCAATGTGCATTTGATGTGTATCTTTTTGCTAAAGTCATAAAAAAAGTTTTTTTTCACTTGCAAATATAAGAATAATATTATATATTTGCAATACAACCAATAACAAATAATCTATGCTAAGAGCCTACAAATATAGAATCTATCCGACAAACGAACAGAAGGTATTGCTTGCCAAGACTTTCGGCTGCTGTCGCTTTGTCTATAATTGGGCACTAAAGCTAAAGATTGAAGTATATGAACATGAGAAAAAGTCCGTATCATACAAGACTGTCCAGGATATGATGGTTAACGAATTGAAGAAAGACAAACAATGGCTTAACGAAGTAAATTCACAAGCCCTTCTTAATTCCTCCGCAATCTTGACACCGCCTTTAAGAACTTTTTCCGTGATACTCATGCAGTAGGCTTTCCTAAATTAAAAAGCAAAAAGGACAGGCAGAGTTTTCAGTGCCCCCAGCATTGCGTCGTGGATTTCGGCAAGGGAACAATCACCATACCGAAAGTAAAGGATATTCCTGCTGTGTTTCACCGCAAATTCAAGGGAATGGTCAAAACCGTCACCATCAGCATGACGCCATCGAGAAAATACTTCGCTTCCGTATTGGTTGACACGGACATTGAAGAACTCCCGACAACACCGACACATGGCGATACGTGTTTGGGTATAGATTTGGGTATCAAATCACTTGCCGTATGTTCTGACGGGAGAACGTTTGACAACCCGAAAAACCTTCAACGAAGCCTTAATCGTTTGAAACTACTTCAAAAGCGGTTGAGCCGCAAACAGAAAGGTTCTGCCAACCGAAACAAGGCACGCATCCGCGTAGCTAGGTTGCATGAACATATTGCCAATTGCCGTAAGGATAACCTTCACAAAATCACCTATGCACTGACGCACGACAGCCAAGTGCGTACCATCTGCATGGAGGATTTGAACGTGAAAGGAATGATGCAAAACCACCACTTGGCACAAGCAGTAGGTGACGCATCTTTCGGGATGTTTCTTACGCTGCTTAAATACAAATGCAGTTGGTATGGTGTGAACCTCATTCAGATAAACCGATTTGCCCCAAGTTCAAAGACTTGCGGAAAATGCGGATATATCTATAAAGGATTGAAATTGAGCGATCGCAGTTGGATCTGCCCAGAATGTGGCACACACCATGACCGTGACTTCAATGCAGCTTGCAATATAAAGGAATTTGGCTTAAAATCCCTACCCACGGAGCGTGGGAAAGTTAAGCCTGTGGACTGTCCTCTTGTGGATGACCGACCTAGTGTCCTAAAAAGCAATGACAGGAAGAAGCAGGAAGAAGCTCACGCCTAAAGCGTGAGTAGCTCACTTCCTAATCTCTTTTCCAATTCTTTCACTCTTTTCTTTAATTTTGTAACCTCATCATCTACTTCCTGCAAACCTTTCCACACAACGGGGATAAGTCTTTCATAATCTATGGTGTAATAGTCCTTGAATATGTCACTGACCCACTGACTGTAACCGCCGGAAAGTAAATCCTGGGCGATAAGACCATAATTCCATTTTTTATGATTGAATATCTCGGAATTTCTCTTGGCAAGATTGTTCCAGTGATATTTCACGCTCTGGAATTTGCGGATAATACCCATAGCGTCATAATCCTGAATATCGGTTTTCAACCTTATATCGGAAGAGGACGCTTTGGCGGTTATTGCTCCGGTTGCGATGATATTAGCACTACTTGTAATATTCTTTCTTGCATATATTCCTCCACTGGTTGATATTGCAGTAGCTGTACTAAAATCAGTATTATCTCCATTTTCAACATAAAATCTCTTTCCCCCGAACACTCTCACCCATGAACTGTCTTGCATATATATTCCACCACCATAATTCTGATGATACCACCCTGAATTTCCTGTGCTTCTGAACCAATCGCTGCATTGGATGGAACTTGGGAGTTTTAAATATACATTACTACCACCATTTACATTAACGCCAGCACCTGTATGGGAGGAATCATGGTCTTGTATATAGAATGTTCTGGCAGTAGTCCACACATCCGCACTAGAAGCCCTACTGTCAGCCAGCGTGGAAGCACCTCTAGCCGATACAGCCACAGACGTGTTGGAGGTGGATTGCAGATTTTCCCATGCGGAAACGTTACACCCATAAGACCAATATTGATATTCAATGTTTGCACTGTGGTATGAACCAATTTGGCGCACCTGCAATTCAAAATTGTTTGTTCCTACACGTACAAGGCGAATGTTATCCATTCCTTTTGCAAATGTGGGGAGATAAAGGCGTGCTGAATTTTCAACATTTCCCACACTGCTATCAGAAGAACTAGGGCCACTTCTCATATAAAATATGGCACAGAAGTGATAATTCCATACTTCTGACTGTGCATGATTTCCATAGGCATACCATATCCTTCCCCAAACCGTTACTGACCTATATGGCGTGGCTCCCGATTCAGAACAAGCGAATATCTTTTTCCAACCATTATCTTCACCACCTAGAGCAAATTTTACTGCATAGCATCTACCTATATTGTAATTTCTAGGTAAGAAATTAAGATGCCAATTGTCCAGCATATCCGCGTTCAAGTTGGTATTCAATGTTGTTGACGAGCACTGATAAGGTGCTGTGCCTGTGCCTACGGTGGACACAAACCTGCTCGATTCAGCATAATTACCTATTACAACCTTGTTATCTTGCAGTACGATATTGCATAATACATTATTGCTTGAATTTCTTGAATCAATCCAAGCATAGGAACTTCCACCGCCCAATACCAACCGTCTAGCCGAATCCCAGTTTGCAGCAAGATAATTAGTATGGGCAGTAATAGCACCATATGTATCCAAATTTCCATTTCTTACATTCAGCCACATGGCGTTTTCCCCTTGTGCAACGGTTTGTCCGATTATTGTGGGATACCAGCCTATACCATTCCAAGAGCCAAAACGTAAATTTGCATCGGTTGAAGAAGCTGTATCACCACCACCATGAATCCAATTACCCGAAGATTTAACCACTCTTGTTCCATTAGGAATATAAAATCCTTTGTTGGTATCCATCGCCAAATCCCCTGTCATGGTGTCACCTGCTTTCTTCACGTAACGTCCGTCAGAATAGCTGGCGTAGTTTACATTGTCAAGCAACATTCTCCAAGGTCTTTTATCAGTACCCCATCCGCTTCTATACTGGATGCCATTGGATGGGTCGTCACTGGATGATGACGTATGGTTCGAGTACAGGTCAAATCTTGAATGGCCTGATGACATGGAAACCACAGCCCCGTAATCATATTTTTTCAGAGTTACCCCATCTGGATAAGCACCGTGGAAACTAAGTATGCCTATTTGTGACCATAAGGTAGAAGCCCCATCACCACTAGCAACTCCATGACTTCTTAAAAACGAATTTTCATGAAATCCGTCAAGAAGGTCTGCATTAAGATTACCCACAACAGTGTTACTTGCCACAATAAATGGAGCAGTGCCACTTGCTACGATAGATTGTAACGGAATATAGCTTACAACCCTGCCCGGTGCTATGCTGAACAAGTTCCTCAAAACAGAGCTTGTACAAATACTCTCTACCGTACCTGATATTGCACTTGCATAAGTCTGGAATAAATGGGCGGCAGCAATATGTCTTATTCTGTCAGGTCCAACACCACCTACGGTTGCGGCATCTGTATCACTGGGGCTTAAATCGTTTCCTTTAAACAGGACCAGCTCACCACTTTCCGTACCTCCCCAAAGTCTTTCAGCAATGAACGTATGGCTATAACTGCCCGGTCCATCTCCTGTCGTTCCGTAGAAATATATGGTGTTGGGAGAAGTACCGTTCCCTATCTTCAAATCACCGCTCATCGTTATGCTACCTACACCCGTCATATCTCCGCTTACGTTGGCTGTACCGTTGAAGGGCTGCCCCCAAAGGGTACGGGAAGTAGCAAGAGCGTGAGCGGAACTAGCCCAGTTATAATATGCTGGAAGTTCTGAGCCACTATCTGACGGTATAGTAGTGTACCAAGTCCTATTGGATATGTTTGTGGTAATGCCACGTCTATTTAAGATTGATACTTGACAATCACTGTAATCATAAAAACGCCAAAACAGTCTTACTTTCTTGGTTGTAGTATTATAGAATAATCTCCACATTGTATCACCAAGTGAAATAGTGCTTCCGTAATAATTCAAAGACCCAACATAACTTGTACTCTCTTGATTCGTTGTATGAAATACAATACTTATCATACCTGTACCTGCGTGCCTACTATTTACTAGAAGTGTCATGCTGTTAATAGACCATCCACCCGTCACAGTACCCTCAAATACCAATCTGTACCCTTCATTATTTCCGTCACCGCCGGAAAGTATTACATATTGGTTAACACCATCTGCCCGTAAAAATGAAGATTGATGATAACCGTCTAGTAAATCTGCATTTAAATTATTAACAAGCGTATTGCTTGAAACTATCAAAGGTGATAACCCTGTGGCAACAGTTGACATGAATCTAGGTGCTCTTACATCATTTGGAGTGACACGTAAAACCAGCTTGTTGTTATGGTCTACGACACCAAATCCTGCACTATCCGTACTACTTCCTCTAATGTTTCCTATATACCAGTAGGTGTCATACCAGTTGAACCTTAATCCGTTTCTTATAGAAGTAAGCCCACCATCATCGTTCTTGATAACTCCGTTATCTTTATAGATATTGGTAATATCACAATTTTCCACTCCCTTGAATACGATTGCGCCGGAAGTGGAAGCGGATGTAAGGGTTCCAGTCATAGTATCGCCAGCCTTTTTCACCCATCTACCGTCCAATACGGAAGTAGGGATATGACTTGCATCTATGACTTTACTTGAATCAGCCTTTTTCAATTCAGCCCACATAGCGTCAGCGTCAAGTCCTCCCTGCCCAGCCATGTCGTACAGTTTCTTTATCGTGTACGCATTAAACGTATTGCTAAGGTTGGAATCGGAGAAGGTTGTGCCGTCAGTAAGGTTTGCGAAGCTGTAAACGGTATTTACAACACCGCTGCCACCACCGCTACCACCTGTTTTCACGCCAAGAGCAGATACCCAACCGTCCGAGTAGAATCCTACCGTGTTTCCGTCTGTTCTATGCTTCACTCTCAGAGCCTTGTTTGCCGAATCGTAAACAAGTTGGGCATCTCCTATCGTAATGGCATTTGTTGACACTGATGGTGCTTGAACATTTCCTGCCTTATTAATCCAAACAGCACCTTCCGTATTATTGTGCCCATTAGGTCTTAGATTTATACTTCCATCTCCGAAGCTAGCTAGTATTGTATGACCGTCTGAATTTCTTAATGCTACATTTCCATCGGGATATGTTATACCACCGTTATTATTGAATACTATATTCTGACTAAACGTTTTTCTTCCCGAAATAGTCTGAGCAGTAGTCAAGGTGACGGCATCAGTAATCCCGTACCCTGCCAGTGTGGTAGGATTATCACCGACTGTAACACGCCCGTAGGTGTCTACTGTAACTTTCGTATATGTACCAGCCTTCACCCCTGTGGTGGCTAGTGACAATGTGCGGTTTGCGGACAGGTTTCCACCTCCCGTAAGACCAGTTCCTGCGCTTATCGTTATGGTTTTGTCCGCTTTCAGTGCAAGAAGTTCGGCTAGGTTGTCGCTTTCTGTAAGACCGTCAAGGAATGCTTCAAGTTCCTTCCATTTGTTGATAATGTTATCGGCATCGCTTCCTTCTAAAAAGTTGTTCAACTTGTTGCTTAACTGTGTTACGGTATTGTTAAGCGTGCCCAAATCCTGTTGTCTAGCGAATGTTTCTCCGAATACGGCAGTGATGGTTTTCCCGTCAGAACTAAGTGCCATGTTTGTTACGGCATTTCCACTTCCCGACTGGGTGATGTTTTTTATACCACCACCTTCCTTCGCTATTTTCCAAATCTCGTTTATCGTGTACGCATTAAACGTATTGTCAAGGTCTGAATCGGAGAAGGTTGTGCCGTCAGTAAGGTTTGCGAAGCTGTAAACGGTATTTACAACACCGCTGCCACCACCGCTACCACCGCTTCCTCCGGGCGATACGCCCAAAGCGGAAATCCATCCTCTGGTATAAAAGCCTATTTCCGTACTTCCATCTATATGCTCAAATGTGACTGCCTTGTTTACGGAATCATATATAATCTTTATATCGCCAACCTGCAACGACTGTGTTTTTACCGTGCCGCTTATGTTGGCATCTACAGCATAAATATTCTCCCATCTCTTCGATTCAAGACCGAGTGTGGATGCGTTGTTCACGCTAGGAACTACATTTGCCGTAGACAACTGACCAGTGAATATCTTGCTTGCAGTTACTGTCTGTTCCGTATCAAGCGTTACAAATTTATTGTCAGGAATATGGGATATGTGAATTTTCTTTGTCGGATCATCCTTTCCCAACTCCTGCCACAATTTGTCCGTATTCATTCCGCCTTCCTTGGCTAGCTTCCATATCTCGTTGATGGTATATGCGTTGAATGTATTGCTAAGGTTGGAATCGTCAAACGTCTTACCTAAATCGGCAAATCCGTACACGGCCTTAATCAGTCCGCCTTCACCACCTCCCGGTTCTCCGCTACCACTCTGTGCGCCCAACGCTGATATCCATTGGTTTGTATAGAACGCTGACTTGCATCGTAACGCTTGGTTTACTTCATCCCATTCAAACCATCCGTTGAACTTCTGAAACGATGCAATAAGGTCATTAAGTAGCTGTTCAGAGAAAATATTCGTTCCGCTTCCCGTACCACTTCCACCTAATGTTACATTTGTCGTATCCTGTGTTGAAGTAGTCTGATTCTCCTGTGCCAGCCGTTCATAGAAAGACAATATCTTTCTTCTTGCAATGGTGCATGAATATGACGGGAACATATTCTCCTTGGAGTATTTAATCTCCAAAGACTGTATCTGTAACTGCATATCCACTATCTGACCGTTATCAGAGAAATCGAACACGCCTATTCCATCATCCCTTACCTTTAGCATATTTCCTTCTATGAAGTCAATGAAAAGGTTAGGATGCTCAGCAACAAATCCGCTAGATATGTCAAGTGAAACGGTTCGGTTCTCATGGTCATATCTTGACAGGTAGTCAAGAGCCGCCTTTTCAAGCGTGTTCTCAGCCATTGTCACATAAGATTCGGGCATGACAATATTCAGAATGACAAACTCCGTTCCTGCTGCAATTGAAGGAGATTTACCATCCGTATAAAGCGGAAGTTTGGCATTGTCGCTATCCGTTCTGTAGCATGATATTTTATATCGTGCCCCCTTATTAAACATGGCAACATCCTCTTCCGTTTCCCCCGTATCACCGTTCACCTCACCGTAAAGAGGAATAATACCGTTTTTGTTTATCTTAAATTCCGTGCCTGTATAAGTTCCTGTACGCATACTGAACACCGCATCCGTCACAGAAGCGTATTTGTAATAGAACCTGTCCTGTGAACCGTCCTGATTACCGAAATGTATGTTGCAGGTCATTTCCTCACTAAAGCCTATCTTACAGCTTCCGGCAGGAACATCTGAATCAAACGTGAACTCAACACGTATGGTGACTGTCGTATTCTGACCTTTTTCTATATATCCTACAAGAGAGGTCTTGTCGTAAGGTATTTCAAGCATACCAGTAGCACCTTCCTCTCCGATAACAACCTCTTTCAAAGGAGAAGCCTGACCCAATACACGGTTTAAAACCATACGTAGGTTAATCTTAACCTTTTTCCCTAAAGCATCACTTCCTATAGGTAATATGCTGAAAAGCATCTTTCCTGAGAATGATGCAGTAACCTTTACAGGCTGGTCATAATATGCCCTTGTACCATATATATCAAAACTCTCGAAATCCCTGTATTTGTCAAACAGAGCATGGGGTTTGTACTGTGGCTGCACATTGTCGTTTATCTTTCCGGATGAATCACCGTCCTCATACACCTTGTACCCTAGGTTGAATCCAGGAGAGGTCATATAAATGAAGAAACTGTCACTATCATCACTCTTTATAGGAGTAGAACCGATAATCTTATCTATTCGTGTAGATGCGCTAGCACCCTCACCTGCCACCTTTCCCGATTGAGGGTCTGGTTCTCCATCCGCCTTGTATGTATCCCATTCTGGAAGTCCTGACGGGTACAGATCGCCAAGTTTTTTCCCTCTGATGGAAGGGTATATCCCACTGAACGTGTTTGATATGGTTTTTCCTCTCACACCATAGTTCTTCAATCCGTATTCGCTGTCAATATAATATCTTATATTCCCGTCAGAATCATTCGGAAGAAGGATGTACGGGCAATAGCGTGATTCATCGGCAGGCTTAGCGTCTTTCTTGTATTCGGGAGGAACGTTCCTGCTTCCACCTTGTGGTATGATTCGGGTTATGACAGGTGTGCTTGTATCTACGGAAGAGGAAACTTTTACAGCACCCCCACCGTCACCCTGCTTGAATGTCCAGTTTACGGACGGTCTTGTCTTGTCCGTAATGGTTATTATCCCACCGTTCGCTGTCGTTGAGAAGTAATAATTGAGATAAAACTTGTCATAGAAGTTCTTCAATGCTTCAAACAGGTTGGTCCCATCAGATATGTCAATCATATCTTCTGTGAGATCACCTTCCGCATCCACATTCAATGTCCATGTGCCAATGCCTGTATATCCTGCACCCAATGACGCATTGTAAGATTCTATATTTGCTTCGATGCGTGCGGCAAGCTGTTTTGCATCACCCCAAAACTGGAACAGACCGCCATGTGTGTATCTTATCTTATTTATTTCCCCACCTGTTCCGCTTACTATGTCAAGAAATGCCACATTCTGCAAAAGCACCTCCTTACCGTAAAACAGAAGGGAGTATTTGTATTTTCCTGCTTCGTTAAGATTATCTCCCGATGGGGCTTGGTACAGGATGAATGTATTACCGTTATATACGACTGTATCGTATTCCGATTCACTCTTTGAGTTGTATGCCTTGAACTCTATCGGAACAACGGAAACGACTTCACAAGTCAATTTTCTCACTTCCTGCAAAGACGGGCTGTATGAAAAATCAGCACTCTCCGCAATAACCCTATTTCCTCTTTTAATCTGTAAAATCATTGGTCTTTAAAGCGTTGGTTGGTCAATACTGAAATTTAACGAAAATGTATAGGCGGACACAAGTCGGTCCGGGTTCTGCAAGTCCTGAACGTCCTGATAACTCATCTTTGCGCCTGTTTCAAAACCCGTGCATCTTATCACCTGCTTTGCCGATTCTCCCCATACATCATTCCATATAGAGAAAGAGGATGAACCGTATGGCGTACCGGGAGTGGCAGGTATCACATTGGTTATATATGAATAGAACGAACGGATATTCGTCTTTACCGTTTCCACATCTCCCAAAGCGGCAAATGTTATGCTTCCTTCCGTTGGCTGGTAAACAGGCGTGACAGGTTCGTACACCTTCTGACCGTTCTTGTCATACCATTTTTCGGCATAGGCTTCCTTTCTTGTCGGCAAATCCCATAATCCCTTGCTTTCAAGTATATACAGCCTGTATGTGGCATACAAATCCTTTGCCGTATCGCTTCCTTTCTTTATAAAATATTTAGATATAGCCATTCGTGTACATTGTTTATTAGTGCAAAAATAACAAAAATAGTCTTAGAAACCATCTAGTTTTAAAAAATAATTTTCTATATTTGCATCATAATCGGTGCTTTGGATGAGTGGTTTAGTCAACGGTCTGCAAAACCGACAACAGCGGTTCGATTCCGCTAAGCACCTCAAGTGATTGGATTTTTTTTGTTCATAATCAAACTGGAACGCCCTGCCAACTGTGAAGCTAGCAGGGCGTTTGTTTTAGTCAATTATAACCTTTATCGCATTTCCGCCTGACCTTGGGGCAATGGAAACGACACTTAGGAGTGCTGTCTTTATCGCCATAGTTGCGGCAAGCTGCTGCTTGAGAACTTCAAGCTGTGCCAGTTGTATGACTGTCATGTTTATTCCGCCCGTTCCTGCCGAACCACCGTTTAACGATACCAACTGACGGAGAAGATCGCTTTGTACAACCATTTCGTATCTCATCCCGTTAAGATACCCCAACGCTTGATTAAATGCATTCTCGTCAACTCCTGCAATGGCATTGGACAGACCTTCCGCATTTTCCTCCGTTTCAGTAAGCATACCACCAAGGGCGTTGTTTATCTCATTGACTACACCTCCGGCTTCCGCAAAGGCTGATTCCAATGAACCCATTACATTTCCTAGTATTATAAGTTCATCCTTATCTATCTTGTTATCCGCAAACATACCACCTTTGCCGTCTGCTCCGAACAATGTGGTCTGTACCTGTTGCATTGCCTTTTCTATGTATTGTTGCTGTACCCAACTCTTAACAACATCTCTCATAACGTCTGCCACAGTGTCCTTATAAGCCTTTGCAGCATCCTCGCCTTTCAGCCATGCTTCAACAAGAGCATCACCTATCTGACTAGCCCAGTCTTTCAAGTCAATACTATACAACTCACTGGCAAGTGTTTCTGTATAATATCTTATCTCGTACTCTAATTCTTTTATGGTCTGTTTGTATCCTTCTACCTTTTCCCTGTCGGACTTTTTCTTATCTTCTTCGGCAGCAAGAATATCCTTTTGAATCTGCAACTGTTCTTTTAAGTTGGAAACCTGTTGGGATGTCACCTCATCAAGTCTTGCCGGGTCTATAATGTGCTCAAATTCCTTTTCAAGCATATTATATATATTGGTCAACTTCTTTGATTCAAATTCAAGATCTTCTATATGCTTTTGGAGCCTTTTGTCATGCTGTCTGTTAAATGTAGCGATAACATCAAGAGGCATGGATATTGCCGAGCCTATCGCACCTGCAAAATCACCGCTTTTGAATGAATCCCATGATTTCTTCACGCCTTCATTCATAACTCCCATAACTTCCGAGAACTGGTTCATTTCTCGCATAAATCCGCTCTCGGTATCCTTACCCATAGAATCCATGAGGTTGGACACGGATGCTATTATCTGCTGCATGGCTTTTATGGCATTGTATATGTTGGTTATGATAAAGTCGATAAGATTTACCGTCTGCAAAGCGTTCTGTGCGGCAGCCATCATTCCTTTACCAGTCTTGACAGCTTCCTGTCCGCTCTTATATCTTGATTCGGCTTCCGACTTGGCACTCAAAGCGGCATTGGCGGCTTCTTCATCACCATTCTTCATTGCGTCCTCATATGCCTTGGAAGCATTTTTGATGTCAGCCATAGCCTGTTGCATATCATTCATACCTGCCATCATCTTTGACTTTCCAGCATCATATCTCTTGTTGTACAGACCTTCAATACCATCTTTCATGTATGTTTGCAAGTCAGACTGATTGTTCTTCATCATCTTCTCTATCTGCTTGTCCACGCGTTCAAGTTCTTTCATGTACTCTCTTGCACTGATAGCACCCGATCTGAATGCACTATTAAGCATTTCCCTTGTCTTGTCAGCTACAGTATTTGCAGCTTCCATAGACATTGCTTCCACCGCACCGAAGAAGTTTTGATAGTCGGTAGTCAACTTAAACAAGTCCATCTCTTCGCTTTTCTGCAATGCGGAAGTCAAGGATGTATTACCCATTCCTTCTGCGGTTGCGATCTTTTTACGGTACTTTTCTCTGATAATATCCACCTGGGTATAATAATCTCCATATTCAGCCAAATCATTAGCATATTGTCTAGCCATCTCACCGAAATAGCCTTTCCATGCGTCAATCATTCCTTGGATAACCTCTTTCTGATCTTTTCCGATATTCTTATTCCCCTTAATGGCCTCCTGTATCTGATTTATATACTGGTTCATTGAGGTGAATGAAGATGTGTCGGGCACGACAGAAACGCCAAGGTCAAGATTCATTCTTGCCAATACGGATTGCAGATTGTTATATATACCTGCCGCAAAACTTTCAGCCATAGTAGATGTGTCACCGCTGAACTGAACGGCAAGGTCTAAGGCAAGTTCGGAATCACCCGTTATTCCAAGTATGTCACTGTAAAAGTCATACTTGTTCTTGTATCTGTCAAACTCATCCGTAATCCTCTTCATCACCTTCTTGGCTGCATCAACATAAATTTCAGAGGACGATTCGGCTGCTTTCCTTGCGTTCTTTACCGCATCCTGTGGAGCACGTGTTTCCAATTCCTTTGTAGCCTTGTTGTAATTGTCAACAATAGCCTGTTTGTCATATACAATATCCACGCCAAGTTTTAACGCCTTTGAACCGTAGATGGCTTCAATCTGCTTTTTGGCTTCTTCCTTACCTATGTTAATGCTCAAATCCTTGAACTTGGAATAGGCGGATTCAAGCAATGACAACCTGTTTTCCCAAAGGACAGCAAGAGGATCTCTTTTCTTCTGCTTTTCCAGTTTAAAATTAAATTTTTTTGCCAATCCCTTAGCCTTTGACATCACTTTATCGGCAGCGTTAAACTCGCTTATTATTTGCCTTAATATTTCAAGTTCTTTGGGGTCTACCAATCCTGTCAGTTCGTATTTATCCCTTACTTTTTTCAGTTTACCCTTTTTGGAAAATTTGTCAATAGTTCCCTGATATTTTTCTATTGTACTCTTTGCATCTTTATATTCCTTTTTTACGGCATCAAGAACATCCTCTACAGTCTTTACCTCTGGCGTTTTGATTGCTATAGTCCATGCTTTTCCTGTAATTTCGTCAAGAGATTTTTTCCATCCCGTCAATCCTTCTTGTGCTTCCTTATCGTCAAGACGTATTTGCACTTGCCATTCTTTTCCAGCCAAATCCTCAAATACTCTTGTAGCGTTTTCTCCAAATTCCTGTGCTTTAGTGAATTGTTCTATCTGGGATTTTAAAAAATACAATTGCACTTCATCGTTCAAATTAACACTTCCAAACGCATCAACCAATCGTTGTTCTACATATCTTGCAAACTTATTAAACGATAAGGATATTTTTGTCATTTTCCCTTGTATCCCTACTTCTAGTTTGTCATATTCCTTCAATAGGACATTGCTATCGAAACCAACCTTATCGGTAAACAACTGAAAGGAACCAGCACTTTTTGTTTCAACAGCCAAAGAACGTACCTTTTCTATTATTGTTGCAGCAGACGCACCCTTGTTTATCAGATCGTTTAATTCCGTAGTCCATTTTTCTGTATTATTACTAACCTTGGCTATTTCTTTTGCGGCATCTACCACTTCACCCCTAAATTGTTCTATACGATTTCCAGCAGCAGATAACGCCACAGCACTTTCTTCATAATCTTTCAACAATGTAGATAGTGAATCATCTTGCCAAAAGAAAGCGGATGTGTCGGATGCTTTATCTGCTTTAAGAAACATATCCGATTCAAGAATATCCAACTTATAAGCAGATTCCAATTGAGAAAGTGCTCTCTGTAAAAATTCTACACGCTTAACAGCATTATCTATTCCTTTATTTTGTTGAATAATAGATTGTCCTATATTGCCATATTTAGACAATACTCCAGTAAGTGTTTTCTCATACGACTGCAACTGTTTCGTGTCAAGCTGTTCAAGGTTTTCCAGGGTGAGTTTATCGAAGTTTATCTTGTCAAGGTCTTTTTGCAAATCACTGTATGACTCACGGAAAGACTTTGCACTATCCTTTATCTTCTGATTGAACTCTTCCGAACGTGCAGACATGATATGAAACGCTTCCGCTACAAGTCCTGCAACGGTAAGTATCGTCATAAGCGGATTAGCTTTTATCGTAAGCCACAATGTTTTCAATGAATTTGTCAATCCGAATGTTGCCAGTTTAAATCTATTCATCAACATTGTCGTTTTTGTCATAGACAACATTCTTGCAGCTTCCGCACCTGTCAGTTTTAGTTCGGTGACAAGAAGATGCCGTTCAGCCTGTGTCAGCATATTCGTGGCAAGAATACGTTTTGCCATCTCTGCCGACATCTTTCCCGAATTAACGGCAGCAGCTATCTCTACGGCAGACAGTTTGGATGCTGTCGCTATCTTCCATCTCTCGGCAGTAGTGAGCGTTCTGTACATCGCAGCCTGTTTAAGCAACTGGGCTTCCCGTAATTTCTCAGCTTTAATGGCATTAGTTGTTGCAACAACTTCTTTACCAAGCATGGCTGTTCTAGCTAGCTGTAATCCCTTTAATGCGGCATATCCTACAGCAACGCCCTCTATTGCTTTAGAGAAGTATCTCCAGTTGTTCATTGCATCGGTTATACTTACGACAATACCTTTCAGAACGGAATCATTCGCCTCACCTATATCATTCATCATAATCTTGTATGAATCGGCAAGGTTGCTTACCATACCTTTCAAGGATGCGGCTTGTATTTCCTGCATCTTGTAGAACATACCACCATCTTCCGTCATTGTGGTAAACATCTCCCGAATATACTCGAAAGGAATCTGACGTTTTGATATGGCGTCGAACACATCATCAGTAGTTTGAGCCACGCCTCTTACTTCTTCCAGTTTTTTTCTTAATGCGTCCAATGCAGGAATACCAGTTTCTGTCAACTGACGTAATTCCTGTCCCCTTAACACACCTGCGCTTCTTATCTGTCCATAAGCTAGAATAATACGCCCCATATCAACACCAAGACCTGCGGAAACGTCCGCAAGGCTTTTCATTGTACCGTACAATTCATTGACAGGTATCTGGAATGCTGCAAGCTGTTTGGTATATCCAACCAAATCACTGAACTGGAAAGGAGATATTACAGCAAGCCCCTTAATCTGACTGAATATCTGGTCAGCCCGTCTTGCATCCTGTATAATGGCACGTAAAGATATCTGTTGCAGCTCGAACTCCCCACGAATGGAAACAAGTTCCTGAAACATATCTCTGAAAAAGTAGAATCCTGCATAAGTCTTTATCGTATTAACAAACTCACGCATCGTTCTGCTCTGCTTTGTCAGTTCCTCGGAAAACTCTTTTGAACTTGCAGCATTTTTCTGATTGGTCTGCTGCATCTTTGTTCCATAGGATGTGGCTTCGTTTACAAACTTGTTATGCTCCTGTATCTTCCTGTTTAGAAGAGTAAGGGTACGGTTATAGTTTGCATCAGTCGTATTAAGTGCATTACGCCTGTTCGTCAATTCAGAAATAAGATTGTTAGCCTGATTGATAGACGTAGGATTGATATTAAGCAATTCATTCGTTGATGTTTTTCTTAAAGATGATTGCAACTTCTCCAATCTGCCTTGCAATTTCTGAATAAGAGCGTCAGCCTTTGTTATCTGATTGCTGTTTAAAGGAACTTCAACCTTGAATTTATTCAATAGTTCAAGTCGTTTTTGTATGGCAGCAATCTTCTTGTTCAAGTCCTCAGCACTTCCCTCAGGCATACCAAGGGCAAGTCCAGACTGACCAGAAAGGTATTGTAGATACTTCTGATTGGTCTGCTGCATCTTTTTATTCGCCTGTTCCTGCTTTGATGCTTGTCTATCCATCTCCTTTGTCCGTGCAATCTCCATCTCGTATTGCTGGCGTAGAAGATTAAGTTCTCTCTCATCGGAAATGGACAATTTGGGTGCACTGTTAGCAGTAAGGGAATATGCCGTTTTCAATCTGTTCAATTCAGCCACAAGATCATCTATCGCTTTCTTCTGACTTTCAAGATTGGCTTTTCTTGTAGCCATTCCCTTATCTCCGCCTGCATTGCCTAGGTTACGGTAAGTCTTTTCCAGTTTGTCATACTCTCTTGTCGCTTCGACAATCTTGTTTGACAACCCTTCCATCTGAACAAGTATATCCATTTTCTTGTTCGACTTTCCTTTCCCTACCTTGGACGCGTTTTCATTCGCTTTATTTATCTTATCTACAACCTCGCTAAGTTCTGCATTCATTTTGCCTATATCGGTCAACATAGGCTTGAAGGACATCTCCTGGTTAAAGGTGTCCTGCAACTTCTTCTGTATATCCTTTATCTGTTTGTCAAGACCGGAATCATCTAGACCGATCTTAAACTTTAATGCTCCTAAATCAACATCAGCCATAGTTATTATTTTTTAATAAAGGCAAAAATAGCAAAAATAAACATAACAACATGATTTACAACAAACAAAAATCCATTAGTATTTTTTAACATATTTAAAATGGTACTTAAAAACGATTATGTTATCTTTGCAATAAAATAATTTTTTAACTATGGCTATAGAAGAAAACAAAGTAACACTCGTTGGCGTAAATTCAGCCAGCGTAACATTCAGCAATGAAGCTAATGTGGAAAAACAATACAAGGTGAATGCGAATGTAAACGTATCAAACGGAAAAAACATTGATTCATTTGATGGCGGAGAGGTGAAGTCATTGGAATCAGAGAACCAACTCGCCACATTCTATTTCAATCAGAACGGTGGTATCGCAATCAACTACAACGATCATCCCGATTTGGAAGCACAAATTGCTATCATTACCATCATCAACTATTTCGTAACCGATGTGAAAAAATACATTAACACGAAAGGAATCTCATCAGTTTCAATCTAAAAAGGCAAGAAAAATGACGAACCAAGAAATGTTTTTAAAGAGATTAACTCTCTTGAATATCCCCTTATCACTAGAAGGGAAGGAACTTCCATCAGAACTGAAAGCAAAAATCATGCTTATGCGTGTCGCTTACGACAAAGCTGCAAAAGCATTCGATGATGATATGCAACAGGTTCTTAAAGAAATAAAGAAGGAAGGATATGACGAGCGCGCACAGAAAATCAATCGCATGAAAGAGATTGACGGTAAGGAAGATGCGACAAAAGAGGAAAAGAAAGAAGCGGATGAAATCAGAAAGACAGAAGAAGATTTCAACAAGGAAACAGAAGAGTTGAATAAGGCATACTCCGAAGCATACCAAGAGAAAATGAAAGAGGAATGTGATATGAAGCCTAGATACTTCGCCTTTGAAGGATTCACTAAAATCATCGAACTCATTGGTACTGACGGTGCAATTAAGGTGAAATGGAACTCTCCCGAAGCATTGGAAATACCGAAGGAGGAATTTATCTCGCTTATCGCAACAAATCTTGTCGATAACCTCGAATAATATATAAGATATTAAAGTTTACTGTATATTTTATATATGCTTCATTTGGAGTCAGGTTATTAGCCTAAGCACTTTGAGTGCTACGTTGGATGAGAATGATATATAGTTACCTACGGATGTTTACCCAAGTCTGTAGCTCTAAGTTAAGTGGTTAAAAGGAGTAGCGTATTCGGTGAAACGGTGCTGCTTATGAAAACCTCATCCAACATTGGCGATGGGTATTTAACGGGAGTAATCCCGACTTATGTTGAATAAACATTAATTTAAAAGACAATGGAAGCAACAAGAAAGATGTTTCTTATAAGAAATTGAAATATATTTCATATGGGTTGATTGATGTGACGAATAAATGAATTTCAGATTTATAATATGATTTAATGTTTTTAACAATAAAACGCACATGAATAAGCCGTTTTCTATATTGCTATTTTTTTTGTTACTGTCGTGTTCTTGTTCACGCAAGCTACTTCCATCTTCGACAAATACAACCATAGTAGACCACAACACGACAGTAACGGAAAGAGTAGTATGGCAATCAAAAATAATAACTCTTCCAACAGAACACATACAACATACAACATTTGAAGATAGTTCACACTTGGAAACATCATTAGCCATATCAGACGCTAAAATAATGTCGGATGGCAGGCTTTTTCATAGTTTGAAAAACAAGAAAGACTTTCTACAAGACAGCATCCCATCCTTGGAAAAAGAAACGGTAGTGACGAAAGATTCGATAATAACCGTGGAGAAAATTGTAGAAGTAAAGGTAGAAAAGGAATTGTCTAAATGGCAAAAAATACTAATCAATCTTGGATACATAGGTATCGGTTTCATATTGTTTTCAGGTTACAAAATAGCCCGAAAGTTCGTGTAACTTTCGGGCTTATTTTATTGGGGATTGATAAAATTTATGGAGCGTAAGATCGTATATTAATGCTATCCGGTGTTTAATACATAACCTATGACATCATACTACTAGACTTTATGAATATAGCTCTCATGCTTAAATTTGTCCATTGATTTTGCCCAGATTGTTGTGCTTGTAAATTAACACGAACCATTTTAGATGTACCTGTAACAAAATCTTCAAAGGCAGATCCAACGGTTACATAAACAGTCTTAGTTTCTTTACCAGAAAGTATTATGTCTGATGTCATAGGATTCATGTCTATTCCTGTAACAAACTCAGCATTATAATATCTAGATACAGAATCGCTTCCACTTGAATTAAGAGTACCGTTAACTTCTATACGAAATCTATATTGTTTGGTTATGTTAGTATTCCCCTCTCTTTTATTAGTAACCGTAAACTTAAATAAAATATTTGAATATTTAGTATAGATATCAAACGGGTTACTAGGATTTATGCCAGCAGTAAGATCATGCCAATTCATTTGACCATAATATGCAATACCGTTAAGAAGAGCAGATATTAAAGGTTCATTTACTATTCTAAATATCATAACAGGATAATTGTCATTATCCCAAGGAATAGGAACACTCATAGGATATGATTCATCTCGTAGGTAAAAAAGTGCATAAATATTTCTCCCAATATCAGATTCAGAAAATCTAAATTCTATTTGAGTACCCATTCCTCCGTTTTCAATAGGCGTACTAGCCAAAATAGTTCTTATAACAGCAGGAACAGGCATAGTAGTAAGCGGATTTTGATAATACAAATCAACAGCTAATTTAAGTTTAGAAACCGTATGGCTTAACGCATAATCCAAATCACTAAGGACTATACTATTTTCTGAAACTTTCGTATAACGTACTTGATATAAATATACCGTCTGAGCTTGATAATTTACTGTAACAACATCATCTTTAATTACGCGCGTCCTTAAAAACGTTTCCGCATTATGATAATACCCATCAAAATCCAATAGCCTAAATGGTTCGCTATTTCCACCTCTTGGAGGCTCATATTCATAAGATGTATTATTTTTGTAACTAGACAATACATCCCCATTGACATTTACGTTCAACCCGCAATTAGCATTATTATCACCTTTCCACCAAGTATCTAATTTTAAGTTTATAGCCACATCAGCATATCTTACAGGCTTTTTCTTACTCCATTTATTTATTTTCCCATGCGTATTTGCACACGCATATCCTAAATCATAACCGTTACTAGTAGGACCGATGCCTAGAGTAGGATATACATCACTATCCAATCCGACAGGTGCGGTGATTTTACCGTTAGAATGACCCATAGACTACACCTCCACAAATTTATTGCAGACGATATTGCCGCCCATTGTCAAACTACCCGTCACACGTACATCACCATCAATAATGACAGCTTGTGACAAATCAAACTCTTCTGGTAAATCACTACCATCTAAGGCTATTATCTCATAAAGCCCCTCTGTCGGGATAAAGCCCCTCTGTCGGGATAAAGCCCCTCTGTCG
>OHPT01000014.1_pt1 | contig 88466 bp, 73 predicted proteins | sample 1577831 | NCBI WGS metagenome assembly OHPT01 (sample SAMEA3879530, study PRJEB24766) | human gut metagenome | biome: human-associated habitat; feature: feces | place: USA | collected 1985/1987 | reverse complement strand
TGCGTTTACACAAACCTATGACGACTTGCAGGGACACGGTAGCCGATTGGAGGTTATTTTGCCGTGTCCTTTTCTCTTTTTCGCAGTATCCATGATCTGCACCAGCTAAAAAAAGCGTAGCCCCTCCATCGGAGCAGTCCGGCTTTGGATATGAACTATACCATGTAAGCAATCTTCTTTATAAAACATTTCTGCGTCCAGCAGGTCTGTTGCGACTTGCTGGGCGCTTTTTGCTGTTTTCCGAGGACAAGCCCACCTCGAAAAAAATTTTTGAGAAATTTTCAAAAAGGAGGCTTTTAGCGGGTAGCGAGCGGCTTTGCGTTCGCCTTGCTAGCGGAAAGGGAGAAACCCACCTCATTCCCCCAGGAAAGGGGGTGAAAAGATGGATATGATCCCCCGCAATGACTATGGCGAGCGGTGCCAGTTCGATGCTTACTGCAAACTGGTACTGTACCATGAGGCAATCGACTACCTCCGGGAAATGCAGAGGCGCCGTGATACCGTATCTTATCCCTATTTATAAAGCGTTGCAGAAGTCCAAAAATGCCCGCAAAATAAGAAAAACAGAGGATGTTCAGACACCCTCCGTTTCTTCATTCGGCTTTTCAATTTTTAAGGCCCCGTCAATGGCACCTTCCACGATAGGCAAATACTGTTCCGGGCAGAGTTTCAACTTCTGTCCGACCCGCTGGCGCAGCTCGCTTTCCTCTCGCATGATCTCTGGATTGAAATATCTCTCCATCGGCAGGCCGCAGATTTTTACAAGCTGTATGATGACCGGCAGGCTGAGGATCGTGCCCTCGTTTTCAATGTTGGCAAGATACCTGGTATCAATATTCACCTTTTCGGCTAAATCTTTTCGTGCAAGGTTCTTCGCCTTCCGTGCTTCTTTTACATCCGCACCGAAAGTTTCAAAACCGGGGCAATCTTCGATTTTTGCCATATTGCATCATCCACATACATTCTATATTTCATAGTCTGCCTGTGGAATGTTGCGATATGTGCTTGTTCTAAACTTTATATTTCATATTACCGATTGAGCAATATATCCGAGCTTAATAGCTTTTGTTATCATCTCAACGGTAGAGCTAACTTGCAATTTTTCAAAAATATGTTGCAAATGATTTGATACTGTTCGTTCACTAATAAAAAGCTGTTCAGCGATTTCGCGGCGCCTAACTCCTGATGCAACCAATTCGAGAACTTTTCTCTCTCCGTCTGTCAGCTCTTCTATAAATACTTCTTCCCGTGGGAAGTGTGTTGCCCCATCTTTGATGGTCAATAAAATGTGCAATAACTCATCTGGTTCTACATCCTTACTGATAAACCCTCTTGCACCGATCCTCTTTGCTTCTTTGCGATAAACAGGAAGATTATAGCCAGAGAGAATGACTATTTTTTGATCTGGAAAACGCTCCAACAAATGTTGTGTGAGCATTAAACCGTCCTCGTCTGTCAGTCCTCCTAAGTTAATGTCAATCAGTAAAATATCTGGTAGTTCTGTGGCAATTTGTTTTTCCAAATCTTGAATATCCTTTGTACTGGAAAATTGCTCAATCTCTGGATTATCATACAGGGCAATCGAAAGACTCTTGGCAAAAAGTATATGGTCATCGACCAACAAAATTTTCATACGAATCACCTCCGTTCATAGGCATAGAAATGACAACTGCCGTTCCGCCGCCAGTAGCGGGTTGGATGTTCATAGTGCCATCTAATAAACTGACCTGTTCCCCAATAGAAGCAAGCCCCTGATGTGAACCTGACTTATAAGTGAACGGTTTGAACCCAATACCATTATCCGTCACCTTTAGGGTAATGCGTCCGTCCTCCTGCATCAGCAGCACATCGATTGTCGTTGCGGAGGAATGTTTTAACGCATTTGTTACCAGTTCTTTTATCATTCGATAGATGAGTACATTATATGGCTCTACAAGAAATACATCTTTATCGCAGTCCAAACATATATTTGCAGAATGGTTTTCTTCCATTGAATCAAGCAGATTTTGAATATTTTCCTTTAAGGTCAGACTTTTTACCAGATTTGGGTGATAAGTCTGCATTTGAAAACGGATGGAAGCATTTAATTCTGTCAACGTATTGAGAAGTAACCTCCTTATCTCTGGCTGTTCTGCTTTACATAACATGTTTTTGATGGAAAGCAGGTTTTGCAAAATATTATCGTGCAAATAGTTGGAAAAATCTTTTTTTAAGTTTTCTTCCCGTTTAATCTGTTCCAGTGAATAGGCGTAGAAGTGCTGACGATCCGTGGGGTTATTATAGTTGGTCGGCTGTCTGCAAATCCGCACATACAAAAGGATATTGTAAACCTGTGCCAGCAGAACCACTATGTAAACACTCATCAAAATTGCCATAAGTGGGATTTGAAAAAGATATGCCATTCCAACAAGTCCAACCAATCCGACAAAAACCAGAGCAACGATATATCCCCCTGACAGCGTTAAAAATTGTACCTGCTGTGGATGGTATTGGAACACGATACTATGAATACATACAAATGCCAGCATAACGGGGATGTAGCTCCCCATGCTTGCCATATATTCTGCTTCCCTGTGAAAAACGAAAAGGTATATTACAAATGGAATTACTACAAGAGCCAGTGGAAAAAGCAGACGTTTCCTTTGACTTTTCAGCACAAAGACAATTCGTTTTCTCTGTATGATACCAACGACAGCAAGAGCCAGTGTCGAGATAAAAAATTGCAGTTGGTAGGCTGTGAAAAAAGCCCTATCTGAAAAGAAGAAGCAAATAATTGCTGTTACGCAGGAAATTTTCAAAAAAGCAAGCAGCGCTTTTTGCCCCCGATAGGCGGAACTCTGAAATAAAAATGTCTGTATGAAATATGCTGACTGATAAAAACAGACAGGCAACAACAGCATGGAAACCGCTTTGGATATTGGCCGGAAATCAAACAGGTACAATAAGAATTGCCAGCCCAGCAACAATAACAATAAGGAAAAGTGGTTCAGAACCTTATTACATTTTACATTCTTATATGAGATATACGCCGCGTCAAAAAACAAGAGCGACAAAGATAGAAAATGAACAAGGTAATTGCTTTCTATATAATGTCCGTTGTACGCTATAAAGCCGAGATAAATGATCACGGCAAATTGATTCAACACACAAATAATCTGTCTTGAGAAATATGTGCTTTTCGTATTTTCCACCCCCATTCCTTTTCTAATATTGTACTGTCCTTTCCCAATGAGTTCAAGGTTACTATTCCAAAATATTTTTGAATAAACCAACGGCTGACACTGATGAAAGTGCCAGCCGCCGCTTTATATCAAGGCAATTTTATAGCAGGAACGTTTTGTTAGCTGGTAATAGATAGCATAGATAATGGAGAAGATCGCCACCGCCAAAAGGATCGGCGCAACAACGGCACTGTTCCGTCCGAGTAGATCGTCCATCAGTGCAGACTTATAACAAATCATCGCAAAAATACTGTGCAGCGATCCAATAACATAGGGAATACCGTAATAAATCTGTATCTGCCGACGCACACATTTTTTAATCATTGTGTGACTATATCCCATTTTCAGCATGATTTCATAGTCCGGTTTGTCATAGGTTACGGACGAAATATTTTGAAAGTAAAGAATACTGCCCGTAGCAATTAAGAAAATAATCGTAGTAAAACAAATTAGCAAAAAAGTGGAACTTGCATAGCGGACAAAGGTACTTTCTCTTTGCCATGCGCTTGCCAGATAAATGTTGTCCGGCATAGACGTTTTCAAAGCTGTGTAGGCAGTTTCATTAGAGCGCATTTTTTCACCATTAATACTGATAACCGAAACTCTATCTATGGTACTGTCACGCATTTTTTGATAAAGGTTATCCGACAAAATCAGCGTTCCAACACTGTTTGAAAAGCCAATAGGATTATCAATGCTTGTCTGTTTTACTGTTACATCGGTTATTCCTGTTCCAAAGTCCAGACGATACGAGGCTCCCATGTCAGAATGTTCATGGTCTGGATAGTATTTGATTAAAATGCAATCCGTATCTGATAATTCTGGAATATCCGTTTTCTTTCCCTGCTGAGAAAGCAGGGTGGCATAGTCTGTCCGGCTGATACATTCAAATCCGGGAATACGCCCCTTATCTTCACTGATACTGTATTCTGTCGGCAGACGATCAGAAGTTGCTTTTACTTTGAAAATAATCGTTTCATAAACTTCGTATTCCTGTTCGTCGCAAGCCTCCTGTAAAGCCTGCAAAGAGATTTCCTTTTCCTGCTCATTTGTCACTCGGTATTCAATGGCAGAGGGGATAATGCGCCGGAAAGATTGGTATGGATACCACATAGAAAGAACCGTCGAGCCAAAGACCGCCAGCGTCCCCGCTGTCAGCAGGATCAGCAGAATCAGTGATTTCGCATTAGAACGGATGCGGTGCATAAACTTTGGCACTACAATAATGGTATCTTCATGGTAAAGTCTGCTTTTTTTCTGCCGGATTTTCTGACAGACATAGGGTAGGAATGAGTACATAAACAGAATCGTTCCTGCCACAACACAAAGAAGTGTCAGCATGGCAATAGGAGAAAATCCAATGGTATTCCACAATGACTGCTTTCCCCGCATAATGTCCAATGCAAGGCCGTACCCTGCGCTGAGAAATCCGACACCCAATATCGCTGTTATTGCATGGGGATGGATCGGTTTTTCCGTTTTCTTTTCCAGTCGCACCAAATCAAGCAGGGTAGATTTTCGGAGCAGACTTGCGTTAGAAAGTATAAGTGTAATCAGCACGACGATTACAAAGGAAAGGATTGCCTTTACTGCTGCCGGGTAAATTAGAGGGATTGCGCTTTGATCTACGGATATTCCCAAAAGGGTCACAATCCCGGCGATTACGATTTTGTGGAGAATACTGCCAGTCAGAATTCCAAGAATCATACCGCCAAAGCAGATCATTACATTTTCAAAGATCAGTAATTTCAATATAGTTGATTTTCGATACCCAAGTAGCGAATAAATCCCTAATTCTCTCATACGTCGCCGCATAAAAAAACTATTGGAATAGAACATATAAAAAATGACAAATGCCATGATGAATACTGCTACTGTCCGGCACATGGTTTCCACTCTGACATCCGAAGATATTTTTTCCATGATGATCTGGTTCATGGAAAATGAAGTAAAGCAGAAGTAAATCATCAAGACAAAAGAAACGGAAAAAAGGTACAGGAAATAAAACGAAAAGTTCCGTTTCAGATTTTTTAAGGCGATTGCGGATAATTTCATGTTGCCACCCCCCCTTAACGCTTTTCGTCCTGTCTGGCGGCTTCTTGCATGATTTCCTCATAGAATTCACGGCGTTCCCTGTTACACCGTTTCAATTCGGAAATGATATGCCCGTCCTTAAAGTACAAAATGCGATCTGTATAGCTTGCCGCATACGGGTCATGTGTTACCATTAAAATGGTTGTTCCTAAAGCCTGATTGACTTCTGAGAGGGCAAAGAGCAGTTCCGTTGCTGAACTGCTGTCCAATGCCCCGGTGGGTTCGTCTGCAAAAATTAACGGCGGGCGTTTTACCATTGCACGAGCCGCCGCTACACGTTGCCGTTGACCGCCAGACAATTCACTGGGATATTTTTTCAGTTGTGAAGCAATTCCGAACAGTTCCGCAAGCTCCATCACTTTTTTATCAATCGTCTTTGCGCTTTCATGGAGCAAAGTCAAGGGAACTGCAATATTTTCCTGCACAGTCAGACTGTCCAACAAAAAATATTCTTGAAAGATAAAGCCGAGATTATTCTTACGAAAATCGGCTGCCTGTGTTTGACTAAGCTCTTGAATTTTTTTCCCTCCCATGCGGATGCTGCCGCTTGTAGGAATATCAATAGTGGATAGCACATTCAAAAGCGTTGTTTTGCCGGAGCCGGAAGCTCCCATAATACCGAGAAATTCACCCTGCATTACTTCAAAAGAAACATGATCCAGTCCTGGTTTCGGCTGGTTTGGATAGATTTTGGTGATGTCTTTTACTTCCAATAGTGTACTCATAATTGCTCGCTCCTTTCAATGTACACAGGCAGTATATCGAACACAGTAAAAAAGCGCATGAGTAAATCACGCAGAAAACATGCGTGATTTACTCATGCTGGATTTGTCCTTCCTTGATATGATATTCATAAAATAGAAAAAACCATATCTGACGGACGGCGACAAAAGAAAAAGCCGACGTACAGCAGAGATAATTACGGAGGATGGGAAAAGAGGAAACATGAAAAAACATCTTAAATTATGCGTAATAAGCTCAATATTTTTTGCCCTACTCGTTTATTTGATCTGGGGTAATACGGCGTTGACGGTAAGTAACATAAAAATTTCAAGTAGCCGTATTCCTATCGCATTTTCCGGGTTCCGAATAGCACAGGTATCAGACCTGCACAACGCAGAATTTGGGAAAGACAATAGAAAGTTGCTGGAATTGCTGTCAGAAAGCAAACCGGACATTATTGCAATAACGGGGGATTTAGTGGACGCAGGGCATACGGATATTGGAGTAGCTCTTGATTTTGCAAAAGAAGCGGTTAAGATTGCGCCTGTCTATTATGTAACAGGGAACCACGAAGCAAGCCTGTCACAGTATGATGAACTCAAAATAGAACTTAAAACGATTGGCGTAATTGTGCTTGAAGATGAAGCTGTACAGTTAAAACACGACACAGAAGAAATAACGCTTATTGGACTTTCTGACCCTGATTTTACCATAAAAGGAGATGTATTCAGAGAAGCCCCAGCTATGGTCAGAACAAAGCTGAGTAGTCTTGTTAATGATGAAAGCAGCTACACTATTTTGTTGTCGCACCGGCCAGAATTATTTGAAAGCTATGCACGTTGCAGTATTGATCTGGTTCTAAGCGGACACGCACACGGCGGTCAATTCCGTTTACCATTTATCGGCGGGTTGATCGCACCCAATCAAGGGCTATTGCCACAGTATGACGCAGGGCTATATACAAGTGGCAGTACAAATATGATTGTTAGCCGCGGATTAGGTAACAGCATTATTCCCATCCGTTTTAACAATCGCCCGGAAGTCGTTGTAATTGAACTTCTCAATATGGACTGTTAAGACAAATTTATAGAAAACCGAATTATAAAACAGTCTGCCGCGCGACGGCAAAAGAAAAAAAGCCGTCGTAGAGCAGACAATTTGACACGCCCATTTGAAACGGCGGCTTTGATTTTCAGAGCCGCCGTTTCTTTGCGTTTACACAAACCTATGACGACTTGCAGGGACACGGTAGCCGATTGGAGGTTATTTTGCCGTGTCCCGTTTGCTTTTTCAAAGCTCACATGATCTACATCAGTTAAAAAAAGCATTGCTCCTCCTCCGGGCAAATATAACATTGCATCGGCATTATCGTTCCATGTAATTCAGTATAATAATGGCTGTTCTTGGCGCGCCAGTTTTCCCTCACGGAAATCTGGCGTTTTTTGTTGCCATTTTTTCGGAGATGACCCGGTTGTCTGCCGGTGTCGGTCTCCGCCTCCATTCGATTCACCCGTCAATCACCCGTGAATCGAAATGGAGGTACATAATGAAGAAAATTAACCTTCGGGAACTTTATCCTGATGTTTATACAACAGACTTTTTTGTAGATGTGACAGAGGAAGTAATGGAGACTATTCGAGCAGCTGAACGTGCGGAGGCTGCGTATGAGCGAAAGATGTATCGTTATAAAGCACAGTATTCTCTGGATTACGAGAATGGCATTGAAAATGCGGTGCTATTGAAGCCGCAAACACCGGAGATGCTTCTGGAGGAAAAACAGTTTCATGAGCAGGTCTATGCCGCTGTGATGAAGCTGCCGGAGAAACAGGCAAAGCGCATTTATGCCCGATACTATCTGGGAATGGCGGTAAACGAAATTGCCGAAGTAGAAGGTGTAGACCCAAGCCGTGTCCGAGACAGTATCCGGCGTGGCTTGAAACAGCTCGGAAAATATTTTTGATAAAGTTTCATTTGATGCGCCTGTTTTTTGTCAGTGTTAATAAGAAGGTTATACCGATTTGAAGTGCGCTTATTAAGAAAACGCCAGATCCAGGGGCGTAGCACCTCTGCATCTGGCGTTTTCTTATAGATTTGTACTTGCCTGTTTATCCAATATACGGGAATATTAAAGTGGCTTCACACCCTTTCGGGAAAACATTAGTAAGTTTGAAAGTGCCGTTATGAGCTATGGCGACTTGTTGGACAATCAGCAATCCAAGCCCATGTCTTAAATCAAGCCGTTCATCTGTGCTTTCCATATAATGCGGTTTTTCTTCCAGCTCTTGCAGCTTTTCAGCAGACAGACCCGTTCCGTTATCCGTAACCGCCAAGATAAGATGGTTTTGCGATGCTGTAAGCGAAAGGCAGACTTCACAGCCCTGTGGGTTGTGTTTCATGCTGTTCTGGACAAGGTTGTTTACAGCTCGCGAAATCAATCTGGCATCACATTCCAACACAGCATTTTCGGCGTCAGGAGTGATCTTAATTCCGATGTTGTAGCTATCGGAAATTCCTGTATTCAACAGGTCTGCTACATAGGATCGCAGTAGTTTGGATAAGCGAACCATCTCTTTATGAAGCGGCTGCATCTCATATTCCAACTGCGATACTAAATTCAAATCCTGCACCAGCTCTTTGATTTTTACACTTTGCTTCCGTACTATTTCCGCCTGTTCACGGATGCTCTTGCTGGCAGCTTTACTTTCTGCAATACGGTCCGCATACCCCATAATCATGGAGAGAGGTGTGCGGATGTCATGGGAAACGCCGCTGATCCAGTTCGCCCGCGCTTCATTTTGCCTATTCAAAATGGAAGAAGCTTTGTTTACACTGCTTGCAATTTCCGATAGTTCTCCGCTGATATGAAGTGAAACTGGCTTTCCGTCTGCCAAAGTTTTCACAGCGGACACAATCGGTTCGGTATTGTGAATGATTCTGCGTTTGGAAAAGTAATAGGCTGAAAAGAGGCACAGCAAATCCAAGCCAAGCATCCCCAGCACAAAGATGGGGAGTCGTTGAAGTGCTGCAATGGAATAGTAATTGCTGGTGAGTTTTGTGTAGCTGTCTGTGGGATAGCCCAGCACCAACAACCCATCATCGGTGTTCCAAATAAAAACCGGGTAATCCTCAATATACCCTTTTGAAAATAGTGCGACATCTTGAATTGTGTAATTTTTCGGCACATTGTCCGGCAAATCAACCGACCAATAACATTGACCATCTGTGTTCAAGTAGATCGCCCAAATATGATTCTGTCGGAGCATTTGCACCGCCTCATCCGATAATTGTTCCGGTGTAGCGGCGGTAGCAGTCATTTCCAACATGGCTTGCGGGGATGAATCGCCATAATCCTCGGTCACAATCTTTTGAAAAGTCAGACCGAATACTACTGCATTAAGAAAAAGCAATATCAGAATAAAGGCAACGAACGACACAAGATATTTAGATATATAACTTCCGAATGATTTCATGACATCACTTCCTTGCTATCAGCTTATAGCCTAATCCTTTAATGGTTATTAGGGACACGGGTTTTGATGGATCGGTTTCAATTTTTTCCCGGACGCGCCGGACATGAGCATTGAGGCTGTTTTCGTAGCCAAAAGGATTATCCCCCCAGAGGGCTTCACAAAGCGCATCTACGGTAACAATCTTTCCAGCATTACGGGCAAGCGTTTCAAGTAAAGTATGTTCTTTGGCTGTCAGGGAGATAATTTCGCTGCCCTTATGGACTTCGGCCCGGCTGAAATCAATCGTACATCCATCCAAAACAAGCAGCGGTGAATCCTCTTTGTAGGTCCGCCGCAGTACCGCATAGATACGCAGTAACAGTTCCTGCGGCATAAAGGGCTTAGAAATGTAGTCATCTGCACCAAGCCCCAATCCCGATAATTTGTCTGCCGCTTCGTCCTTTGCTGTTAAGAAAATGATCGGCACATTGGTAAAAGTGCGGAAATGCTGCATCAGAGAAAAGCCATCCCCATCCGGCAGCATGACATCCAAAACAATTAAATCGGGAGTTTCCTCTTTTGCGGTCAAAATAGCTTCTTTGACCGTCATTGCGGTAAGGACAGTTTCAAATCCTGCATCTTTCAATATATCTGAAACCATTTTCAATAGTTCCTGTTCATCATCTACCAACAGGAGCCTTTTAGTATGTAAAAAGGAATTATCCATAGCAGTTTCTCCAATCTGATTTTATTTGTTTCTATTATATCATGGGCTGTCCATTCTGCGTTCTTGTTCCTTGAAAAGTAAGGTAAAAGTAAGGACGGGAGAATGTAGATGTCAGGTTGAAGTTGTACCATAGAAGCATCGAAAGGAGATGTTTCTATGGACTATATCATTACAACGGAACAGTTGACCAAGAAATATAAGAACTTCACTTCGGTCAATCATGTTTCGCTTCATATTCGCAAGGGCAGCATTTATGGTTTTCTTGGCCCGAACGGGGCAGGCAAATCCACAACCATGAAAATGCTGTTGGGGTTGACCAATCCCACAAAAGGCAGCTTTACCATTGATGGGAAACAGTTTCCGCAGGATCGGATTGCCATTCTCAAAGAGATCGGCTCTTTCATCGAAGCGCCGTCTTTCTACGCGAATCTCACCGGGCGGGAAAATCTTGACATTATCCGCCGCATTTTGGAACTGCCGAAAGCTGATGTGGAAGATGCTCTGGAACTGGTAGGGCTGACCGAGTTTGGCGACCGGCTGGCAAAACAGTATTCGCTGGGAATGAAGCAACGCTTGGGCCTTGCCGGGGCGCTCTTGGGGCGTCCGCCGATTCTGATTCTGGATGAACCCACAAACGGTCTTGACCCGTCTGGTATCCACGAAATCCGCAATCTGGTAAAATCCTTGCCCAGCCTTTACGACTGCACGGTGCTGATCTCGTCCCATATGCTGTCTGAAATCGAATTGATTGCAGATGACATTGGGATTCTCAACCACGGGCGGCTGCTGTTTGAGGGAAGCATGAATGATCTGCGTCAATACGCCCTGCAATCCGGCTTCGCTGCGGACAATCTGGAAGATGTGTTCCTTTCTATGGTTGAGAAAGATAACATGGACAGAAAGCAGAGGGCAAAATTATGAAAACGCTGGCAATCGAACTTCGGAAAGAAAAGCGAACCGGCGTGATTCCTGTGCTGCTGGCCGTTGGTGTCTTGGGAGCCGCCTACGCATTTGTCAATTTCATTGTGCGGAAAGACACACTTCTGAATCTGCCGCTGGCCCCGATGGATGTTTTGTTGACCCAGCTCTACGGCATGATTATGGTGCTGAATCTGTTCGGTATCGTGGTTGCTACCTGCATGATCTACAACATGGAATTTAAGGGAAGTGCCGTAAAGAAGATATATATGCTTCCCGTCAGCGTCCCGGCCATGTATCTATGTAAATTTCTGATTCTGACGGTCATGTTTTTGGTTGCTATCGTGCTGCAAAACCTGGCACTTGCACAGATCGGAATGACGGACTTGCCGGACGGAGCGTTTGAGATGGGTACGCTGGTACGCTTTGCCGGATACTCTTTTCTCACATCCATGCCGGTACTGTCGTTTATGCTGCTGATTTCATCGCGCTTTGAAAATATGTGGGTGCCGCTTGGAATTGGTGTTGCCGGTTTTCTGAGTGGTATGGCCCTTGCAAATTCGGGGCTGACGCTTTTGCTGGTGCATCCTTTTGTGATTATTCTGAAACCAGCAGTAGCCATGAGCGCCCAGACTGATTCGATGGTTGCCCTTGTCGCTTTGGTGGAAACACTGTTGTTCCTTGCTGTGGGCTTGTGGCTGGCGAAGTACAGACGCTACGAGTAAGGAGGGATAATAAGAAATGAGTTTTTTGGATTTACTCAAAATCGAGTTTATGAAAGTAAAACGCTCCAAAATCGTACCCCTGATTTTCATTGCACCTTTATTGGTGGTGGTTTCCGGGGTTGCGAGTTTGAGCAACTACTTTACACCGGAATACACCAATGCGTGGCCTGCCATGTTTATTCAAAGTGCGCTTGTTTACGCCTACTATCTGCTTCCATTCAGCATGATCGTGGTTTGCGTGATGATCGCAGGACGAGAAACAGGAAATAACGGGATTCTGAAAATGCTGGTGCTGCCGGTCAGCCGCTGCGCATTATCCATTGCCAAATTCTGTGTGCTTACCTTTTATCTGTTTATGGAGATGGTGGTGTTTCTTGTCGTATTTGTAATCGCTGGGTTGATTGCGACACAGACAATGGGAGTAACAGAAACTCTGCCGATCCTATATCTTCTGAAATGGTGCTTGGGGCTGTTTCTGACTATGTTGCCGTGCATTGCGGCTATGTGGGCCATCACTGTGCTGTTTGAAAAGCCGCTTCTTTCTGTGGGATTAAATCTGCTGCTTGTGATTCCCGGTGTATTGGTTACGAATACGCCGCTGTGGATCGCCTACCCGTACTGTTACAGCGGTTATCTCGTTTCCTGCTCTCTCCATGACTTTACAGCAGAAACTTCCGACGCCGCTTTTTCGGTGTTTCCGTTCCTGCCGTGCGCGATTGTAGTGTTTGGCCTGTTTTTCGCGCTGGCTGTCACCCAATTTGGGAAAAAAGAAATGAGGTGACAAACTATGGAAAAGAAAAAATTTCAATCAGTTAGTATCGCTGCGCTCATTGTGAGCATCCTACCGCTGGCGGCTCTTGCCCCATCGCTTCTGCACCTTTCGCTGTCGGATGGAGTCCGAACCGCTTGGGCCGGAGCCAATATCGTTTTTGTCCTGCTAGGTCTGATTCTTTCGGTGGTATGTGTGCGGAGCAGGGAAAGCCGCAGCATTATCAATATTGTATCAACTGCAATCAGCGCTTTTTGGTTGCTGCTGATGATGGGAATTGTTGCGCTTGCCATGTTACTTACTTTCGTTCAGTGAGGAAACGGTTATGCATAGAATTGGGAAAGTTATTGGATGCTGCCTGATCGCGGTTTCTTTGCGTTTACACAAACCTATGATGAATTTTCTGGAAATATTGTAGCTAATAGTGATTTAAACTGTTGTATTTGTTTAAAAATCAAAATATTTCTAATGAGTCTTCCGCATCTACCCACATCTGTAGATTTCCATCAAGATATAACCTTGCATATTCAAGAGGGGCATCAATGGCGAGTGCGTTTAATGCACAGTCTGATCCAGGTGTAGTCTTTAAATTCTTTTCAGCTTCTCAGCAGTCAATGCGAAGCATATAGCCGGCACTGGTATAAACATCAATACTGTTGCACTGTGGATTGTATTCTGCAAATATTGTTCTCATCGTATCCCATCTCCTTATGATTCAATCGATCATTAATTGTAAAAAATTAAGAAGCATTCCAATCAGTTCACCATGTCAGTTTTGTTTTGTGTTATACTATTCTATATAATTTTTTTGGTCTCCGCTGCCGCTTCGGTCGGCACAGAGCAGAGGTCCACCGGACCTCTTGTGCCCTTATATTTTCCCTTATCAGAGTTCGTAAACACTGGTGGGACGATATAACACAAGGGAAACAATAAGGGAAAGCTCACCTGCGACAAATCCAGTGTTTTCAATGGTTTGCGGAGAATTTAACAACAAGATATAACAGTTATTAAATTTCTTAAAACAGGTGAAATCTCAATCGAAATTTGTAGGAACAGAAACTTTGAATTTAGTGGTGCGATTGATGAGAATTATTGAAGTCAAAGAAGATAAAAAACAATATCTTGATTTGCTGTTATTGGCAGATGAGCAGGAAAATATGATAGACCGATACCTTGATAAAGGCAAAATGTATGTGCTTGATGATAATGGGATTAAATGCGAGTGCATCGTTACCGATGAAGGAAATGATGTGCTTGAAATCAAGAACATTGCAACTGTTCCAGACTATCAAGGCAAAGGTTATGCAAAATCTTTAATTGATTTTATCGTAGAGAAATATAGAGAGCAATATGCTATTCTACAAGTAGGAACAGGTGATAGCCCATTGACAATACCATTTTATGAAAAGTGTGGGTTTGTCCGTTCGCATATCATACCAAATTTCTTTACAGATAATTACGACCATCCAATATATGAGGATGGAGTACAGTTGGTGGATATGGTGTATCTGCAAAGGCAGTTATAAAGAAACTTCAAGTTTAACGAACAGGAGATGATGATCACATGAAAATCTTATATGAACTATCCTGGTTATGGGAAACGCTGGGCATTGCACTTGTGGCCGCGGCTGTTTGTGTGGCTTGCGCCACGCTGATCTGCAAGGCAGCGAAGAAGAAGTTCAACAAAAAGGTGTTGGCAGTCATAGGGGCTGCGGCATTTGTGGGCGCGATTCTGGCGGTCATTCTGATCGCCCGGACACCGATGCCGCTTTGATAGGACGGAGGATGGAATAATAGAAGGTCGGGGTCAGACCCCGGGCAAACTTTCACCTGTGAGAAGTGTCAAGGTTTTCTAATCACCACATGAATATAAATTGACAAAAATGACTATAATGACTACAATGATTATAATGGTGATTAGGAAAACTACAGGAGGTGCCTTATGACATTTATTGAGAGCGAAACTATCGAACTCAAGTCTTCGGTTGTTGCAGACCTTTGCAAAGAGGTGATTGCCTTTGCTAACACAAGAGGCGGCACTCTTTACATTGGTGTTGAGGACAATGGTACGGTGATTGGTGTGGATAGTGCCGACCGTGTTACCTTGCAAATAAATAATATGGTTCGGGATTCCATCAAACCTGATATTACGATGTTTGTCCACTACGAGACACAGGTGATAAATGATAAACAAATTATCGCCGTGACCGTCCAGGAGGGTACAGACCGTCCCTATTATCTGGGCAGTAAGGGATTAAAGCCCAGCGGTGTGTATGTCCGCAATGGTACATCTACAGATCCTGCCTCTGATACCGCCATTCGAAAAATGATTAAAGAAACCGATGGCGACAGTTTTGAAACCATGCGCTCTTTGCAGCAGAATTTGTCATTTCAGGCAGCTGAAGCACAGTTTGCCAAGAGGAAGGTTCCCTATGATGCTGCTAAGATGCAGACTTTGGGAATGGTTTCCTCGGACGACATTTACTCCAATGTAGCGTTGCTTCTGTCCGAACAATGTCCGAGTACCATCAAGGCTGCAACCTTTGCCGGTGTTGATCAGAGCGTATTCCAAGATAGACGTGAGTTTACCGGTTCGTTGTTTCAGCAGATGGAGGATTTGTATGCCTATCTCGATCTGCACAATCAAACCAAGGCCACATTTGAGGGACTATACCGAACTGATACCAAAGATTATCCAGAGGACGCGCTGAGAGAAACATTGATGAATTCTCTGGTGCATAGAGATTATTCTTTTAGTGCCAGCACCCTTGTCAGTATCTATGATGATCGAATCGAATTTGTATCCGTGGGCGGTCTGCCTGCCGGAATCACTTTGGATGACATTATGCTAGGACTTTCCGTTTGCAGAAATCCGAAATTAGCAGCTATCTTCTATCGCTTACAGCTGATTGAAGCTTACGGAACCGGTATGCCCAAAATCATGAAAGCATACGCAGGCACAGGGGTAGAACCTAAAATTGAAGTGACAAACAACGCTTTCAAAATTACACTCCCCAATAGAAATGCCGTTAAGGCAACTGATAGCGTGCCTAATGAACGTAAATCCAATGAAGAAAAGATTCTGGACTTGATTGGCCAAAACGGCTATGTAGTGCGTAGCGATGTGGATCAACTGTTGGATGTCAGCCAAACAACGGCCAGCCGTATTCTAAAACGCATGGTTACAGACGGCTTGATCTATCAGGACGGAAGCGGCAGAAAAACAAAATACAGAAAAGGTTAATCGTTTGCAACAACTGGCTTAAAACCCAGGGGGCTGACCCCGGTCAAAACCCATCCAAAGGTTTGTCCTCTTATAGAAAAAGTTCATTTGATTTCTGAACGGAACAGGCTTTCTTGATAGCTGATGCCACAACAGAAACCGTTACCTTGTTAAGGCTGCGTGCATGAACAGGGCAGATTGAGACACATCTCATACAGGAAATGCACTTGGATTTATCGGTGACCTTGCCATTATCCTTGGAAATCGCCTGAGCAGGACATTTCTCCGCGCACAGACCGCAATTTGTGCAATGAGAATCAGTAGAGGGAACAAATCCGCTGCTGGATTTTTTGTAAGGACGCTTGCCAGGAATGGCGGGAACTGCCAGGGAGCCGGATAGTGCTTTTTCAAAAATTTTGGTACCGAATGCAGAGAGTTGTTTGCAGTCTTCTGCATTGGGACGACCTGCGGCATATTCGCGAATAATTGAATGTTCTGCAACGGCAGAAATGGCGGCAATCACCTGAAAGCCAGCGGCATTTGCAGTATCCTCCATTTGAACAAGCGTACTCTCATAGACGCGATTCCCGTATACTGCCACAAGAACGCACTTCGCACGATTTCCATTGATCTGAGCAAAGCGATCAAGTGCCAACTGCGGGGCTACTCCACCAAAAGACGGCATGGCGACAAGCACCAGTGAATCGGATTCAATGAAGAACGATGCAAAATCTGTGGAGGTAGATGAAAGATCAATCGTCTGGACTTCCGGCCAGTTCTGGGTAATAGCAGTGGCAACTCTTTCGGTTCCGCCAGTGGGACTGAAAAGAATCTGATAGCATTTCATTATAAACACTCCTTCGATGTAAAAAATAGAGTTACAGCTTTGATATCAGTATAGCAATTGTGAGGTGTCGTGTCAATATTTACAGCAGGAGAGGACTATGCTAAAATGAAAGCGGGAGGGCAAAGATTATGCATGTCAGTAACAAATGTTCGATTGCGATTCACTGTTTGATCTTTATCCATGAATATGGAGCAGAGAATAAAGTGACGAGCGAATTGCTGTCGTTTTCTACCGGCTGCAATCCGGTGACAATCAGGGGTATTCTCAGTGCGCTGAAAAAAAGCGGTGTTCTGTATGTGAAGTCCGGTACTGGCGGTGCGACTCTTGCAGCAGAACCCGAAGATATAACACTTTATCGGATTTGTACAGCAGTGGAACCGGATGCCATTGACAAAATGATCGGTATTCATTCGTCACCATCACCGTTTTGCCCTGTGGGCAGGAAGATTCAGTCAGTGCTGGATGATACCTACGAAGAGTTGAAAAAAGATGTGATTGCCAGCATGAAATCCATTACACTGGATAAGATTCTTGCCGATTATCACAATAAACAGCAGACAAATCAATGAAATATTTCTTTGAAGCCGGGATGGGGAGCGGCAGTCCAAGCCCGGGGTCAGACCTCGGGCAAACTTCGGAAGCGATGAAGATGCTGGTGGAGAAATAAATGGAATAAGGATGAGCTGATAGACCGGTGGGGTAATGCCTTGTCGGTTTATTTTTTATGGAAGAATCCATGAAATTGTGATAGAATATATTTTAGGTTTTGTATACTTTTGACATATGCTCACATGATATTTATATGAAGTCCGTTTTTATGGACACAATACTCAATCGGGTCAAACTTGTTGTGACACGAAAGACATGCTTGCAGAAGAGTGAAAAGCGTTTTGAACGCACGATTTTCTGTTTACTTAGAAGACGATAAGCGCTATACTTGAAAATAGAGAAATTATACCCATGGACAGGTTGTTTTTAAGCAGGAGGCAGAGGCGATGGCAGTATCATATAACAAGTTGTTTAAGCTGTTGATAGACAAGAAAATGAAGAAGAAAGAGCTGTGCGAGCTTGCTGGAGTCAGCGCAAGTACCATTGGGAAAATGGGGCGCGGAGAACCTGTTTCTATTGAAATGGTAGAAAAAATCTGTCTTGCATTAGGATGTACGGCTGACGATGTGTTGGATTTCATCCCAGAGAGTCCAGATAATGGGATAGCTGATAATGTAGAATAAGGATGGTGGCCGAATGGGAAGGATAATACAGTATCGGCTGCTCCAATCCGAAAATCAAACAGGACTGATGAGACCAGTTGTCTACTGTGATGAAAAATACTGCGAAAGTTTACAGCAGGTTTCATTAAATGAGAAAATGGCGACTCTGCTCATAAAAATTAAACCGGAACGAAGAACCATGAGGCTTGAAAGATGCTTTCAGGAAGTTCTTACAAATATTCCGGAGAACAGTTGTATCCGAGACTTTGACGTGCTGTTCAATCCAGCATACAAGATAGATGTACTGCAACTTCTTACAGTTGCGAATCGAAGCAAATCGTTTTCTGTTTTATGGCCGGGAACTATGGCAGATGGAAAATTGGTTTATGCGGAAGATGGATATGCGGACTATAAAGAATACGATGTAGAACAATACGACATAACCTGTGTCGTTTAAGGGAGGATAAAAAAGTGAAGTACTCAGACTTGATCAGCTTCAACCCGATTGAGGATGTCATTCAGCTTACTACAGCAGATGATGCGAACCGGGCGAAAGAGTATGTGAAATCTTATGTTATGTCTGATACCATGGCGGCAAATCTGAAAAGCCCGGTATTGGATCAGCTTCAGATGGATGAAGTGGTTGATAACAAGGGTGTTCTTGTTGTTGGTAACTATGGTACTGGTAAATCACACTTGATGAGCGTGATTTCTTCTATTGCCAAGGATACGGATAACCTTCAGTATCTCCAGAATAAAAACTTTGCAAAAGAGATGGAGTGCATCGCAGGCAAGTTTGAAGTACTTCGCATTGAAATCGGCGGCGTAACGATGTCGCTGCGTGAAATTCTGTTTGGCTTCATTGAAGACGATTTTGCAGCACGAGGAATTGATTTTGAAGTGCCAGATTTTGATACAGTCCGCGATAATAAAAAGCTGATTCGTGATATGATGATGGCCTTCTCTGCAATGTATCCAGACAAGGGATATCTGATTGTTGTGGATGAGTTCCTGAGCTATCTGACTTCCCGTGACGAGCGGCAAATTGTCCTCGACCTTGAGTTTTTCCGCGCACTTGGCGAGATGTGCTCCAAGAGCAAACTGCGTGTGATTTTTGGTGTGCAGGAGAAGATTTTTGATAATCCGCGATTCAGCTTTGTGTCGGACACACTGAAACATGTGTCTGATCGTTTTACGCAGATTGTCATCACAAAAGAGGCAACATCTTATGTTGTGTCTGAGCGTATCTTGAAGAAAACGCCTGAGCAGAAAGCTTTGATTCGCAAGCATTTGGAGAAATTCTCAATGCTTTATACCGGTATGTCTTCCCGGATGGACGAGTTTGTAGATTTATTCCCAATTCATCCGTCCTATATTGATGTGTTCAATAAGATTTACCTGATTGAGAACCGGCATATCCTGAAAAATATCTCTATGACAATTCGCGACATTTTTAACCGCGATGTGCCAGAGAATGAGCCGGGCATCATCTCTTTTGATAATTATTGGCCTGCAATCAAATCCAATGGATTACTCAAGAGTGATGTGACCATCAACCGCGTTGTTACTGCCAGTGGACAGCTGGAGGATATCATCAACCGTGCGTTCCCTAAGCCCGCATATAAGCCGCTGGCAATTAAAATTATCTATGCACTGAGTGTCCATCGTCTGACTACGAATGGCTTGGATGTACATTTCGGACTGACGGCAGAGAACCTGAAAGATGACCTTTGCCTGTTCTTGCCGATGCCGGAGCAGGATGCAGACTTCCTGTTGGCTCTGATTAAAACTACGCTGAAAGATATCATGACCACGGTATCCGGTCAGTTCATTATCTACAACGATGCCAATAACCAGTATTACATTGATGTGGATAAGGTCGTTGACTATGATGAGAAGATCAAGCAAAAGGCTTCCATCATGGCAGATGGAGAACTGAATCGCTATTTCTATCAGCTGATTTACAGCTGCCTCGATTGGGATGCAAAGCAGTATGTTCCTGGATTTGAGATTTATCAGCGTGACCTAAACTGGGATAGCCATAACATTTTCCGTGAAGGCTATTTGTTCCTCGGTCTGCCGGGAGAGCGTAGCACTGCGCAGCCGGAACGGGATTTCTATATCCATATTATGCCGCCATACAGCAGCGGCAGCATTGCTGTGAAAAATTTGGAGGATGAAGTTTATTTCTTCTTCAAATCTACTGCGGAGTTCAAGGAGATTCTGGGTTTCTTCTCTGCTGCCAATGCACAGGCACAGATCAGTGAAGGCAAAGATAAGGATGCCTATCTGAGCAAAGCGGCGATGATCCGCAAAAAGCTGATTAAGTATCTGAGTGAAAATAAGAACACCTGCTTTGATATCCAGTATAAGGGGCAGAAGCGGCAGATGATCGAAGTGCTCCGTGGACGTTATAACCGAGATATGGACTTTAAGGACACCGTTGATTTGGCGGCTTCCCTGTGTCTGGATGAATATTTCTGCGGCAAATATCCGGATTGTCCTATGATGAAAACAAAGGTAACTCGGAAAAACATGGCAGAAAATGTACGGCAGGCATTTGATTATTTTGCTGGTCGTAAAACGCAGACGGCAACCTTGATGCTCCAGAGCTTTGGCGTTCTGGATGGCGATAAGATTCGACCGGAAGGTTCCAAGTATGCAGCTTACTACATTGACCAGCTGAAACAGCTGCCGCCGCAGGGCGTTATCAATTATTCGGATATCTTTGATGTCAAATACGATGATCAGTACGAAGATAAGCATTTCAAGATCAACTATCTTTTTACACCGATCATCTTCCTGTCCATGGTGTATGCGGGCTATGCAACGATGACTCTGCACAATGGCACTGTTCTGAGTGCATCGAATCTGGATACTGTACCTCGCATTGGTGTTCTGGACTTGTATGAGTTCAAATATCTGGCACGGCCTGCGCAGATGGCAATGGCAGAGCTGAAAAAGCTTTTTGATGTGCTGGAAATCAATCCGGTTCTGCTGGACAACCCGAATGACCGTGATGAGGGAGTAAAACAACTGCTGAAAAAAGCGCAGGAAACGAGCAACTCTGCTGTTCTTGCGAACCAGAAGCTGAACAATGGATTTGAGCTTTGGAATGAACCGCTTGTGGATGCGCAGCATTTGATCGCTATGCAGAAAGCCTGTGCAGCAGTTAAGGATGAATTCAGCAATTATTCTGCACGGTTCAATACTCCGGCGAAGCTGAACAACTTCACGCTGACCTTTGAGGAAATTGATAAGCTGACGGAGCAGATTACACTGATCAAGGCGATTGCGGAATATGTGACTTTCAAAACGGATTGCGCAAACAATGTTTCCTATCTGAGTAACATTGAGTTCATCGACCTTGGCGCAAACTTCAAACAAAAACTGGAAGCTGCAAAAGACGAATTCCGTTCTGCACGCGATAGCATTCTGACCGGTACATCCGGAGATGCAGCCGCGCAGAAGGTAAATGCTGCTCTTGAAAAGGTTAAAGAAGAGTATATCGGCATTTATTTTGAAGAACACAAGAAAAAACGCCTGGACATTGACGATGCAAAACGACGCGGTAAATTACAGGAGAGTTCCGTACTGGCAAATCTGCGTAAGTTGCGTGGCGTTGAAATCCTTTCGGCAGCCAAACTGACAAAGATCGAGCAGGACATGGCTAACTTGAAAATCTGCTATGAGCTGACACCGACTGAGCTGAAAACAACTCATATCTGCCCGCATTGCCATTATAACCTTGGTGATCAAGTGCCGAATGTAGCGGGCCAGCTGGATAATCTGGATATTCGGATTGATGATCTGGTGACGGAGTGGACGCAGACTCTGTTGAATACGATTTCTGACCCGATTGTGGCAAGCCAAAAAGAGTACCTGAGTGCAGAACAGCAGAAAGCCATTGATGATTTTATTGCATCCGGTACTTTGCCGAAGCGTGTTGACGATTTCTTCATCAAGGCGATTCAGGCATTGCTGAAGGGCTTTGAACCTGTGGTAGTGGATGCAAAAGATTTGATGGATAAGCTGACGAAGCTGCCGCCGATGGATGAATCTACTTTCAAACAGAAGCTGAATGAGCTGATTGCTGGCTATAACAAGGGCAAAGACGAAGGTAAACTCCGTATTATTGTTAAGTAAGATAAAATTGTGAGAAAGCGAGGCGAAGCGTGTGCTGATGAATACACCGGAGTATCTCTCCATCATCGAAAATATCAAAAGTGAGATCAAGGCTGCACAATACCGTGCAACGATTCATGCGAATTCGGATTTGCTACTCCTTTATTATGACATTGGAACGGTTATTAACGAATACAAAACATGGGGAAATAAATTCATTGAAAATCTCTCCTATGATATTCAGGTGACTTTCCCGGAGAGAAAAGGGTATTCTGTCCGAAATATGAAGTACATGGCGAAATTTGCAGCCCGCTTTGCTGACAGAGAAATTGTGCAAGAGGTGCTTGCACAAATTACTTGGTATCACAATATTGCTTTGATGGATAAGGTTAAAACTGCGGAAGAACATATCTGGTATGCAAATGCAACGGCACAAAATGGCTGGTCCCGTAATGTTCTTGTTCATCAGATCGAAAGTGGCTTATATCAGCGGCAAGTTCTGGTGGATAAGGTCACGAATTTTGAACGCCGTCTGCCATCTCCGCAGAGCGAGCTTGCAGTGCAGACTATGAAAGACCCGTATGTCTTTGATTTCATTCCGTTCCGGGAAGATATGCTGGAGCGGGACATTGAGCAGGCATTAGTGCGGGATGTGACCAAGCTGCTTCTGGAACTTGGAACAGGCTTTGCGTTCTTGGGAAATCAGTACCACCTGAATGTTGGCGGCGATGATTTCTATATCGACTTGCTGTTCTATAACCTGAACCTGCGCTGCTATGTGGTTATCGAACTGAAAACCGGAGAATTCAAGCCGGAATATGCCGGACAGCTGAACTTCTACCTGTCAGCGGTGGATGGTATCTTAAAGAAAGAGCAAGATAACCCATCCATTGGCCTGCTCCTTTGCAAGAGCAAGAACAACGTGGTAGCAGAATACTCCCTCAAGGACATTTCCAAGCCGATTGGAGTGAGCGAATACAAAGTTACCAGTAGCCTGCCAGATGATCTGGAAAAGCAGCTGCCGTCCGTTGAGGATATCCAGAAACGGATTAAATGAAATTGTGCAAGTGCCGCTTGCACAATTTAGAAAACGAAAGTGAGGAAACAGCTATGGAACGCAGAAAGCTGACCAAAGAAGATATAGATAAAGTGCGCAACATTGAAGGCTTTCCAATTGGTACAGATGAGGATATCATTGCGCTTTCGGATGCGCCGTTTTATACTGCCTGCCCGAATCCTTTCATCGAGGATTTTATCAAGGAGTATGGCATTCCGTATGATGAGGCAACAGACGATTATCACAGAGAACCGTTTGCAGCGGATGTGAGTGAAGGTAAAACAGATCCAATCTACATGGCACACACATATCACACTAAAGTACCGCACAAAGCTATTATGCAGTATATTTTGCATTATACAAAGCCCGGTGATTTGGTTTTGGATGGCTTTTGTGGTACCGGAATGACCGGTGTTGCTGCACAAATGTGTGGTTGTCCAGATAATGATTTTAGATACAAAATTGAACAGTTGAATCCCAGTGTTTCCTGGGGCGCACGGAAAGCTATTCTGAATGATCTTTCGCCGTCCGCTACTTTTATTGCTTCAAATTATAATGCTGCGGTCGATGGATATGATTTTTCTGAAGAGGCTCATCGTATCGTAGATGCGGCTGAACGTGAATTAGGATGGATGTATTCTACTCATCCTATACAGGAAAATCTCTTGGGAGAAAAGGCTGTAATAAATTATACTCTTTGGTCTGACGTTTTTTATTGTCCTCATTGTGGGAAGGAAATTGTTTTCTGGAATATTGCCATTGACAGTGATGGAAATATGAAAAAGGAGCTTCGATGCGATTCGTGTGGCTCTATCATTAAAAAATCACAATGCGCAAGGGCTAAAGATATACTCATTGACAAGAAAAGCGGAAAGACCATAGAAATCTCTAAGCAAGTTCCAGTGCTGATTAATTACTCTTATGGTGGCAAACGTTACGATAAAGTACCAGATGCTGAAGATATCGCACTCATAGAGAAAATTAAGGAAATGGATACGGATAAATGGTATCCGACAGAGGAGGTTCCATATGGGGAAAAAACTGCTGACCCAATAAAAGCAGGATTTAATAAGGTCAATCTTTTCTATACAGAAAGAAATCTCTGCGCACTTGCTTTGATATGGGATATGGCACAAAGAAGTAGGTACAAAAACCAGATAATGTTCTGTATAACAGCAGTCCTAATGAAAACGGCATCAAAATTGCACAATGTCGGTATGAAAAAAGGAAAAATCAATTTAGCGGGCGCTATGCCAAATGCATTGTATATTCCAAGTATACTGGCAGAAAGAAATATTTTTACACTTGTGAGGGGGAAAATAAAGGATATAGAACCTGTATTTTCTTTCACAAAGAAGGATGAAAATTGTTGCGTATCATGTGGCTCATCTACGGATTTGCGCATGATTCCCAGCAATTCAATAGATTATATTTTCGTTGATCCTCCTTTTGGCGATAACTTGATTTATTCAGAATTGAGTTTTATTTGGGATGCGTGGTTGAGAATCGTCACAAACAATGAGAAAGAGGCAATAATTTGTAGGGCACAAAAAAAGGCACTGTCTGATTACCAAGACCTTTTTGAAAAGTGCTTTAGAGAATTTTACAGATGCCTCAAACCAAATCGATGGATAACAATAGAGTTTCATAATAGCAAGAATACGGTATGGATGGCAATTAATGAAGCAATTCAGAAAGCAGGTTTTGTTGTTTCTTATGTAAAGACCCTCGACAAAGGGCAGGGCAGCTATAATCAGCAGACGGCAAATGGAGCAGTAAAACAAGATTTGGCAATTTCGGCGTACAAACCCAAAGAGGAATTTGAACGTAAGTTCTCGGAACAGGCAGGAAGTGAAGAAACAGCTTGGTTCTTTGTTGGCCAATATTTGGATAATTTGCCTGTGGTTAGCGTCGAAAATAACAAAATACAAATGATTGCGGAAAGGCAAGCCTATTTACTATTTGATCGTATGGTAGCATACCATATTATGAGAGGTATTCCTGTGCCGTTGGATGCTACCGACTTTTATCGCGGTTTGGATGAAAAGTTCCTAAAACGCGATAATATGTACTTCTTGCCGGATCAGGTCAATGAGTACGATACCGCTCGTATCACAACCGAAGTGGAGAATATCCAATTTGCGCTATTTGTGACGAACGAAAAGTCTGCTATTTCTTGGCTGTATCAGCAACTGGATCCGCAGTTCTGTGGTCCGCAGACCTATGCAGAGCTTCAGCCGAAGTTCATGCAGGAAGTCAAAGCTGTGGATAAGTATGAGCAGATGCCGGAGCTTGCTACCATTTTGGAAGAGAACTTCCTGCAAGATGAGAATGGCCGCTGGTACATCCCAGATGTGACCAAGGAAGGCGATCTGGTCAAGTTGCGTGAGAAGAACTTGTGGAAAGAATTTGAAAGCTACATGAACAGCAAGGGCAAGCTGAAGCTATTCCGTTCGGAGGCCATCCGTGTGGGCTTCTCTCGCCTTTGGAAAGAAAAGAACTATAAAGCCATCGTTGATATCGCCGAGCGTCTGCCGGAGCAGACCATTCAGGAGGATTCCAACCTGCTGATGTACTATGATATCAGCCTTGGAAGAGTGTAAAAGGAGCGTTGCCTATGGGGAAGAATGAATCATCTAAAATCAAGAGAACACCAATTCGCGAAGCAGTAAAACTGCGCTTGTGGGGAATGGCAGCAGGCAGATGCGAAATTTGCAACAAACTGCTGTATTTGGATTCACATTATGGTGATGATGCTAATTTTTCTGAAAATGCCCACATTCACGCAGTTGGTAAAACAGGACCAAGACATGCTGATGATATGACGCAAGATGAAATAAATAACATAGACAATTTAATGCTTCTTTGTGCCGAGCATCACCATTTAATAGATACTAAGCCTGAAAACTACCTGTCGGATTTTTTGATTGTACAGAAGAAGGCTCATGAAGACCGGATTCGGAGATTAACGGAGATTCAAGATGCTGATTCTTGTAAGGTAGTGACATTCTTCTCAAATATAGATAATGTAGATGTGTTTAATGCAGCATCTGTACTTAGGAGAGCCACTGTAAAATGTGGTTTTTATCCAAAACAGGATGACCCAATAGAATTGCATAATGGATCGGTTACAAAATACATACCGTCAAAGGACATTTTTCAATTGCAAGCATCTGAACTGGAAAACCAGGTCAAGCAGTATTTTGGTAGCATTGTAAAGAAGGAAGATGTTGTTGCATTGTTTGCACTTGCTCCGCAACCACTTCTTTTTAAATTGGGGTGTTTACTTTGCGATCAATTAAATGTTCGTGTCTTCCAGTGCCATCGTGAGGGAGATAAATGGGCATGGCCAGATGATCAGTCAACAGTGGATTTTCAAATCCATCAGTCAAAGGCTGATTCTGAAACTGCGGTGGCATTGGTTATTGATTTGAGTGCTGAAATTATTGATCAAAGAATTGAAAATACATTGGGCGAAAGATGTTCCATCTATCATCTGACTATTCCGGAGCCAAATCGCGTGTTTGTCAAGAACCCTCAGATTCAAGATAGTTTTGTCCGTACTTTTCGGCTGGCAATGGAAAGAATAAAGAATGATAATCCTAAGGCAAAGGAAATCTGCTTATTTCCAGCTATGCCAGCATCGCTTGCAGTTCGTGCGGGTATGGATATTATGCCCAAGGTGGATTTGCCAGTTAAAATCTATGATCAACTTTCACAGAAAAACAGTTTTGAAGAAACTATAACGATTGGAGGGTAAAAGATGTATACCAAAGAAGCGTATAATAGTCTGCTTAAATCGACAGCTCAGAACATTGATATTAGTGATGAAATGTTTGAGGCAGCAGAAAAGACTTATAAAGATCTTGGAAAATGGATAGATCAGGAGACTCCTGATTATGAGATTAGTATTTATCCGCAAGGTTCGTTTGCCCTCGGAACTGTGGTTCGTCCAATTACAAATGCAGATGATTACGATTTGGATATTGTCTGTCAATTTAAGAGTCAGTATGGGTTGACAGCCAAGGAACTGAAGGTTGATGTGGTTAAACCACTGCTTGTCCGTTACAAAAAAACGAGTAGGGAAATTGAAGAAAAAAAGAGATGCTGGCATGTTGAATACGATGATGTTCCAAACTTTCATATGGATGTTATTCCTGCTCATACTTATGGGAGCGTAATCCGTATAACTGATCATAATGAAGACTATGATACTTATGATTATTTGGGAAGCAATCCGGCAGGCTATGTGAAATGGTTTTTCGATGCTTGTGCAAAGCAACGCAACAGATTATATGAGCAATATATCAAGGATCATCGTACAGTTGTTGCGCAAGCTGAGGTTGAAGATGTAAAGCGTAGAAAAGTAAAAACGCCATTACAACGCGTTGTACAGATTCTTAAACGGCATAGAGACATTAAGTTTGCAGATGACAACAGCGGTAATAAGCCCATATCAATTATAATCACAACAATAGCGGGAAGGCTGTATGAAGAAGAGGATAATATTTACGATGCTCTTTTCAATATCCTTTCTAAAGCTCCTTCTTGGATTATGGATAACCGAAAAGGTCAGCAATTTTACATAGAAAACCCAAGTTATAAAGGTGAAAACTTTGCTGACAAGTGGAATACACATCCGGAACGTGCTACTGCATTTTTTAAATGGTTAGATACTGCGAGAAAAGACTTGGTTGATGGAAGACTTTTGCAATATAACAAAATTGAAATGGGAAATCATCTAAAAGAATGCTTTGGCAGCGAGACCGGAAAAGCTGTTTTTAACAGTGAAGCAGAGACGGTGAGATCAGCTATTGCAGCGGGAACCTTGAAAGTAGACACATCGACAGGGAATATATCAAAAAATGGCACAGTTTCAGTTCCACCAGCACATCACTTTGGCGCGTAAATATTTGAAACCTAAGCCTATTTCGTTGGTGAATCAGCAAATACAGATGCAATATTTGTACAATAGGCTACTGGTAGCAAACTATATTGAGAATTCCATGCTTGTATGTATTTTAGATATACAGCCGTCCTCCGAGTCTCAAGTGTATAGAATCAAAATTACTTATAAACTGAGTGATGGAGCACCAAAGGCATGGCTGATTTCGCCACCATTACAAAAATATGAGGGAAAATATCCACATCATAAGTACGGCAAGGATGATAGCGGAAATTACCAACTGTGTGTTTATTACCCCAAATATAAAGAATGGAATCAGCAAATGTATGTTGCAGATTCGTTTGTGCCATGGGTCTGTACATGGCTGAGTACTTATGAATACTGGCTTGTGACTGGAAAGTGGCACTACGATGAAATGTTTACAGGCCGAAATCAAATTAAAGAATGGAAGAAAGAGAAATGATATCTGTCGGCGATTTCGTTTTTGACACAATAGAAAAAGCAAATGTGCAGGTTTTGGAGAAGATCGAAGCATGGGGCTATATTTCTTATAAGGTCTTTAACCCAGCAACCGGTCGGGTGTATAAGGCAAATGAGGAACAGCTTAGCTCATCGGGCAATACGATGCAGTATGATGAAAATTATCTGCGCTATGTTACGCTGCTCTCTAAAATCAAAAACGAAACTGCCGGTGGTTTCCTTTCTTCTCTTGCCAGCGGGATTATTCCCTTGCCGCACCAGCTCCATGTGTTGAATCGCGCAATGGAGACCAACAACATTCGCTATATTCTGGCGGATGAAGTCGGTCTTGGTAAGACGATTGAAGCTGGTATGATCATCCGTGAATTGAAGAGCCGCGGTCTTGTCAGTAGGATTCTCGTTGTTTGCCCGACTGGTCTGGTGACCCAGTGGGCAAGCGAGATGCAGGAAAAGTTCCATGAGAAATTTCAAGTAATTTTGCCATCCGATTATGATACGATTCGTCGCCTGACGGATAATGATGATGTGTATGGTCAGTTCGATCAGGTGATTTCTCCGATGGATTCTATTAAGCCGATTGAAAAACACGCCGGTTGGAGTGAGGAAAAGGTTGAAAAGTACAACGAGGAACGAATCTATTCCATCATCAACAGTGGATGGGATCTGATCATCATAGATGAGGCGCATCGTGTGGCTGGTTCTTCCGGCGAAGTGGCTCGCTACAAGCTGGGTAATCTGTTGGCACAGGCAAGCCCATATCTGCTGCTGTTGTCAGCAACACCGCATAATGGCAAAACTGAGCCGTTTTTGCGATTGATTCGTTTGCTGGATGCGGATGCTTTCCCGAATGCCAAGTCTATTGTCCGAGAACAGGTTGCTCCATTCCTGATCCGCACGGAAAAGCGCGAGGCCATTGACAATAACGGGAATCTGCTGTTCAAGAACCGTATCATGCATCTTGTGACGATTTCATGGGACGACCGCAACAATTTGCAGCGGGAACTATATGAGATGGTCAGCTCCTATGTCGCAAAGACCTATAACAAAGCACTGCGCAATCGCAAGAAAAATATGTGCCTGATCTTCCTGTTGATTATCATGCAGCGCATGGTGACGAGCAGTACGGCGGCCATTCGACAGAGCCTGGAGCGCAGATTAAATGTTCTTCTGGAGCAGCGCACCTGCGTTGGTAATTTAAGGGAAGAGGATTTGGACGAACTGAACATCGAGGATGGTGTTGAGGATGCCCTTGAAGCGATTTCTCTGGATATGGAGTTGGAAATCGAAGAGCTGAAGCAGATCATCTCCCTTGCAAAACAGGCACAGTTCCAGAATCAGGATGCAAAAGTAGAGCCGCTGTTGAATGAGATTGATGCTATTCTGAGTGAGGATCGTACACAGAAGGTCATTATTTTCACAGAATTTGTTGCTACGCAGACTTATTTGCAGGAGCTGCTTGTGAATAGAGACTATACGGTAACGATTCTAAACGGCGGCATGAGCATTGACGAGCGAAATGCTGCCATGCAGGAGTTTAAGACCAGTACCAGTATTTTTATTTCGACAGATGCTGGTGGCGAAGGTCTGAACTTGCAGTTTGCCAATATTATCATCAACTATGACCTTCCGTGGAACCCAATGAAGATCGAGCAGCGGTGTGGTCGTGTTGATCGTATTGGTCAGCAGCGGGATGTACATATTTACAACTTCATTGTTGGCGAAACGGTAGAGAACCGTGTCCGCGAAGTGTTGGAAGAAAAGCTGTCCGTTATTCTGAAAGAGATGGGCGTTGATAAGTATTCTGATGTTCTGGACAGCGAAGTGGCAGAATGCGACTTCACAGATGTGTATATGCGCTCCATTGGTCATGCTTCACAGGTAGAGAAGAATCTGTACCCAGTTGAGGCAGAGATGAAGCAGCAGCTTACGAATGCGCAGAAATATAAAGATGTAATCCGAGAAGAGAAAGACTTGACAAAACTTGTCGGAACGGAGTCGAATTTCGATGTAGACAGTGCGCTCCGCACAATGCTGACCTATTATGAGTGCTGGCAGGGGCATGACCCGCGTTTGATTGACCGTATCAGCATTGCAGATGAAGAAATCACACAGCATTTGAAGACAGAGTTGGTGCAGGATCGGACGGCACCGCTTATGTCCATCCAGATTGATAACTTCCTCAATGAGGAAGGCTATTTTATGCTTTGGGAGCTGTCTATCTCTGAAAAAGAGAGCGGAAAGCGGATTTTGCCGATATTTGTCAACAGCGCAATGTTATTGCGACCGATGGCAGGAAAGCGTATTATGGATGTTTTCCTCGATGAAAACAGCAAGCTCAGGGTTTCGTCTGCGCCGAATGTGGATGCGGAAATTTATTCTAAGCTTGAAAAAAGTTGCATGGATTTTGCCTATGACACATTTGTTGAATTAAAAGAGAAGCAGATGCAGCAGAATGAGGAGAGTTTCAAGAAATATATGTATGCTTTGGAGCTGAGACAAGAGGCTGCGGAACATATTGGGATTGAGAATATCCGCAGAAGCCGCCTGCAAAAGCTGCAAAAAGAAAAGGCCAACATTGAAGCACAGCACAGGAAAGGCTCACAGGTATATCCGGATTTTAGGTTAATCATGATGGCAAGATTGGAGGCGTAACAGATGTTTGGAGACTATGTGTTTGAAAAAACAGCTGCACAGTATACGAAAAAAATGATGCTCGTTGATGCAGATCATCTGGAAGAAAAAGTGCATTATAGCGCGGTGTTTCAGGCACATGGCTTCAGGACTGTTGCGTATACTGATGATTTGAACTTCCGAGTTAATAATACAAGCCTTCTAAATGGAGAGGGAAAACTTGCTATTCTGGTGCAGCCGGGTGTTTATGTGCCGTATGATATCCGGAAAAAATGCCGGGAGGAAGAAATTTCGTTCGAGTCATTATTTCCAAAGTTGAATAGCGCAGTTCTGCGAGAAAGCAAAAATCTGGATTTGGAACTTCTTACGCTGGCGTATCAGACTGATTTTGAGGAATACCATGAACGGAAACAGACGGAAATGTTTTTTCGCCGCAAAATGTATTCTCAGAAAAATGTTGAGTACTATTTGAGAGATTTATATGAATGTGCGTTAAGTCAAGCGAAAAGTGTTGAAGATTACAGGGCTTGGTTTGAGATTGCGGAGAAAAAAGCGACGATTGATGTAACCGCAGTAGAACATAATGTTGACATTGATACTTCGGAATTGAATCGGGCGTTCTGCGCCTATGCGATGAAAAATTTTGGAAAGTTGTCTTCGGAAATCAACCTGGAATCACCGGTCATGGTAAGCAGTGTCATGGATTATATCCATGACCATAGTGAAAAGGCTGCCATTATCGTAATGGATGGTATGTCAGAATTTGACTGGACGATATTGAAAAGATCGTTTGCGGGAATTTGTTATCGCCAAAGTGCTGCCTTTGCCATGATTCCATCTACGACATCTATTTCTCGCCAATGCCTACTGAGTGGAAAATATCCCAGTCAGCTGATTGAACCGTGGAAGCAGAGTAAAGAGAAGAATGAATTTTACGAATGCGCAAGAAAATATGGGTATAAGGACAATCAGATAGGTTATGAACGAGGGTATGATGCAAGCTTTTCGGCGTTTGTAAAGTGTGGGGCTGTCATCATTCTTGATATTGATGAATTGGTTCATGCCCAATATCAGGGACGCATTGGAATGTTGAATGATGATACGGTGCTGATGAAACAGAATAAGCTTGCTGAGCTGACCAAACGATTGTTGCAGGATGGATTTGATGTCTATATTACAGCAGATCATGGAAACACGCCTTGTACAGGACTGGGACGATTGACCGGCTCTGGCGTTGAAGTTGAAACAAGAAGCCACAAAATGGTGGTATTGAAGGATTTTGCTAATAAAGACAGTTTGATAGAACGATATGGCCTTCTGGAATATCCGAAATATTATTTGCCCAAAGATTATGACTATCTAATCTGCAATGTGGGGGATTCTTTGGATATCAAAGGTGAAAATGTAATGACGCATGGCGGGATTTCGCTTGACGAAGTGGTGGTTCCGTTCATAATCGCGAGGACGGAGGATTATCATGGCTAAAATGGTTGGTTTGTCAAGAAAACTGAAATTGCCTTGGCTGAAATATACAGTTGACTTAGTGGCGGACGGAACATCGGAATCGGAGATTAAAGATAAGCTCAATGAGTATTTGAGCTATGAGATTGAAAGCCCAACAGTTCTTCGTAAGACCAGAGAGATTTTGATGAACATCTGGGTTTATGATAATCCGTACAGCTCCCGCTTAAAAAGCGAGGCAGTACAGCTGATAGAAAAGTATCCGGAATATGCGGTGAGTATCAACTGGTGCATGATGTTGGCGGCATATCCGGTGTTTCTTGATATGTGCAAACTGATTGGAAAAATGTCGGAATTTCAGGATGAAATAACACTTGCCCAGTTAAAGCAAAAGCTATTTGATGAGTGGGGAGAAAGAACAACCTTATATCATTCGATTGATAAATTGATTTCAACATTGAAGGAATTCGATGTGCTACGCTGTGAAAAACCGGGAAAGTATCACATCAACAGGATGACAGTAAATAATGAACAAGTCAGTGCATTTATGGCATATGCAGTGATGAATATTGATGACAGTGGATACTACTCTTTTCAGGAATTGAATGATTCAGTATATCTGTTTCCCTTTGAATATCATGTTGAAAAGGAAACTATTGTTTCAGATGACAGATTTTCAATCAGTACATTTGGCGGTGAGATTTCGATATCGTTAACTTGAAATGAAATATCCGGGAAAGGAGATTTTTATGGCTGATAATCGAAAGAAAGCCTCGATGTCACAGGTTCTGACAGATATAAAGCCTTACATAACGAAAAAGTTTATGGCGACTCCCTGTGTTAAGGAGCAAGACATTCAGGCTATTTGTCAAATTCTTCTACCCAGATACAAGAATGTACAGCTTATGCAGGGACTGACCAACAACAAGCCGGATTTCAGAATTCAGGTAAAAGGTTTGTTCGGGACAGAAGAGAAACGGTTTGAAGTGGTTGGCGGTGATAAGAAAAGACCAGCAACCAAGAAGAAATCCGACCTGGGCTGGATTGATCGGCTGGAAGAAATAGATGCCGCATTAGATGATTTTTGATGGCGATGCAGTGTGGAGGAGGTGCGGCTAAGTGACCTGGGCTGAATATTATGAGCGATATGACGGATGGCAGGAAAGTACTCAGTATAGCCGTCTGGCCTCTATCAAGGACTTCGGACCGGATGGAAGTCCATCTGAGGAAATATGTGACTGCATTCAGTATGTGGATACGCGCACAGCGACCAGCATTCTTCGCAGAGCATTAGCAGCGGGAGTCCGGTTTCGAGCCGCGGAAGTTGCGGAGATTGCAGATAGCGGGCAAATCGAAGATGAAGAAGCACTGGAAAAGTTGATTCAGACAGCTGTGGATGCTTATACGGGGGAACAGCTGGATACGCTGCTGAGCTGTCTTCCTGATCCGGAACCGGTGTTTGAGTTGATTGATAAGATTACTTCCAAACCAACGCACTTTACAGAGGAGGATGTTCTGACACTGCTTCCTAATCTGCCAGATGAGGAATCCATCTATCAGCTGGTCAACTAGACAGATGCGATTTTCACAGAAAATGGGCTGAATGAGTTGTGTGATTATGGTGTGGACGAGTCGCTGATCAGGAAGATTTCAAAGCGTAGCGGCATTCCTTATGCTGATCCGGATGAGCCTGACGAGGAAATTCCGCTTAAAGGGGAACAACCGAAGAAGCCGGGACTGTTCAGCAGTATACTGATGGGAATGGCTCTGGCTGGCAGTCCTAAGCCTAAAAGTACAGGCAGATGCACGGGAGATTGTACTCATTGTCCTCCCCACTATGGTTATCGCTATGGGCGATGGTATTATGGACACGGGCATACACATGGCTGCGAATTCTGTGGAAATGGAGGATGCAGTGGGAAGTGCAACATAGATTGACTTCACTTGCAATGTGGAATGACACGACAAGAATTATTTACATGGGTACGCCAGCAGTACGGCACGGAGCCGGAATACCCCTGGCATGACAGGAATGCTGTGCTGCGGCACAACGACAATAATAAATGGTATGGTGTAGTTCTGGAGGTATCGACTGATAAGTTGGGATTGCCGGAAGCAGACATCGTTGATGTCCTCAATGTGAAAAGTGATCCGCTGTTAATTGGCTCTCTTCGCGGGCAGGATGGCTATTTTCCGGCCTATCACATGAACAAGGAGAAGTGGCTTAGTATTCAGCTAGGAAAACCGGAGTTGGATCATGCCATCAAAGACCTGCTTTCTTTGAGCTATGAGCTGACAGCACCGAAAAAACGCAGCAAAAAGTCATCAGCAAAAAATCCGGGAGATTCCGCAAAAGGAGAATCATGGGTCTGACCCCAATATGTTCTTACCAGCATCTGTAAGTATCTTATGTATGTGACAGGTGAAATCAAGTCGGATGATCCAGCTATTGTAGAGATGCTAAAAAATGGAACCATGCTGCCAGAATAAGTATAAAAGGGGAATAGGCATGAAGGCTTTTCATATGAATAGAGATTCCGTCAGATTAATTATGAGAATAGACCGGATGATGAAGAATTTGAAGAAATCATGTCTATTTTAAAGGAGAATAATTGCACAATTGATGAAACGCTTATGGGACCAGATTGTGATCTTATTCATTGTACCGTACAGTCAGTAAGGTTTGATGTAATCAGAACAATTGATGGCAATGGCAGCTTTATTTATTGCGATAATTCGGACGGAATGAGATTTATTGAAAATATGTTTGAAATGAAATAAGGAGAGATTTGAAAATGAAGCAGGAAACAATAGATCGAATTCGAAAATTTACAGAGGATAGGGATTGGGACCAGTTCCATTCTCCGGCAAATCTTGCAAAATCAATTGTGATTGAGGCAGCTGAACTTCTGGAATGTTTTCAATGGAATGATGAGGAATATGATTTACAGCATGTAAAAGAGGAAATGGCGGATGTCATGGTTTATTGCCAGAATCTGTTGGACAAGTTGGGGCTGGATGCAGATGAAATCATCAATATGAAGATGGCACAGAATGAGGCAAAGTATCCCGTGGAAAAAGCAAAGGGAAGTGCAGCGAAGTATAATCAGCTGTAATGGACTGTGTGAAAGAGAAAAATGTGTCAGTAACTTTTGGAAGGGTATAAGAAGTTATACAGTAATTCGGTCCCTGCCCCCCAAAACATGTATGACAACCGATTGGAAATTACTTCTCCAGGAAAGCTGCCAATAGGACAAACGACGCCACGATTAACGCCAACGACGCCAAAAATGACATTGGTGGCGTTAAAAATGGCGTTAGTAATGCCGGAAATGGCGTTAATCGCAACGAAAGTGGCACTAATGGCGGTAAAGTTCCGCTTAATAAGGAACAGATACAGTTAGAAAACCTGTTGCAGATTATAGAGAAATCTCCATATAAGTGGACTTTTGAATGAAGAAAAAGTGGACATTGGGGATACAAAAGTGGATATTAAGAATGAAAAAGTGGATATTCAAGACAAAAAAGTGGATATTGAAGGCAGCCGCCGGCCTGCGGATTTTCTGATTTCCTACGCGGCACTCAGAAAATCCTGGCCGGCTGAGAAAGACAAGCCACCTCGAGAACGAGGTTTATGAGATATAGTTCCCGGTAATACTGTTTGGGTTTTCCTTGATTTCCTGCGGCGTCCCGCTGGCTATGATCTGTCCGCCCGCTTCGCCGCCGCCCGGTCCCATGTCGATCACATAGTCCGCATTTTTGATCACATCCAGGTCGTGTTCAATGACGACAACGGTCGCATCGTGATGAAGAAGCGCCTGAAAGACGCCCAGCAGAACCTGCACATCCAGCGGATGCAGACCGATGGAGGGCTCGTCGAAGACGAATACGGAATCCTCCTGGGTCTTTCCAATCTCGCTGGCAAGCTTGAGCCGCTGTGCTTCGCCTCCGGATAGTCCGGGCGTTTCTTCGCCAAGGGTCAGGTAGCCGAGTCCGAGCTGCTTCAGAATTTCCAGCTTCTGGCTGACGCTTTTTATATCCCTGCAAAAGTCGATGGCGGTGTTTACGTCCATATCCATCAGCTCCGGTAAGGAAATGTGCGCGCCGCTTTTATTGGTGAGCTTTACTGTGTAAGCTGCCTTGCTGTAGCGGGAGCCCCGGCAGTCCGGGCAGGGAATGTTCACATCCGGCAGGAACTGTACATCAAGACTGACAACGCCGGTTCCGTCGCAGCCGGGGCAACGGAGCGTCCCGGTGTTGTAGGAAAAATCACCGGCCTTGTAGCCGAGGGCTTTGGCATCCGGAGACTTCGCATAAAGCTTGCGCAGCTCGTCGTGGATGCCTGCATAGGTTGCCACAGTGGAGCGGACGTTGATGCCGATGGGCGTGGCGTCCATGAGCTTGACGTGTGCAATGCCGTCGGCATCGACTGCGCGGATGTGGGCAGGCAGTGCACTGCCGCTGATCTTTGCCTGCAGTGCAGGGATCAGGCTCTCCAGTACCATAGTGGTCTTGCCGGAGCCCGATACCCCGGTGACAACTGTGAGCCGTCCTTTTGGAATATCGACCTCCAGGGGCTTTACGGTATGGATCCGATCCGTGGACAGGTGAATCCTGCCGTTTGTAAAGAGCATTTCCTTTTCGATGCAGGGGCGCAGTCTGGTGTTCGCTGTGCCGGAAAGAAACGGTCCGATCTGGGAAGCAGGATCTGCTGCGATGGTGGAAATATTGCCCTGCGCAATAATGTGACCGCCTTTTGCGCCGGCCTCCGGACCCATTTCTATGAGCCAGTCGGATTCCTTCAAAATCTGCGTATCGTGATCGACTAAAATGACGGAGTTTCCGTCAGCAACAAGATCCTGCAGTACACCGGTAAGCCCCACAATATTAGAAGGGTGCAGACCGATGGAGGGCTCATCCAGTACATAGAGGACGCCGGTGGTACGGTTACGCACGGCGCGAGCAAGCTGCATCCGCTGCCGCTCGCCGGTGGAGAGTGTGGATGCGGATCGATCAAGGGTCAGGTAGCCGAGTCCCAAGTCCATCAGCCGCTTTGCGGTGCCTTGAAAGGCTTCACAGATACTCTGGGCCATGGGACGCATTTCTTCCGGCAGACTTTGGGGGACGCCTTTTACCCAGACGACCAGCTCAGAGAGTGTCATAGCGCAGGCTTCGTCCAGCGAAATACCCTGCAGCTTCGGCGCACGGGCAGCAGCAGACAGGCGTGTGCCATGACAATCCGGACAAATATCTTCTTTGAGAAACTTTTCTACCCGTTTCATGCCTTTTTCATCCTTGACCTTGGCAAGGGCATTTTCTACGGTGTAGATGGCATTAAAATAGGTGAAATCCAGTTCTGCAAAGTCGTTGGAGTCAGATTTTTTCGGATGGTAAAGAATGTGCTTTTTCACAGCAGGACCGTGGAATACGATCTCCTTTTCCTGTTTTGTCAGCTCCCGAAACGGCACATCCGTGCGCACACCCATTTCCCGGCAAATGTCTGTCATCAGGGACCACATCAGGCTGTTCCAGGGGGCAACAGCTCCTTCGTTGATCGTCAGCGAGTCATCCGGCACCAGTGTATCCGGATTCACAGTGCGGACGATCCCGGTGCCGCCGCACCTCTGACAGGCCCCCTGGGAATTAAAGGACAGCTCTTCTGCAGACGGTGCATAGAAATGTGCGCTGCATTCCGGACAGACAAGCTCTTTTCCTGCGGCGACAGCCAGAGACGGAGAAAGGAAATGTCCATTAGGACAGCGGTGACTGGCAAGACGGGAATACATCAGGCGCAGACTGTTGAGCAGCTCCGTTCCTGTGCCGAAGGTACTGCGGATACCCGGTACACCGGGGCGCTGATGCAGTGCCAGTGCAGCGGGAACATACAGGACTTCATCCACACTGGCTCTGGAAGCCTGGGTCATACGGCGGCGCGTATAGGTGGAGAGGGCTTCGAGATAGCGCCGGGAGCCCTCAGCGTAGAGCACACCCAATGCAAGGGATGATTTGCCGGAGCCGGACACGCCTGCAATTCCCACGATTTTTCCAAGCGGAATATCCACATCAATATTTTTCAGGTTGTGGACCTTTGCTCCACGGATCAGCATTTTATCGATCATGTTTTCCTCTCATTTCTGTTCGTTTTGATTTCTAAAGCATTTCGTTTTTGGGATCTGCTGCATGATTGCCGGAGCGTGGCAGCTCTGCAGCGATGGTGGTTCCGCTGTCTGAGCTTTCTGCAACCCGGACAGAGCCTCCGTGAAGAGCTGCAATCTCCCATACCAGCGCAAGACCAAGGCCGGCACCGCCGAAGGTTCGGCTGCGGGACTTGTCTACACGGAAGAAGGGCTGAAAGATACTCTGCTGATATTCCTCCGGAATTCCCCGTCCCGTATCGGAAACAAGGATCAGAAGCTTTTCGGGCTCCTGGGTGATGCAGACCTGTACAGAACCGTCTGGACGATTGTATTTGATCGCATTCTCTGTCAGATTGAAGATCATACGATAGATCAGTGCGTCGCTGCCAGTCATAACACCGTCACCTGTAAGCTCCAGAGTGATGCCGGATTTTTCCGCCAGCGGCGTAAGATCTGTGAAAATTTCCTCCACCATGGGAGCAAGCTGAATGGATTCGTTTCGTTCTACCTGCTGCAGATTACTCATCTCCAGCAGGGTTTTTGTCATCTGGGACAGCCGTTCTGTCTGCTCCTGCAGCAGGGAGAGAAAGTCTGCCGTCTCCGGCAGCATGTCGGGATGCTCTGCACAAAAAAGCTCCAGCTGCGCCTGCATCAGCGCCAGAGGTGTGCGCAGCTCGTGGGCAGCGTTGCCGGTAAACTGTTTCTGGGCAGAAAAGGCATTGTTTAACCGCTCCAGCATCTGGTTCAGGGAGTGACCAAGCTGTCTGAATTCCGGCAGAACATTTTCGTTGATCCGGATATCTGCCAGATTGTTCAGCTGTACCTTTTCTGTCTGGGAGGCAAAGCTGCGCAGGGGCTTCAGGGCATGTCCGCTGACGAAGTAGGCAAGAATACCGCTCAATGCCGTCACCACCGCCGTGATATACCAGTTTGTTGTGCGAAAGCGGCCCTGTGCTCCATCAATAAGGATCGTCAGCTCGCCGTCAGGCGCTGCCAGCTGCGGATCAAAGCTCACGGTGTCTTCTTCGTCGAGGAGGATCCTGTCGCCGCCCTGCAGTGTGTCGGCGATGGTATCCATATAATAGATGCCGGAGGAGCAGAGCAGCAGATTCATGGCGATACAGGTAACGCCGATGAGCAGAGCAGTCATCAGCGTGATGCGCCATTGCAGAGAAATTTTTTTCAATCTGTGTCACCTCCCATCAGATAGCCCTCGCCGATGCGGTTGCGAATGGGGTCATAACCTAATGCAGCGCGCAGTTTTTTACGCAGGGCAGAGATATGTACACGGATGGAGTTGCTGAAGCTGTCTACGCTGTTGTCCCAGACATGCTCCATCAGCTCCTCCTGACTTACCGGCCGTCCCTGATGTACCATTAAATATTCCAGAATACCTGTTTCCTTGCGGGTGAGGGCCAGCGTCTGTCCGTTAACGGTGGCGGTGCGGGAACGGGTATCGAAGCTCAGAGCCTTGAAGGTCAGCAGCACATCCTGCTGGGTGAACTGCCGCAGAGTCAGGCTGCGGATGCGGGCCTCCAGCTCGGCTAAGTGAAAGGGCTTTGAAAGATAGTCGTTGGCTCCGGCATCCAATCCCTCCACCTTGTCCTTCACCTCACTGCGGGCGGAAAGGATCAGCACAGGGGTCTTACGATCCCTTTGACGAAAGGTGCGCAGTACTGTCATGCCATCCTTACCGGGCAGGTTCAGATCCAACAGAACCAGATCATACCGCTCTGTGCCAAGAAGCTCCAGTGCCTTATCTCCATCGTAACAGTGATCCACGCTGTATGCCAGACGCCGCAGACTGCGGACGATTGTCTCGCACAGGACGCGCTCATCTTCAATGACCAAAAGGTGCATAAGAATCCTCCTATTTTAATAGCGATTGTTTTCCCATAATTATAGCAGAAGCAGATAAAGTTTGTGTTAATTTTTCATTCTTAACAGAGACTTTAACTGATTTGTGCTATGATCAGAACGTAAAAAACAGAAAGGGTGATAAAAAAATGCGTTACAAGAAAAAAGTCGCAGCGCAGATCGCACTGCTGATAACAGGAGCTGCAATGCTGTGTTTTGGTGCCTGGAGAGGCGAGGCAGCGACGGTACTGAGTAAAGCCATCAAATTATGTCTGGAGTGTGTGGGAATTGGATAAGAAAATTTCAGGTGTATCACAGCTTATGTCCCGTTTTCGGGGCTGGATCCAGGCAGGCGCAGCTTTATTGACCAATCTGCATCTGCCGAATTTTATCAAGGGCGGACTCTATCAGGGCACAGGGAAAACGGTCTGCGTACCGGGGCTGAATTGCTACTCTTGTCCGGCAGCCTCCGGCGCCTGTCCCATTGGGGCATTTCAGGCAGTGGCAGGCTCCTCACGGTTTCGCTTTTCCTATTATGTAACCGGCTTTCTTATTTTGCTGGGAGTATTGCTGGGACGCTTTATCTGCGGGTTTTTGTGCCCTTTCGGCTGGTTTCAGGAGCTGCTGCATAAAATTCCAACGAAAAAGCTCTCCACAAAAAAGCTGAAGCCCCTGACCTATCTGAAATACGTGGTTTTGCTGGTAATGGTGGTCTTGCTGCCGGCATTGGTTGTAAACGATGTAGGCATGGGAGATCCTTTTTTCTGCAAATACCTCTGTCCTCAGGGTGTGCTGGAGGGGGCGATCCCGCTGTCTATTGCCAATTCCGGCATCCGGGCGGCACTTGGCTCTCTTTTTACATGGAAATTCACCATTTTGCTGGGAATCCTTGTACTGAGCATATTGTTCTATCGCCCCTTCTGTAAATGGCTTTGTCCGTTGGGAGCATTTTATGCCCTGATGAACCGGGTGTCCCTTTTTCAGATGAAGGTGGACGAGAGCAAATGTGTTTCCTGCGGGAAATGCGCCGGAGCCTGCAAAATGGATGTGGATGTGACAAAAACACCCAATCATGGGGAGTGCATCCGCTGCGGGATGTGCGTTCGTGCCTGTCCTACCGGTGCGGTTTGCTTCCGCTACGGCTTTGGCGACGGGAAAGAGGCTGCAAATGAAACGACAAAAGAAGCTGTAAATGAAACGACAAAGAAAACTACAAAAAAAACAAATATGGAGGAATCAAAATGAACAAAAAGAAATGGATCAAACTGGGACTGACTGTACTGCTGGCATTTTCTCTTACAGCCTGCGGCACAAAGGACAGCGGGAATGCAGATCAGAGCAGCAATGCTGTTACGATGACGGCGGAAGCAGAAAATGCCCAGGAGGCACTTTCTACGTATAAGAAGCTGATGGAGCAGGAGAACGAGATTCTTTCGGAGAATACCGATTTGTGGGAAAAGGTCTACATGGAGGCTGACAAGGGTTCAGCCATGCTGGAAAACGGAAAAAACTACGGAGATTTTCTGCTGGACACGATAGAGAATGCCAAAGATCAGTTTTCGGACGAAGAATATGAGCTGCTCAAAACCTCTGCTGAAAAGATCAGTGAGATAGAAAACAAGCTGACGGAGCTGGAGCAAAAATATCCTGAGATCGTGGAGCAATCCATGAACAGTGAAACGAGTGTCCCTGGGGACAGTGCCCAGACCGGCTCCTCTGAGGATAGCAGTGTGCAGAAGTTTCCTGCCTTTGAAGGCAAGGATCTGGACGGAAACCCGGTCAAGAGCGACGAGCTGTTTTCCAGGAATGCAGTAACCGTGGTGAATTTCTGGTTTACCACCTGCAGTCCCTGCGTAGGCGAGCTTGGGGAGCTGGATGCGCTGAACAAAGAGCTTGCAGAGAAAAACGGCGCACTCATCGGTGTGAACTCCTTTACGCTGGATGGAAATGAGGCAGAAATTTCCGAGGCGAAGGACGTACTGGCCAAGAAAGGCGCTACGTATCAGAATGTGTATTTTGACTCTGACAGCGAGGCGGGAAGATTTACCACCGGCATTTATGCCTATCCCACTACCTATGTAGTAGATCGGAACGGCAATATCGTTGGGGATCCCATTGTGGGCGCTATTACGGAGAAGAATCAGGCGGAAACGCTGCAAAAACTCATAGATCAGGCCATTGCTTCCGATACGGGAGAAAACGAGGAATAACAGGACTACAGGCTGTGGCATCACCCGACAAATTTTTGAAAAGTGCATTGGATTTCCTGATGTAAGATGGTAAAATGTCTTCAAGGCAGAAAAATGGCACGTGTCGTGCATAGCTAAAATTTGGAGGGAAGCATGGGAAAATCAACAGTTTATTTTACGGATTTCAGGTGCCCGGTTGGTACAAGTCAGCTGGATAAGTTAAAAAAGGTCTGTCTCGCGGCAGGCATCAAAAACATTGATATGGACGGCAAGTTTGTCGCGATTAAAATGCACTTCGGCGAGCTTGGAAATCTGGCATTTCTGCGTCCGAACTATGCAAAGGCAGTGGCAGATCTGTGCAAGGCACAGGGTGGCGTTCCGTTTTTGACGGATTGCAACACCCTTTATCCCGGCAGCCGCAAAAATGCGCTGGAGCATTTGGACTGTGCAAATTTAAACGGCTTTAATACCATCACAACAGGCTGTCAGATTTTGATCGGAGACGGTCTGCGGGGTACGGACGAGGTAGAAGTACCGGTTCCGAATGCAGAGTATTGTCCTGCACCGAAGATCGGACGTGCAATTATGGATGCGGATATTTTTATCAGCCTGACGCACTTTAAGGGACATGAATCTACCGGATTTGGCGGTGCCATCAAAAATATCGGCATGGGCTGCGGCAGCCGTGCAGGCAAGATGGAGCAGCATACCAGCGGAAAGCCGGCTATCGATCTGGAAAAATGCCGCGGCTGCAGACGCTGTGCACATGAGTGCGGAAGCGATGCGATTACATATCTGAATGGAAAAGCGGTTATCGATTACGACAAATGTAAGGGCTGCGGACGCTGTATCGGAGCATGCAGCTTTGATGCAGTCTACAATGAAAACAGCTGTGCAAACGAGCTGCTGGACCGGAAGATGGCAGAATATGCGATGGCTGTCTGTCAGAACCGTCCCTGCTTCCATATTTCACTGGTGCAGGATATCAGCCCCAACTGCGACTGTCATGGCGAAAATGATGCGCCGATCCTGCCGGATATCGGTATGTTTGCAAGCTTTGACCCGGTAGCACTGGATCAGGCGTGTGCGGATGCCTGCCTGCAGGCGACTCCGATCGCAAACAGCCAGCTTGGAGAACATCTGGCAAAGCCCGACTGGCATCATCATCACGATCATTTCCTAGATTCCAATCCGAATGTGGAATGGGAAGCAACGCTGGATCAGGCAGAAAAAATCGGTCTGGGCACCCGTGCATATGAACTGAAACGGGTCTGAATCGATGTGTATTACCAAAAACGGCTCCGAAAACAGGGAGCCGTTTTTAGCAGATCATCTAAAAAAGAGGAGGATATGGGGTATGTCTTATTTTCAGGATGCGTCACCGGAATCGCTGGGGATCAGTTCCGGGGGAATTCTCCGGTTTTTGGACCGGATGGAGGAAAAGAACATCGAGCTGCACAGCTTTATGGTGGTGCGGCATGGGAAATGTGCAGCAAAGGGCTGGTGGAAGCCGTATGCACCGGAGCTTGCGCACCCGCTGTATTCTTTTGGCAAGACCCTGACGGCAACGGCAATCGGGTTTGCACGACAGGAAAAAATCCTGTCACTGGAGGAGCGGTTAGTGGATCTTTTTCCGGAGCTTCTTCCGAAGGAGCTGTCAGAAAATCTGCAGAAGGTCACCCTCTGGCATCTCCTGACCATGAGCTGCGGACATGAGACGGAAATTGATATGGAATCCCCCGACTGGATCCGGGAGTTTTTACAGCATCCGTTTTTACATGAGCCGGGAACATTTTATAAATACAATACGGCGGGCACAAACATGCTGGCGGCTGTGTTGAAGAGAAAAACAGGCTGCGATGTGACGGAATTTTTAAAGCCCCGTCTGCTGGAGCCCCTGGGCATTACTTCCTTGACCTGTTCAAAGTGCCCGGGACCGGAAGCGGTGGAAATGGCTGGCGGCGGTATGCGGATGACGACAGAGGACATGGCGCGTTTTATTTATTTTTTGTTAAACCGTGGACGCTGGGAAGGCAGGCAGCTGCTGGAAGAGGAATGGTTTGACCTTGCCTGCACCAAGCAGATCGAGACTGCCGGAGATGCGGAAGGACACGTCAAAGAATGGGCTTACGGCTACGGATTCCAGTGTTGGATGTGTAGGACACCCGGATCCTTCCGTGCGGATGGCGCCTTCGGACAGTTCGGCGTTGTGCTGCCTGATAAGGATTTGTTTGTGATCCTGACGACGGGAACCTATCAGACCCAGGACGAGCTGGATGGAATTTTTGAAGAAATCGTTCCGACCCTGACAGACAGTGCACAGGAGGCGTCGGCGGCAGCAGACGTGCTGAAAGAGCGTACCGGACAGCTGACAATCAAAGCGGGCGCTTTGTCCGAAAAAATCCACCACATTGCGATCATCGGAAGCGATTATGAGCGCTCCAGACATTTTTATGTGGATCTGCTCGGCTTTACGGTGATCCGGGAAAACCACCGGAAAGACAAAGCAGACTGCAAGATCGATCTGAAATGCGGAGAGCAGGAGATCGAGCTGTTTATCAAGCCGGATGCACCCAAGCGTCCGAGTTATCCGGAGGCACAGGGACTTCGGCATCTCGCATTTTTTGTGGAGAGCGTGGAGAATACGGTTGTGCGGTTAAACAGCCTCGGAATTGTGACAGAGCCGATCCGTACCGATGAGTTTACCGGAAAACCGATGACATTTTTTGCAGATCCCGACGGACTTCCGTTGGAGATTCATGAATAAACTTTCGACACAATACACCCTACGAATCAAAAGCTCCTGTGCAGGAATATGCACAGGAGCTTTTTGAAGTGAATTTTGGTGATTTAATTTTCCAGCTTCGAGATATCGGTTCCGAAGTATTTTTCCGACAATGCGGTCAGCTCGCCGGATTCGTCCAGCTTTGCGAGAGCGTCGTTGATGGCTGCAAGCAGCGTCTTTGTATCGTCGCCCTTGCGGACGGGGATTGCAACCTTTTCTACCTCGTCAGACAAAGCGGCAATTTTGATATCTGCATCAGGATGTGCCTTTAAGTAGTCATAATAGGTCACCTCTGTGTTGAGGGTTGCATCGATTCGGTTGGAAAGTAAAAGCTCGATGGTCTGATTCAGGTCATCGACGCCCGTTACCTCTGCACCGTATTTTTCCGCAAGGGTTGCATAGGTACTGCTGATGGTGGTTGCAGTGTGTTTTCCCTTTAAATCCTCCATGGAATGAATTTCGTCGTAGTCGCTGCGGACGATGACAGCAGTTTTATTATAGGCATAAGGTACGGAAAAATCGTATTTTTCCTGACGCTCTGGTGTAACACCTACGCCGTTTACCATGATGTCGTAGCGGCCGTCGTCCAGGCCGGCGAGCAGACCGTCCCATTCGCCCTCGACGAAGTTGACATCGACGCCAAGCTCATTTGCGATCAGCTTTGCAACCTCTACGTCGTAGCCCACCAGCTCGTCGTTTTCATCGTGATAGGTCCAGGGGGCCCAGGTACCCTCCATGGCAACCGTGATGCTGCCCCGTGCCTGGATCTGGTCTAACAGGTCTTTGCCTGCTGTGTTGGAGACAGCTGCTGCAGTGTTGTCAGAACCGCAGCCGGTTAAAGCAGCCGCTGCCAGCATAGAGCCGGAAAGCAGCAGTGCAATAGATTTTTTGAAAGTCATAAAAAAATAACTCCTTTCTGATATTCTTGCCAGCGGCAGCCGGGCAGGTAAAGCGCCGGATTACTGCTGGTCAAAAGACTGTAAAAATGCTTTGGTACGTTCTTCTTTCGGATTTGCAAAAAACTCCTTCGAGGGTCCCTGTTCCACGATACGCCCGTTTTCCATCAGGATGACCTTGTTGGAAACATTTTTGGCAAAGCTCATTTCGTGTGTGACGACGATCATCGTCATTCCCTCGTTTGCCAGGGAACGCATGACGGAAAGAACCTCACCGGTCAGCTCCGGGTCGAGGGCCGAAGTCGGTTCATCGAAATAGATGATTTCCGGTTGGGCGGCAATGGCACGCGCGATTGCGACACGCTGCTGCTGACCGCCGGAAAGCTGTGCCGGATAAGCGTCGCTGCGGTCGGCAAGCCCGACCTTTTCCAACGCCTTCATAGCGATTTCACGTGCCTGCTCTTTGGGCATTTTGCGGCCGACAATCAGTCCCTCTGTGACGTTTTTGAGGGCGGTTTTGTTGGCGAATAAGTTATAGCTCTGGAACACGAAGGCAGTCTTTTTGCGGAGCCGGGCGATGTCCTTTTTGGAAATTTTATTCATCGCAAAGGTTTCCTGATCAAAGACCATCGTGCCCTCGTCGGCGTGCTCCAGATAATTCAGGCAGCGCAGCAGTGTGGTTTTGCCAGAACCGCTCGGACCGATGATGGCGATAACATCTCCCTGGTTTACGTCCAGATCGATTCCGCCTAAGACAGGAGTGCTGCCAAAGGATTTATGAATATTTCGGATTTTCAGCATAGGTCAGACTCCTTTCTGTCCGTAGGAACCGAGTTTTTTCTCACCGACAGCCTGAAGCTTTGTCAGGACGGTGGAGAAGATCAGGTAGATCAGACCGACTTCGAGATACAGAAGAAGCGGCTCGTAGGTACGGGCAACGATTCGCTGGGTTACCATGAACATTTCCGTTACGGTGATGTTGGCTGCCAGAGAGGTATCCTTGACCATGGAGATCAGGGAGTTGGACAGCGGCGGAAATGCGGTACGCATCGCCTGGGGGAGCACGATGCGGAAAATGGTCTGTAAATAGGAAAGTCCTGCACAAAGACCGGCTTCCAGCTGGCCCTTCGGAACGGATTCCAGTGCCGCCCGGATGGTTTCTGCACAGTAAGCGCCTTCATTTAAAGAAAAGACGATGACTGCAGCGGGAAACGGATCCAGGACGATGCCGACTCTGGACAGACCGAAGAACACGACGAACAGCTGTACCAAAAGCGGCGTCCCACGGAAAATCCAGATATAAAAGCGGGCGATTTGCTTGAGTCCCTGAATATTTGCAAACTGCACGAGAGCCGCAACCACCGCGATCACCAGCGCCAGCGAAAAGGAAATAATTGTCAGCGGGATGGTTGCCGTCAGGCCCGGGAGCAGGATTTTGGGAAAAGAGTCTAAAAATAGCTGCCATAATCGACTGCTGAACATGATAAGTATCCTCCTTATTCTGCCTTCGGGGCATAGTTTTCCAGCGCACTTAAGATCGGACGGGAAAGTCGGTCGGAAGGCTTTTTAGGGCTGTCGCTTTTTTCAGACGAATCTTCTTCCTTCTCAATAATATCCCGGATTGCCTGCATCTGCTCGTCGAGGACAGCGCTTAAGCGTGCGCATTCGCTCAACTGGTAGGAGGTCTGCTCCATTAACTCGGGTGACAGATCTTTTTTATAGCGGAGCTGGTGTTCGAGATTTGCCCAGAACTCCATGGCAATCGTGCGCAGCTGTACCTCCGCTTTCATGATTTTTTTCTCATTCTGTAAAAAGATCGGCACCTCGATAATCAGATGCAGGCTGCGATAACCGTTTCTCTTCGGATTTTTGATGTAATCCTTGCGCTCGATCAGCGTGATATCGTCCTGCTGCAGCAGGCAGTCAGCGAGCATGTAAATATCGTCCACAAAGGAGCAGACGACACGGATGCCTGCGATGTCGAAGATGTTGTTTTCAATTGCCTCGAGGGTAAAGGGCAGCTTTTTTCGAAGCATTTTGTCCAGAATGCTGTCGGGGGACTTTAAGCGGCTCTGGATGCTGTCGATGGGGTTGCGGTCGTGCTGGAGGGAAAAACGTTCGTTTAATACGCGGAATTTCGTTTCAATCTCCATAATCGCGCAGCGATAGCAGGACATCAGATCCCGCGTGGAGCTGGAAAGCTCCTGAAACGCGCGGATCGAGTGGTCAGCAAGGGCGTTGCGCATTCTTTCCTGAAGGTTCTGGAAAGGGTCTTTTTTGGTATCCATTGGTTGAAAGTTCCTTTCTTAACGGTGGTGGCGGTATCAGATCTCTCCGATCAGGTAGTCCTGTCTGCCGTCGCGCAGGAACACGGGGAGCGTATCCATCGGCGCATCCGCCATGATCCACTGACCGCCCTCATAAACTACTCCGGTGCGGGCATCTGTCCAGGATGCGCCGGCAGGAAGATAAACCTGTCTGTCTACTGCATGCTCATGGCAGATTGGTGCGACTAAAAGATCAGATCCAAACAGGTAGGAATCCTTGATGTCCCAGCAGGTCGGATCGGACGGAAATTCATAAAACAGAGCACGGAGCACCGGATGACCGTTTTCGTGTGCCTGCTGCATGAGGCTTCTCGTATAGTCTCGCATCAGCTCACGGACATGGATGAATTTTGTCATGATCTGATAAGCCTCTTCGCCATAGCTCCATACCTCGTTATCGGTTCCGGTTCCCTCGCGAAGCTCGCCCGCCTTGTTATAAATTGGGGTATAGGGCTGGCGGCTGCCATGCAGACGCATAACAGGACAGAAGGTACCGAACTGGAACCAGCGGATCAGCAGCTCTTTAAAATCGGGATCTGCAGCAACACCGTTATGGAAGCCGCCGATATCGGTTGTCCACCACGGAATGCCGGAAAGTCCCATATGGATTCCGGCACAGATCTGCTTACGGAAGTCCTCATAAGTTGACATAATATCTCCGGACCAGACCAGAGCACCGTAACGCTGGCTGCCTGCCCATGCGCAGCGGATCAGATTGACGATGTCGTCCTGACCGTTTTCCTTTTGCCCCTCGTAGAAAAGCCGCGCGTATTCTCTGGGATAGATATTGCCGGTTTCCAGTACCGTACCGGAATAGTAACGGTAGTTTTCAAAATCGTAGGACGTATACTCCGGCTCTGCAACGTCCAGCCAGAATGTGCGAATGCCGAGGTCCGCGTAGTTTTGTTTGCATTTTTCCCAGACATAGCGGCGTGTTTTGGGATTGGTTGCGTCCATAAAGGCATTATTGCCGTGGAAGATCATCTGGACATCGACGCCGGAGTTGGATTTTACCAGCATATTCTGCTGCTTCATCTCTTCGTAGTTTTCACTGCGAAAATCTACGGCAGGCCAGATAGAAACCATGGTTTCTACACCAAGCTCCTGCAGCTCCTTTATCATGGCAGCAGGATCCGGGAAGAATTCTTCATCGAAACGCCAGTCACCACAGTAGGGCCAGTGATAGAAGTCGATCACGATGACGTCCAGGGGGATATTCCGTTTCTTGTATTCACGGGCAATGGAAAGCACCTGCTCCTGATTATAGTAGCGCAGCTTGCACTGCCAGAAGCCAAGACCGTATTCGGGCATCATGGGAGATTTTCCGGTTGCGTTGGCATAAGCTTCTTCTATTTCAGCAGGAGTGTCGCCTGCAGTGATCCAGTAGTCCAGCTGTTTACAGGAGCGGGCAGTCCACTGTGTCGTATTCGTGCCGAAATGGACATCTCCCACAGCGGCATTATTCCATAAGAAGCCATAACCGAGACTGGAAACGTAAAAGGGGATGCTCGCCTGTGAGTTGCGGTGGGCAAGCTCCAGATTACAGCCTTTTAAATTGAGGGTTTCCTGCTGATACTGTCCCATACCGTAGATTTTTTCTGATGGGTTGGAGACAAAGGATGCGGTCAGGAAAAAAGAGTCACCGGGCAGGGACTGAAAGCGACGTGCCTTTAAAAACAGGGCACCGCCGTTTGGAATTTCCTGCAGCAGAAGCTCGCCCTTTTGATTATAATAGGAAATTTGCAGCTCATCGCCCCAGTCCTGCAGGGAAAGCACAGCGTGGATTTTGCCGTTGGTAATTACAGCCTGACGTTCCCCGAGTTCGATAACAGGCTCACTTTTTGTCGGAGAAAGAAGTGCCGGACTGTTGTCTGAAAGCTCGTTAAACAATGCCGCCCGCGTGCGCAGGCTGTCTTCTCCCCAAGGGGAAACCATGACGGTTTCTCCATTTAAGCGAAAGAGCAGACTGTCATTTTGACGTTCAAAATACTGCATTTTGTAACCTCCTTGGTGTTTCGTTTGGTACCTCCTTTTAGCATACTACGATATTGAAAAAACTGCAAAATATCTTTGACAAAATAGGGGAATAATGCTATGATAGCTCCAGAATCAATTTGAGCTTAGAACTGACTGTACTGAAAAGTCGTCCTTTTCTTTATGGTGGCTTGCGGACAGTCTTTTTTTACGGATAGATTTCGTAAGTCAGCGCGCAGCGGCGTCTCCAATTGATCCAAATTATTCAGGAGGTACTTGAAAATGAACACAGGTGTAGTTAAGTGGTTTAATTCCAGCAAGGGCTATGGCTTCATCACCAACGATGCAAACGGCGAGGACGTATTCGTACACTTCTCCGCTATCCAGGTAGATGGCTTCAAAACTCTGGAAGAAGGCCAGAAGGTAACTTTCGATGTAGAAAGCGATCCTAAGGATTCCAGAAAGCTGAGAGCGGTTAACGTTCACATCGCATAAGGATGACTAAAAGAGCCCCGCATATGCGGGGCTTTTTTTAGCAGTGGAGATATCAATGCATCGCAAAATCTTACAGAAAGGAATCGGAAGTTGGGCACAAAAAAGGTAACAGTCGGTATTCTGGCACATGTGGATGCCGGAAAGACCACACTGGCAGAAGCAATTTTATATCGGACCGGTACACTGCGGCGACTGGGCAGAGTGGACCATCAGGATGCCTTTCTGGATACGGACGCGATGGAGCGGGCCCGGGGTATTACGATTTTTTCAAAACAGGCGAAGTTTGTACTGGGCGATTTTGACGTGACGCTTCTGGATACGCCCGGACATGTGGATTTTTCTGCAGAGATGGAGCGGACCCTGCAGGTGCTGGATTATGCGGTGCTGGTCATCAGCGGCGCGGACGGGGTGCAGGGACATGTGGAGACACTCTGGCGGCTGCTTTCCCGTTATCAGATCCCCACCGTTTTGTTTATCAACAAGATGGACCAGGAAGGGACAGATGAGGCAGAACTTCTTTTGCAGCTGCAAAAACAGCTGAACGAGCACTGTATCAAAGTGTGCAGTATGCCGCAGCAGCCAGACAACGCAGATATAGCATCTGGCATCAGGCCTTTGGGCACAGGTATGGGCGCAGTGTCCGCCATGCGCACAAACGCTTCGGACAGCCCGCTGCCATGTGCAGCACCGGTTCCTGTCCCGGATTTCTGGGAAAATGTCGCCATGTGTCAGGAAGACCTTTTGGAACGCTATCTCGATGGCGATACGCTGACCTGGGAGGATGCAGCACTTCTGGTAAAGGAAAGAAAGCTATTTCCGTGTTTTTTTGGATCGGCACTAAAAGTCTGTGGCGTGGATGCGCTATTGTCCGGGCTGTCGAAGCTGATGAAAGAGCCGGAATACACAGAGGAGTTTGGGGCACGTGTTTTTAAGATCACGAGGGATGAAACCGGAAAGCGTCTGACGCATATGAAGCTGACCGGAGGAAGTCTTTTTACGCGGCAGAGCCTGAGGGGACAAACTGCTGATGGACAGGAATGGGAAGAAAAAGCCGACCAGATCCGGATTTATAACGGAAGTGGCTATGAACAGGTACAGCAGGCGGCCGCAGGAGAAATCTGCAGCGTGACAGGACTGTCAAAAACCTATGCAGGAGAAGGGCTTGGGGCGCAAACGGAACCGGTGCTGCCGCTGCTGGAGCCGGTATTAACCTATCAGATCGAGCTGCCGCCGGACTGCGATGCGCATACGATGCTCAGAAATCTTCGGCAGTTAGAGGAAGAGGAACCGGAGCTTTCGATTGTCTGGGAGGAAGCCTCCTCTGAGATCTGTGCGCAGGTCATGGGCGAAGTGCAGATGGAAATCCTGAAAAACCAGATCAGAGAGCGCTTCGGCGTGCCGGTTTCCTTCGGACAGGGCAGCATTGTATACCGGGAAACCATCGCAGCGCCCGTCGAGGGCGTCGGACATTTTGAGCCCCTTCGGCACTATGCGGAGGTTCATCTTTTGCTGGAACCCCTGGAACGCGGCATGGGACTGCAGTTTGCGTCAGCTGTCAGCGAAGATGTGCTGGACCGTAACTGGCAGAGGCTGGTGCTGACCCATCTGGAAGAGAAGCGCCATAAAGGCGTTTTATGCGGCGCAGAGATCACGGATATGAAGATCACGCTGGTAAATGGCAGGGCGCATATCAAGCACACCGAGGGCGGCGATTTTCGTCAGGCGACCTACCGGGCACTCCGACAGGGACTGATGCGAGCACAAAACGTACTTTTAGAGCCTGTTTACAGCTTTCGACTGGAGATTCCACAGGAGCAGATCGGACGGGCGATGACGGATATTCAGCGGATGAACGGTACCTTTGAGCCGCCGCAGACGGAGGGGAAATTTGCGATTCTGTGCGGAAGCGCGCCGGTTGCATGTATGCGGGGCTATCAGCAGGAGGTTACCTCCTACAGCCGAGGCCGTGGAAAGCTGTTCTGTACGCTGCAGGGCTATGCTGTGTGCCATAACGCAGAGGAAGTGATGGCGGCAGCCGGCTATGATCCGGAAGCAGACCTGGAAAATCCTCCTTCCTCCGTTTTTTGTGCACACGGAGCCGGATTTGTGGTACCATGGGATCAGGTGGAGGAGTATATGCACCTCGAGGCAGTTGCGCTGCCGTCTGAAAAAGGCAGTGCAGATGAAAAAGAAGCGTCCGGGATAGCGCAGAGCAGCCGCGCAGAATATTTTGTCCGTGAAAGAAAAGAGACGCCGGAAACCTTTGTCAGCGAAGAAGAACTGGAAGAAATTTTCAAGCGCACCTATTATCAGAACAGCGAGCCGAAGAGCAAAAAGGGCTATCAGAAGCGCTACAGGGAAGAAGCGCCCGCACGGCGCCTGATGGAACGCTCCCGTGCGGCAGAGGCGGATCGGAGCAAGCCGCGGGAACGCTATCTTTTGGTTGACGGCTATAATATCATTTTTTCCTGGGAAATGCTGCGCGAGCTTTCGAAGGTTAATATCGAAAGCGCCAGGAACCTCCTGATGGATGTTCTGTGCGATTACCAGGGCTTTAACGGCTGCACGCTGATCCTCGTCTTCGACGCTTACCGTGTGGAAGGCGGGCAGGAACGCGTTTTCAATTATCATAATATTCACGTCGTCTTTACGAAGGAAGCGGAGACGGCTGACCAATATATCGAAAAAACCGTCCACAAAATCGGGAAAAAAGCCGATGTGACGGTAGCGACCTCCGATGCGCTGGAGCAGGTCATCATTTACGGACAGGGCGCGCGCAGGATGGCGGCGCGGGAGCTTTTGGAGGAAGTCGAGCTGACCCGCGAAAAGGTGCTGGAACGGATTGAAAAAAGACCGGGCAGCACGCAGAAACAACTTACGGAAAACGACCATAATTACCTGTTTGACCATTTGCCGGAGGAGTTGGTCTCTTATATGGAAGAGGTCAGGCTGGGCAAACGGGAATTATAGGGAGTTTATAAAAAAGGGAAAAAGGAAAGGGAAACAAGAAAGGGGAAACACAATGGACATGTTTTTCACGCAGCGAAAGCTGGAAGGAAGAATCCGGGAGCTGGGAGAATACCGTTACCGGGACGTCAGAAATTTTGAATCGTTTCTGGCAAAAGAAGACAAAAGCGGCCTGGTAAATCCGGATGTGCCGACAGATTTTACCGGCTGGGACAGGATCTGTACCGGCTCTGACTGGAAGGGCAGGGATTTATATCTCTGGCTGCATGGGGAGATGAAAGTGCCGGCAGAATGGGAAGGAAAGCGCGCGGTAGGCGTGTTTGACTTCGGTATGACAGGCGGCGGCAACAACAGCGGGTTTGAATCACTGCTGTTTGTAAACGGCGAACAGTATCAGGCGGTTGATGCCAATCATAAGGAAGTATTTTTCAGACCTGAGATCTGTGGAAATGAGGTCAGCCTGACCTTCCGCCTCTGGTCCGGTCTGGAAGGCGGCGGACTGCCCAGAGAGGTGGAGCATCGCTTAAAGAGCGCATTTTTAGGCTATCTGGATGAAAAGACAGACGACCTGTATTATCTTGGCCTGATGGTCTGGAAGACAATTGAAGAGCTTTCCGAGAACGATCCGGTTCGCCATAACCTGCAGGCAGCCCTTGACCGTGCATTTTTAAAGATTGACTGGTCTTATCCGGGCAGCGATGACTTCTACGCATCTGTTGCGGAAGCAGACGACTGCTTAAACGCAGCAATTGACGCGATGGACAAGCACTCCGATATCCATGTATACACAGTTGGACATACCCATATTGATACTGCATGGCTCTGGAGACTCAAAAACACCAGAGAAAAGTGCGGCAGATCCTTTACAACCGTCATGCGCCTGATGGAGATGTTCCCGGAATATGATTTCCTGCAGACACAGCCCCAGCTCTATGAGTGGGTAAAGGAAGATTATCCGGAGCTGTACAGCCAGATCAGAGACCGCGTGGCAGAGGGCCGCTGGGAAGCGGACGGCGCAATGTGGGTTGAGGCAGACTGTAATCTGACAAGCGGTGAGTCTCTGACCCGTCAGATCTTAATCGGCAGCAAATTCATCAAGGATGAATTCGGCAAGGAAGTAGAATTTCTGTGGCTGCCGGATGTATTCGGCTATTCCTGGGCACTCCCCCAGATCCTGAAAAAAGCCGGCATCGACATGTTTATGACGACAAAAATCAGCTGGAACCAGTACAACCGTATGCCGCATGATACGTTTTACTGGAAAGGCATCGACGGCAGCAAAGTGCTGACCCACTTTATTACGACGCCGGAGCCCGGGAGAGAAAGAGACAGCTGGTTCTATACCTATAACGGACTGATTGAGCCCCGTACCGTCAAGGGTATCTGGGACGGATACAGCGAAAAGGAAATGAATCATGACCTGCTGCTTTCCTATGGTTACGGAGATGGCGGCGGCGGTGTCAACCGTGATATGCTGGAGCAGCGCCGCAGACTGGATAAGATTCCGGGACTGCCGCATGTGGAGACGACTACCGCAGGCAAATATTTCCGTAAGCTGAAGGAAACGGTTGCAAAGACAGACCGCTATGTCAATACCTGGGATGGCGAGCTGTATCTGGAATACCACCGTGGTACCTATACCAGCCATGCACATAACAAACGCATGAACCGTAAGATGGAGCTGTTATATCGTGAGGCAGAGTATTTTACCGTACTGCGTGCATTGCTTGGTAATGATCTGTCCCTGGCGGAGCAGGAAAAGCTGACAGCCGGCTGGAAACATATCCTGACCAACCAGTTCCATGACATTATCCCCGGCTCCTCGATCTTCGAAGTCTATGAGGATTCCAAAAAAGATTACGAATGGATCGCAACACAGGGCGAAGAGGTGGAAGCAGGCTTTATTGCAGACGCCGTAACAGAAGAAGCCTCTGTTTATACCGTTTTTAACAGCAACAGCTTTGTGAGAAAAGGCGGCTCGGTTCTGTTGCTCGGTGCTGCAGGAAACAGCGCTTATTTGGAGGACGGCACGGCATTAAAGAGTCAGGAAACAGAAGGCGGACTTCTTGTGGAAATCCCGGAGGTTCCCGCAATGGGCACCGCTGCGGTTGTCCTGAAAAAAGCACCTGCTGCAGAGAATACGGCATTTACCGTAGACGGGCATAAGGTTGAAACTCCGTTTTATCTGGTTGAGTTTAATGAAGCCGGTCAGATTTCCAGATTGTATGATAAAGAAAATGACCGTGAGGTGCTTGCACCCGGACAGTGCGGCAACGTTCTGCAGGTATTTGAAGATAAGCCGATGGGCAATGACGCATGGGATATCGAGATCTACTATCAGGAAAAGATGCGTGTCATTGACGGACTGACCTGTTTTGAAGTCAAAGAGTGCGGATCGGTTCGTCTGGTGCTTCACATGGGATGGAAGTATATGAATTCCACCATTGACCAGGATGTTATCCTGTATGCAGATGACCGCAGAATTGATTTCGTGACGGATGCAGACTGCCATGAGCGCCATCAGCTGTTGAAGGCTGCATTCCCGGTTGACATCCGCACCACTTACGGAACGTTCGATGTACAGTATGGTAATGTACGTCGTTCTAATAACTGGAATACAAGCTGGGATCAGGCGAAGTTCGAGAGTGTTGCACATCGTTTCGCAGATCTTTCCGAATACGGCTATGGCGTCAGCCTGTTAAATGACTGCAAGTACGGTCATGATGTAAAGGATAATGTACTGCGCATCACTCTGATCAAGACAGCAACCTATCCGGATCACAGCCAGGATCAGGGCGAGCATCACTTCACTTATGCGCTGCTGCCTCATACCGGAGACTTTATTGCAGGCCGCACCGTACAGGAAGCGAGCGATTTGAACTGGCCGATGCACAGCGTTGCAGGCAGTGTAAAACTTCCGTTTGCAGGTTCTTTTGTAGGCTTTGACAAAGAGTGCGTTGAACTGGATGCTGTCAAGAAGACAGAGGATGGAAAATATATTGCAGTCCGGTTCCACGACTTTACCGGCGGCACGAACAAGCTGACCGTAACACCCGGTTTCGCGTGGAAGCGCTACTGCGAATGCGACTTAAGAGAGCGTCCGCAGGGCGATTTTAAAGAAAACGGTACGATTCAGAGGACCGTAAAGCCTTACGAAATCGTGACGCTGCTGTTTGAAGTATAAAAATGTGAGTTCTGAAATTTTACGGATTTATATAAAATTCGGTACTTGTTTTTTTAGGTGGCTCTGATAAAATCACATACAGAAATGCCCGGTGCTTTACAGGAAACTTGGCACCGGGCTTTCTTATCGTATAGGAAACTCCGTTTCCATACGATAATAAATGCTCTACGCGGATGCGCACTACCGCGTAAGGTTCCACAGAGAAACCGACAGAAAGGCGTACATTCATGTTGACGAAAATTTTGGACAAAAAACTTGGAAGCTCGATTTTTACAGGACGTCAGATCATTTCGATGCTGATGCCGCTGATCATGGATTCGTTTTTCGTTTTCGGTATCGGTGTACTGACAACTGCGATGATCAGCTCCTCCAGTCAGGAGTCGGTAGCGGCCATCAGCCTGGTCGGGCCGCTCTATATGATGGTATATGCCATCAACAATGCCATTTCTGCCGGCGGTACCGTTGTGGTTGCAATGTTTAAGGGAAAAGGGGAAACCGAGCGGGTAAAAGAGGCAGCAGGTCAGCTGATCGTGGGACTGCCGCTTTGTTCCCTTGCTGCATGTATCCTTCTTGTGCTCTGTGCAGATCCGCTGATCCGTTTCCTGTTTCATGGAATGGAGGAAACGATTCTCGTAAAGGCAGAGCATTATCTGATCGGGGTTGCGATCTCGGCGGTATTTTTATCTGTCTACATGAGTGGATTTGCAGTATTCCGTGGACTGGGAGAGACGAAAAAATGTCTGCACCTGTCGATTTTGATCAATGTCCTGCATTTTGTGGCAAGCTTTGTATTTATCAATATTTTGAAGCTGGATATCATGGGAAGTGCACTTTCTTTGAATCTGGCGCGTCTGGTGGGCGGCATGGCTGCAGTCCTGATGCTGATATCCAAAAAAAGTTCGATTGAGATCCGTCCGAGGCACGTTTTTCGAATCGACTGGCGTATTCAGAAAGAAATCTTTCGGATCGGCATCCCCTGTGGAATGGAGCAGCTGTTTATGAACGGAGGCGCGATGCTGGTTCAGGTTTACATTGCAAAATTGGGAACGGCGAGCGTTGCGGCAAATGCCGTGTCCAACTCGATCTTTTCTGTTTTGTATGCGGCACCGTCCGCAGTGGCGACGCTGGCTGTGACGATCGTTGGTCAGTGTATCGGTGCAGGAGAGAAAAAGCTGGCGCGCCGTTACGGCAGATCCATGGTTTGGCTGTGTACTGTTCTGGTGTTATTGTCACTGGCGATCGGAATGCCGTGTATTCCGCTTCTGTTAAAGCTTTATCAAGCGCAGGCAGAAACGGTTCCGATGATTTACCGGGTACTGATCATTGCGGCAGTCAGCATGCCGTTTTTCTGGGGGGCATCCAGTGTGCTTCCTTCTGTCATGCGTTCGGCGGGTGATGCGTCCTACGCGTCCTACTTTTCTCTTGTTACGATGTGGGTGGTTCGTGTCGGACTGGGCTACCTGATGGCGATCCCGATGGGACTGGGTCTGGAGGGCGTCTGGATAGCGATGTGTACCGAATGGGCGGTCAAAACAGTTGCCTTTGGTCTGCGCTTTCGCGGAGAGAAATGGCTTGCTCATTCCGACCGGATGGATAAGATGTGATGCAACAGGGGGATTTAAATGCTGGGAGATAAAACTGCTTTTCTAAACCAATATGCCATTCCGGAAAAGATGTATGAAGAAGCCGGTATGAGCTGGGCGGATCTGGAAGCGATTGCGGAGGACTATGCCTATCGCGTGGACGGCTTTTACATGATTCGGGACATGTTTTTAAAAGAACTGATCGAAAATAAAGAAGATGAGACCGGTTTGCATTCCTATCGTACCAGAATAAAGACACCGGGGCATCTGGTAGAAAAAATTATCCGCAGACGGGTTGAAAATTATCGGAAATATAAAGAACTGACGAAGGAGAACTATCTGAAATTCGTTACAGACATCATCGGGTTCCGTGGACTTTTGCTGTACCGGGAGGACTGGGTGGTGTTCCATAAATATCTGCTGAAGCATTTTGAAAATCATGCCTCATGGTATGTGCATGACTGTCTGAAGGATTTTGACGAAAGCCGCGACCGCTATATGGTGGAAGCACCCAAGGTACATATGCGCCCGGGGGATTTTGCGGACATTTATGCAGACTGGATCGCCAGCGATGATATTTATGATCAGAAATATTACCGTTCCGTGCACTATATTCTCAAATACCGCGGCATGTACCTGGAGGTGCAGGTCAGGACGCTGTTTGAGGAGGGGTGGGGAGAAATCGATCATCACATTCTTTACCCCTACAAAAAACAGAATCCGATGCTGACGGAATTTTCGGAGCTGTTGAATCGTCTTGCCGGAATGGGGGACGAAATGGCATCCTTTTACAGACGTCTGCAGGATGTTCCGGGGGATGCCTTTCTGGACAAAAAGAGTATGGTGGATGTCCGGCGGGAATATGAGACTCATGAAACCCAGGTCGGATGTGTAGAACTGGAAAAAATCGAGACCGTTCAGGATGCGATCGATTCCATTCTGGCGGAATAAGGAGGCTGCATGGAGGATAGTTTATTCTGGGGAATTCCCAAGAGTGCGTATGAAAGCGCGGATCGAATGCTTATACTTGCGCGAAAGGGCGGAATCCGCCAGCACCTGCTGGGAGATACGTCCCGGATCCGGCATGGCACGATTGAGGATCAGAGCGTGGATGAATACTGCAATTTTTTGCAGACAAAGCTTTGCTGTGAGATTCTGCAGCTGGAGGGAGCAGACATGTCTGCTCAGGACGAGACAGCATCGGATGGATTGGTTGCAGAGCAGGGAGAGAAAACAACGCCTGCCGCCTGCTGCAGGGAGGAACAGAAAGGGAGAAATGCCGGATGGACAGCGGAATGAATTCTATCGAAAGCATGTATTTGAACTATAGCGGACTGTTGGAGGAATTTTCGGAGGATGTCATCCGCAGCAGGTACGCTTTTTTATACAAGGAATGTATGGAATTTTTGAAAAGTCAGAAGCTGGAGTCAGAGGTGCGGCTGGATGAAGTACTGCTGATGCATGCAGTGCTGGATTATTTTTCGGATGTGTCGAGACTGAAAAAATTCCACCATATCCATCATATCAACGAAACAAAGGTGATCGCATACGAGACATTCTGGCTGCTGCGCAGAAAACCACTGCAGGTAGTGACACAGCGGCAGGATGATTTTCTGGCATTTATCAATGAAAAATTCGTTTTCTCCAGACTTGCGGCATTTTTGGTTGGAAACCGCAAAGACCAGGTGCTGCGGGAGCAGGATAAAAAGGCGTTTATGAACTATCTGGATACACTCTACTATTTTCTGAAATACCGCCAGTACGACCCGAAAATGCTGGAGCTGATGCTTCTGGGCTTTCGCGCCGGGGAGATCTGGGGACGGCAGTAAAACAGCCGTGGCAGTGAAACAGCCGTGGCAGTAAAACGGCCGTGGCAGTAAAACAGCCGTGGCAGGAAACAGATGTTTGCAGATACGCTCCGGTTTATGTAATTCGGATTTCGCGATTTTGTTCCATTTGAATTTGTCAAATTCCTCTTTCTGGGGTATAGTAGAAAATAAAGGACGCGCTGAGGCATCGGGGGAATTTGTCCTGCAGCGCAGGAAAAGGAGGGTATTTTTTGAAACTGAATTACAAAAGAACATTTCTGGTAGGACTTGCCTTTCTGTCCATTTGTGCGTTCTGGCAGATGTATGACAACATCATCCCGCTGATTTTGCAGGGAACGTTTCACTTAAATGAGACGCTCACCGGAGCAATTATGGCGGCAGATAATGTGCTTGCGGTATTTTTACTTCCGCTGCTGGGCTCATTGTCCGATAAAGCGGATACCAGATGGGGAAAACGGACGCCGTTTATTGTGGTTGGGACGGTACTCGCAGTTGTTTTGATGATGCTGCTTCCGCATGCGGATAAAACAGGAAATTTTGTGCTGTTTGTCATCAGCCTGTTTTTCCTGCTGATTGCGATGGGATTGTACCGGTCGCCTGCAGTAGCGCTGATGCCTGACCTGACACCGAAGCCGCTGCGCAGTCAGGCAAACGCGATCATTAACCTGATGGGTGCAGTCGGAGGTATTTATACCCTGATTTTGATCAGTCTGCTGTTAAAGGGCGGAGACAAACCGGATTATACGCCGGTCTTTCTGGGCGTAGCACTTCTGATGGTGGTTGCTGTTGTACTTCTTGTTTTGACAGTGCGGGAAAAGAAGCTTGCACAGGAGGTTGCGAAAGCAAATCTGGAAGAAGAAACAGAGGAAGAACAAAAGGCGGACAAGACAGGAGAGCTTACTCCGGGAGTAAAGCGCAGTCTGACGATGATCCTGATCTCGATCTTTTTGTGGTTTACCGCATATAATGCAGTGACGACAGCATTTTCCCGCTATGCCCGTACCGTATGGGGCATGGAGGGCGGCGGCTTTGCCAACTGCCTGATGGTAGCGACCGTAGCGGCGATTATCAGCTATATCCCCATCGGCGTGATTTCCGCGAAGGTGGGCAGGAAAAATACGATCATGGGCGGTCTGGTATTGATGCTGATCAGCTTTTTTGCGGCGATTTTCTTTACGGAATATCACGCAGTTATCAATCTTGGCTTTGCCCTGATCGGAATGGGCTGGGCAGCAGTGAGTGTAAACTCCCTGCCGATGGTTGTGGAGATGTGTTCGAGTGAAGATGTTGGAAAATATACGGGGCTTTATTATACCTTTTCCATGTCGGCACAGATTGTGACCCCGATTCTGTCCGGCGTGTTTTTACAGTATGTTTCCTATCGGACGTTATTTCCGTATGCCTGTGTCTTTACGGTTGCAGCGATGATTACCATGAGCATGGTGCACCACGGCGATAATAAACCGGAACGCAAAAAAAATCTGCTGGAAAATTTTGACGTAGAGGATTAAAATACTTTCATAGTTCAGAATTGCGAAAACGACAATGAAACGGAAAGATGACTGGATCAAAGGAGAAGCATACCGATGAAAAAATGGATACCGGCGGCAGCGACCGCTGCAGGTGCTTATTTAATTGCAATCGCTCCGAGACTTTGCGAACGGCCGGAGCGTATGCCGAAGGTGTATTACGCGCATCGCGGTCTGCATGATAATATTTCAGACGCGCCTGAAAATTCCCTTGCAGCCTTCCAAAAAGCGGTGGATGCAGGCTATGGCATTGAGCTGGATGTGCAGATGACTGCAGATGGAAAGGTTGTCGTTGTACATGATTTTAACCTAAAGCGGATCAGTGGCGTGGACAAAGAGATCGACCAGTGTACCTATGAAGAGCTGCAGGAATATCCGATCTACGGAAGCGACCAGAGGGTGCCGCTGTTTGAGGATGTTTTAAAGGCAGTGGACGGAAAGGTACCGCTGATCGTTGAGCTGAAATATAAAGAGGGCAGCAAGATCTGTGAAAAAGCCCAGGAGATTTTAAACGGCTATACCGGAATTTATTGTATCGAATCCTTCCATCCGCAGGTACTGGTCTGGTATCGGAAAAACTATCCCCATATCTGCCGCGGACAGCTGTCGATGAATTTTGAGCGGGACGAAAATACAAAGGGTGCGCAGTATTTTGCACTGCGTCATCTGTTGACCAATTTTCTTGCAAAGCCGGATTTCATCGCATATGACTGCCGTGCAATGCATGCGGTATCCAAAAACATCTGCCGGAACCTGTTTGGCTGTCCGTCCGTTGCATGGACGGTAAAATGTCAGGCACAGCTGGATGCCTGCAGCAGATCCTTTGATTACTTTATTTTTGAGGGATTTGCACCGAAGCAGTGAGGCAGGATGATGTGCGCGCGTCGGAAGTAATTTTAGTATTAGAAATAAAAACAGAGGCGGGATTCCGAAAGAGTTCCGTCTCTTTCCTGTCGTATAGGAAACTTCGTTTCCATACGATAAAAATGCTCCGCGAGGATGCGCACTCGGCGCAAGGGTAGATGGTTGCCGAGGCAACCGCGCCTCGGCGCGAGAATGTGCCAAGGCACATTCTTTTTAAAAGGATGCTTGAAAAGACATGCCAAAAAGCAGGAAAATATGCAAAATATTTTCAAAATGGAGGAAATCATGCATAATCAGTTGACGGAAAGCGATATCAAAAAGATGCAGGAGGAAATTGAATACCGAAAGCTCGTTGTCCGCAAGGAAGCGCTGGAGGATGTAAAAGAAGCGCGGGCCCAGGGCGACCTTTCGGAGAATTTCGAATATTATGCTGCAAAGAAATTCAAGAACAAAAATGAAGGCAGGATTCGTTTCCTGGAGCGGATGATCAAAACGGCAGAGGTTGTTTCGGACGAATCCGCAGCGGACGAGGTCGGCATGAATAATAAGGTAGAGGTCTGGTTTGAAGAGGATGACGAGACAGAAACCTACAAAATTGTGACGACAATGCGCCAGGACTCCTTAAAAGGACTGATTTCCGGCGAGTCTCCGCTGGGGAAAGCTTTGCTGGGGCATAAGGTTGGTGACAGAGTTTTTGTGGAAATCGGCGGTGGAGACGGCTACTATGTCGTGATCCGGTCGATCGACAAGTCGGCAGGGGATGACGATGAGCTGAGAAGCTTTTAAGGAGGAACCTTATGAAAATCATGGTAACAGGCGCTGGCGGCTTTGTGGGAAGCCGTCTGGCAGCCTATTATGGGAAAAAATACGACGTGTGGGGCGTAACCCACAAAGACCTGGATCTGACGAATGAGGCAGCGGTATTCAAAACAGTGGAAAATTACCACCCGGATGTGCTGATTCACTGTGCAGCGATTTCGGACGTGGCAGAATGCAGTAAAAAACCGGAGCTGTCTCATGCCGTCAATGTGCTGGGAATGGAGTACCTTGCAAAAGCCTGTGGAAAAACAGGAACGAAGCTCGTAATGTGCAGCTCGGATCAGGTTTATTTCAGAAAACAGGGAGAGCAGGAGAGTCTGGAAGCATATCTGGAGCCCCACCGGGAGGATTGCAGCGAAACACCGGAGCCACTTTACGGGAAACAGAAGCTGCAGGGGGAGGAGATCTGCTTAAAATACCAGCCGGAGAGCGTCGTGCTGCGGCTTTCCTGGATGTATGATAATCTGACAGAAGAAGAGCTGGCAAAAGGCAGACGCAGCCTTGCAATGATGCTTCGGGAAATGCTCGACAAAAAGCAGTCCCGGAAATTTTCAGATACGGACCACCGTGGTGCGACGGACGTAAACCTTGTCGTAAAGAACATGGAAGCAGCTTGGAAACTGGCGGGCGGCATTTACAATTATGGAAGCAGTAACGATGCAGACATGTATGAAACGGTGCGCCGCGTGATGGCGTCCTTTGGGCAGGAAGCTCTTGTAGAAAAAGCGACAGGCGGAAATGTCCGCAATCTGATGATGAGTACAGACAAGCTGGCGCAGCACGGAATTTTCTTTCCGGATACGGCAGCAGGACTGGAAGCATTTCTGCGGAAAGGTGGCGCACTATGAATGAAATTATAAAAAGTTTATATGACCGGAAATCGGTGCGCGTCTATGAGGACAGACCGATTCCTGAAAAGATGAAACAAATCATTTTAGAAGCTGCTGCACAGGCGCCGAGCGCGGGCTGTCAGCAATTGTATACAATCCTGGATATCACTGATCAGAAGCTAAAGGACGAGCTTGTAAAAACCTGTGATAACCAGCCGTTCATTGCAACCGCGCCGATGGTTCTTGTCTTTTGTGCAGACTGTAAAAAATGGTACGACGCTTATCTGGAAGCGGGCTGCAGTCCGAGAAAGCCTGGCGTCGGCGACCTGATGCTGGCGGTGACGGATACAGCGATCGCAGCCCAGAATGCGGTCGTCGCCGCACAGAGCTTCGGGATCGGCTCCTGTTATATCGGAGACATCATGGAAAATTGTGAAGAACAGCGCAGAATTTTGAACCTGCCGGAGTATGTTTTTCCTGCCGTGATGCTTGTGTTCGGCTGGCCGACGAAGCAGCAGCTCGAGCGGACAAAACCGCAGCGCTGTGACCAGAAACATATCGTGCATGAAAACACCTACCGCAGTATGGATGGAAACGAACTTCGGGAGATGTTCGGATATCAGTGTAAGAACAGAAGCTTTGAAGACTGGATGAATGCGTTCTGCAACCGGAAATACGATTCCGATTTTGCAAAAGAAATGACGCGTTCAGTCGGAGAATACCTGAAACAGTTTGAAAACGAGTAAAAAACGCCCTCGGAGCTGGCACTCCGGGGGCGTTTTTGTCCACTTGGACATCATTGCATTTCTATATCTAATTGTAATGCTCGGAAAGTAAAAAATCAATCCTTCCAGCTGCTTTCGCGACCTGATTCCTCCGCCGTTGCTTTCTGTCCGCTCTTTTGCAACAGCTCGATGACTGCAGATGACAGCGTAACTGTCAGCAGGGAAAAGAAGATGTTGCGCAGCGGAATGTAGGAAATCGAAAGCATCAGCACGACGAAATCCGTAAAAAAGTAGGAGCGGGAAATTTTCCAGCCGGTCACCTGATGGAGGATGAGCGCCAGTGCGTCATCTCCGCCGGAAGCGCCGCCTCTGCGGACGATTAAGCCTGCGCCGATGCCAACGAACAGACCGCCGAGGATGGCGGCAATAAGTGGTTTATCTGCGTAGGAGGGCAGAAACGGTCCGGTAAATTCCCAGAACCGGTACAGCAGTGCGTAGCAGCAGGTGGAAAAAATGGCATTCTTCAAAAAGTCGGTGCCCAGAAGCTTGAAGCCGATGATATAGCAGGTCATGTCGAGCAGAAAGGAAAAGATGCCGGGTGAAATGCCCGTCCAGTGGTGCAGAAACAGGGTAAGTCCCAGGATTCCGCCCTCTGTGATCTTGCTCTGGCTGTGGACGTTGAACAGACCAAAGGACAGCACTGCTGCGCCGAGCAGCATAGAACCGTAGTGAAGGATGGTATCTTTATTTAATTTTTGTTGAAACATAAAAGCTTAAAACTCCTCTGACTCTCCGGCGAGCTTCTGGCACAGCGCCAGAAACTGTTCGCCGTATTTTTGGTATTTCAGCTCGCCGACGCCATGGACAGCGAGCATTTCAGTTTTCGTCTGAGGCAGAAGGACACACATGGATTCCAGTGACTTGTCGGAAAAGACAAGATAGGGAGGAATATGCTGTGCCCGTGCGATTTCGGTACGCAGCCTGCGCAGCGCCTCGAAGGGATCGCTGCCGGTATGCAGGGAAGAACGCTTTCTGCCGGATTTGTCCGTGCCGGGAAGCTGCCCGGCTTTTGCAGGTGTCTGCGTAGTCTTCCTTGCTGCCTTCATCGTGAGTACGGGGCGGAATTCCCCGGACTCTGCATAAAAAGACAGTCCCTTTTCTTTCACCTTTACAATAGGAAACTGATCGTCTGTAACGACCAGATAATCCGTCAGAACGAGATAATTGAGCACCTGCCGCAGAAAAACGATGGTATCCTGGGCGTGCGTTGCGTAGTAACGGTTGGAATCCAGACCAAAACGCAGTACCTTTTCGTTTTTGCTGCCGCGCAGCGTGTCGAGAATGACGTTGACGCCAAAGCGCATGCCGCTTGTTAAGATACAGCCGATCAGGTCATTGGCAAGCTCTGTGATGTCGATGGTTTCAAAGGTATTTAAACAGTTGCTGCAGTTGCCGCAGTAGTTGGAGCCAAACTCACCGAAATAGCGCAGCATGTAGTCCCGCAGACAGTCGGTGGTGTGGCAGTAAAAGGTCATTTTCTTGAGGCGTTCGCGGTCTTGTCTGCGAACCTCCTCCAGCGCTTCGCCGGTCAGCTCTTCGTTATCACGATCCTGTTCGATAAAAAACTGGTTTGTGATAACATCCTGACCGCTGTAAAATAAAATACAATCGGCCTTTGCACCGTCCCGTCCGGCGCGCCCGGCCTCCTGATAATAGCTTTCCATATTTTTCGGCATGTTATAATGCAGGACAAAGCGGACGTTCGATTTATCGATGCCCATGCCAAACGCATTGGTTGCGACCATGATCGGTGCATCGTCGTAGGTAAAGGCCTCCTGGTTTGCATGTCGTTCTTCGTCGGAAAGTCCGGCGTGATAGCGGGTTGCCCGAAAACCATCCGCAAGCAGCCTGTCGCAGACCTCTTCAACATTTTTGCGTGTTGCACAGTAAATAACGCCGGAGCTGTCGGGATGGGCGAGCAGATAATCGCGGATGCTGCGGTACTTGTCCTTATCGTGGCGAACCTCGAAATAGAGATTTTTTCGGTCAAAACCGGTCACAGCGACATGGGGATCGGACAGCTCCAGCATCCGGATGATGTCTTCGCGAACTTCCCTGGTTGCCGTCGCGGTAAAAGCGCCGATGACGGGACGGATGGGCAGCGTGCGGACAAATTCCGGGATTTTTAAATAGCTGGGGCGGAAATCCTGTCCCCACTGGGATACACAGTGGGCTTCATCAACTGCCAGCAGCGAAATCGGTGTGGAGGCTGCAAAATCCAGAAAATCTTCCGTCAGCAGCCGTTCCGGCGCGACGTAGATGATCTTATAACGGCCTTCTTTGGCATAAGCGAGGGCCTTTTTATATTGATTCCAGGAAAGAGAGCTGTTTAAATAGGCTGCGTGGACCCCCATCTGATTCAGGGCACGAACCTGGTCCTTCATCAGGGAAATCAGGGGAGAGACCACGAGGGTAACATGAGGCAGCAGCAGGGCTGGAACCTGATAGCAGACGGATTTCCCGGCGCCGGTGGGCATAATGCCGCAGACATCCTGCCCGTTTAACAGACAGTCGATCAGCTCCTCCTGTCCGTCACGGAACGTATCATATCCATAATAGGTTTTTAAAATATCGTATTTGTCCTGCTGTTGCTTCATAATAAAAGTCCTTGTCTCGTTTCGCTCCTGCTGTAATGGAACCTATCCTGTGAATCGTAATGGATTGATTTTAACATGGTTTTGAAAACAGGGCAAGTGCTGCAGTGCCACGCACCATTCGGAATGATGCGAGGAAACTTCAGGGTTAAGAAAAAGGGGATAGAATATGAGTTTTTTATATCTTGACAGACTGGGAAAAACCCAGCACTATAGAAGTATCTAAGAAGAGAGGAGTACATACCAATGAAAGAGAATTTACCGGTATCCCTGCAGAAGCTGATTCACAAGGTGGAAGAGAACTTTGCAGAGGATCCTGCAATGGTAGAACTGTTTATCAACTGTTTTTCCAACACCCTGGATACAACTGTGAAAAAGATGGAGGACGGCACAACCCATGTTATCACCGGTGATATCCCGGCGATGTGGCTGCGGGATTCCGTTGCACAGGTGCGCCCCTATCTGGTAGCTGCAGCAGAGGATCAGGAGATTTCCGACCTGCTGGCTGGTCTGTCCAGAAGACAGTTTTTCTTTGTAAACCATGATCCCTATGCAAATGCCTTCAATCAGGAAGAAAACGGCAACTGCTGGGATCACGATGAGACGGAAATGAGCGATTGGCTCTGGGAACGCAAATATGAGATCGACTCTCTGTGCTATCCCGTTCAGTTCGCATATCTGCTCTGGAAAAACACCGGACGTACAGACCATTTTGATGACAATTTCGTAAAAGGCCTGCACACCATCCTGAACGTATGGAAAACCGAACAGTATCACGAGGAGAAATCCCCTTATTCCTTCCAGCGTAAGGGCTGCTACTTTACAGATACCCTGTCCAGAGAAGGCAAGGGCGCTCTGGTAAAATCCGGCGTAGGTCTGACCTGGTCGGGCTTCCGTCCCAGCGATGATGCCTGCATCTACGGCTATCTGATCCCGTCCAATATGTTTGCAACAGTTGTTCTGGGCTATATGGAAACCATTGCACATGAAGTATTAAAGGATGAGGCTCTGGCAGCAGAAGCAGCTTCCCTGAAAAAAGAGATCCACGATGCCATCGAAAGCATGGCGATCGTAGATAACTATTACTATGGTAAGGTTTATGCATACGAAGTAGACGGCTACGGTCAGTATATGCTGATGGACGATGCAAATGTACCCAGCCTGCTGGCTATGGATTACCTTGGCTACGAGGCGGATGACCGTCAGGTTGTGGAAAACACCCGCAATTTTGTGCTCAGCTGTGCAAATCCTTACTATTATGAAGGCAGCTGTGCAAAGGGTGTAGGCAGCCAGCACACCAAGCCTGGCTATATCTGGCATATTGCTCTGGCGATCCAGGGTCTGACCAGCAAGACAAAGGAAGAAAAGCTTGCGATCCTGAACACCATGAAAAATACCGATGCCGGCAAGCACATGATGCACGAGGGCTTCGATGTCAATGATCCTGCAAACTACACCAGAGAGTGGTTCTCCTGGGCAAACGCTATGTTCTGTGAGCTGGTTCTGGACTACTGCGATATCCGCGTAGCACGGTAAGATATACGGGACGTGCGAACTTCAAAAAGTCGATGAGGCGGCAAGTCTTCTGCAGTGATAAAAACTGCAAAAGATAAATCGTTAATCTGACAGCACTAAGACTCAAAAACCGGGCAGAGAGAATCTGCCCGGTTTTTGAGTCTTATCCGCAGTCCTTAGTGGAACGTATCCACGGAATAATCATGATAATGGAAGCCAAACCACCGTCCGGGTACATCACCGGGAAAGTGGGGCGCTTCGTAGGTAAGGAACTGACCGTTTTTGTCCAGCGCCTCAGGCGTGTACTGTGCAGTATGCTCCAGCAGAAGCTTCCAGAGCTTTGCCTTGCGCTCCTGCCAGGCAGGGTCCTCTGCGAGATTATGCTGCTCCATCGGATCGGTGTTTAAGTCGAAGAGCAGAACGTGATCGCCGACTGCAGAGTAAACCAGCTTCACCTTTTCCTCCATGACACAGAAATTCTTGTTTAAGGAGTTTCCAAAGAACATACGATCCATGGGAACTGGCTCAAGCAGGTTTTTGCCGCTGACAGAAACAGGGGAAGAAAGCCCTGCCATTGCAAGGATCGTAGGATAGATATCTACAAGGTCAGTCGGGGCCTCTACGCTGATGTTGTGAGGAAGGCTGCGTCCCTGGGGAGGCATGATCAGAAGCGGTACATGGGCGCTGCCCTCAAAGAACAGATTCTTCTGGGACATATGGTGGTCTCCCAGCATCTCACCGTGGTCTGCGGTGAAGATGACCCAGGTGTTTTTGAACAGGTCATTTTCTCTCAGACAGCCAAAGATACGTCCCAGTGCATAGTCGACCTGTGTGATGCAGGCATAGTAGGCGCGTTTGGAAGCAGCGCGCTGCGCTTTGCCGAGCAGATGCAGGTTCGTGTTTTCATAAGCGCCTGCAAGGAAGCCCTGAGGGGTCTCTTCAACGGTTCTGGATCAGTCGCCTGTAACCGCGTCCGGCATCGGGATGTTGTCATACAGCTCCCAGAAGTCACGGCAGGGATCAAAGGGCGGATGGGGCTTGGTAAAGCTTGTCCATAAAAAGAACGGACGCGTCGTGTCACGGGTTTCCAGGAAATCAATCGCTTCCTCCGCGATCCAGCTGGTAATGCTGTCCTTGACCTCTACCGTGGAGATCACAGGCTCTACCTCACACTCGCCGACACCGTGAGCCTTGGGATGTGCAAGAACCTGCTTCTTATCATATTCGCGCATGTAGTCAAGGGGCAGCTTCATATGCTCGAAACCATAGTGGGCGCGGGCGGGCTCGAAGTGCATTTTACCCTTTGCGCAGGTCTGATAGCCAGCGTCTGTCAAAACGGCGGGAAGGGTAGAGCGTTCCTCGGTACAGGCACGCATAAAGGTCTCATGTGTTTCATTGGAAATAACACCGCTTTCGTAACCCTGACGTCCGGTCATGATGGTTGTACGGGACGGAACGCAGATTGGGCAGCTGGCATAGCAGTTTTTGTAGCTGATGCCCATTGCCGCCATATAGTTCAGATGCGGTGTAAAGATACTCTGATTCCCCCATGCGTTCAGAGTGTCGAAACGCTGCTGATCCGTTGTGATCAGCAAAATATTATCCTTTGCCATAATATAAGATAACCTCCTCCGGATGGCAATATTGAGGCAGAGCATGTCAGGATTCTGCCGAAGGGCGGACAAGACCGTTGCCTTTATGCACAGTATAAGCTTTATAAAAGTGTGGTGTCTATCCTAAAAAAGTGAGATGGCGTATTTCAAAAAACACCCTTTTTTATGCGTAACCACAGTGAAGCAGCAGAACAAAAAACATGGAAGCATACAAAATGCACAAAAATGGGCACCGCTTTTGTATATTGAAGATAATATTTTTATACTGGTATATAACATATTTTAGGTTGTGCGGACAGATTTGCTAATATATAATAAATACATCAGTTCGGAACATAAGAATGTATACCGAATGACGGACGGAACGATTGAATCGGCCCAAAACGATTCAAATTGTTCAAAAATATTCCTGAGAGGGAATTAAAAGTGCAAAAGTGCACAAAAGGAGGAATGTATGAAAAAGAAGAACGTAAACAAGCTTCTTGCGCTGGGCCTCGTTTCTGCTATGACAGCTGGTATGCTGGCAGGCTGCGGAAACACAGCATCCACAACAACAGATAATGGTGCTGCTGACACAACCGTTACAGAAGCTACGGATGACAAAACTTCCACCGATACTGCGAAGGCAGACAATGGTGAAGTGCCTACTCTGATCTGGTGGAGCATCGGCGGAACACCTCCCGATGATTTCGATAAGACCATCGCAGAGATCAGCGACTATACAGAAGAGAAGATCGGCGTAAGACTCGATGTTAAGATCGCAAGCTGGGCTGACTGGGGAACCAAGATGAACAACATCGTTAACACCGGTGAGTATTTCGACCTGATGTTTGTAAATAATACAAACTACAGCAAGTTCGTTAACCTGAACGCACTTGCTGATATCACAGACCTGGTACAGTCTGAGACACCTGAGCTGTATGATTTCATTCCCGAAGACCTGTGGAGAGGCGCTACCATCAAAGAGAAGGTATACGCAGTTCCTACCTACAAGGATTCTTCTCTGACTCAGTTCTGGATGCTGGATGACTCTATTGTACAGAAGTACAACATTGACATGGAAAGCATTAAGGACTTTGCAACTCTGGATCCCATCATCCACACCATCAAAGAGGGTGAAGGCAAGTCTGTATATCCGATCCATCTGTCTCAGGGAGCTACCTTTAACGGCTTCTTCAACGGCTATGACGGACTGGCAGCAGGCGTTACTGTCATGGGCGTTAAGTATGACGATGAGAGCCGTAAGGTTGTAAACCTGCTGGAGCAGGATGATGTAAAAGAAAACCTGAACTACCTGCACAAATGGTATGTAGATGGCATCATCAATCCCGATGCTAACGTTGTAACAGATGCCGGCAAGGGCGCTATCTTCAGCACAGGTCAGGGCTGGCCTGCAGCAGCAGAGTCCTGGGCATTTGGTCAGGGTATTGAGAAGTATGATGTAACAAAGGTATTCGGACCTCTGTATACTACCGAGACAATCCAGGGTTCCATGAATGCAGTTTCTGCTAACTCCAATTACAAGGCAGAAGCACTGAAGGTTCTGCAGCTGATGAACACCGATGCGAAGTTCCGTAATATGTGTGCATTCGGTACCGAAGGCAACTTCATGAAGTATGAAGAAGACGGCACTGTTACAAAGCTTCGTGATGACTGGGTATGGCCTACTTATACACAGGGTACCTTCTTCATCCTGGCTACACAGTCTGATGGCGATCCGGACGCTTGGAAGCAGGTACAGGAGCAGAATGAAGCTGCAACCTCTTCTACATGCCTGGGCTTCGTATTCGATCCCGAACCGGTTCAGAACGAAATCGCAAATGTAAACACTGCTTGGGAGAAATACAATAACGACCTGTTAACAGGTGCGATTGATCCTGAGACAACTGTTCCTACAATCATTGATGAACTGAATGCAGCTGGTCTGCAGACTGTTATCGATGAGGCTCAGAAACAGCTGGATGCTTTCTTTGCTGAATAATGATTCTGTCATCATAAAAAGACCCTCCGGGTTTCCCGGGGGGTCTTTTCCATAGGGAAACAGCGTTCCTCACAGAATGTATTCAAAACGTTAGGTGAGCGATATATAACCTTATACAGCTTTTACACTCCAATGTGGGCAGGGTTGGGTGGCCTCGGATAGAACTGTGTAAAAAGTGCACAAAAAAATAAAAAGAAATTGTACACCTGAACTGGATTTTTTATACCAATATATAATAAATTTTAGGTTGTAGAGTCAAAATAACTAAGTTATAATGGCAATATAGTTTCCAAGTAAAGGAATTTACGTGAGGAATCTGCGAAGAAGGAGGAAAACGGAAAATGAGTAACGAAAAGACTGGCCGCAGAGGCAAGAAACGCATCTGGGGTAAAGACGACACAGAGCTGTCGTTATTGGCACTGCCGACTACTATCTGGTATTTGTTGTTCTGCTTTTTGCCGATGTTCGGTATCATCATCGCATTTAAGAACTACAAGGTATACGGTGGATTTTTAACAAGCTTTATTAAAAGTGAATGGGTGGGATTTAACAACTTTAAATTCCTGTTTTCCTCAAAGGATATCTGGCTGATCCTGCGTAATACGTTGGGATATAATGTCATCTTCATTATCCTTGGCATTGTGGCACCGGTTGCTGCAGCAATCGCAGTTGGACAGCTCCACAGCAAGAAGCTTGCAAAAGCGTATCAGACTGCGATGTTCATGCCTTACTTCCTGTCCTGGGTCGTTGTAAGCGCACTGGTTTGGGCATTTTTGTCTTATGACAAGGGTCTGATCAACGGTATGCTGGAGTCCTGGGGGATGGATCGCCAGCAGTGGTATATGAAGCCTGCTATGTGGCCTCCGTTCCTGGTATTTATGAACCTGTGGAAGGGTCTTGGCTACGGAATGGTCGTTTATCTGGCAACTATCACCGGTATTGACAAGACCTATTATGAAGCAGCCGGTATCGACGGCGCTACGATCTGGCAGCAGATCCGCTACATCACTCTGCCTCTGATGAAGACCGTTATCATCATGATGTTTATCATGGCAGTAGGACGTATTTTCTACTCCGACTTCGGTCTGTTCTATCAGGTGCCCAGAGATTCCAATACGCTGTACAATTATGTATATACTCTGGATGTATATGTTTACAAACAGTTGAAAACTTCGACCACCGGTATGGCGTCCGCTGCGGCCTTTGTACAGTCTGTTGCCGGATGTATTACGATTCTGACGGCGAATGCGATCGTTCGTAAGATTGACCGTGAGAGCGCAATGATTTAAGGGAGAAGAACAATGGAAACAACGAAAAAAATTAAAAGAGTAAACAAAGACGAGCCTACCGGGTTCGACCGGTTCAACCGGGTATCCAAAGGCGCTAACGCTGTACTGAATATCATTTTCATTATTATGTCGCTGCTGTGCGTAATACCGATCCTGCTGGTTGTTGCGATTTCCTTTTCTGCGGAGGATTCCATCACAGAATACGGATATCGCTTCATCCCCAAGATCTTCTCTCTTGAGGGCTACACATTCCTGGCTTCTCAGAGCACGATGCTGCTGAGAGCACTGGGTGTCTCTCTGTTTGTAACGATCGTTGGCACGGTTCTGGGTGTTATGCTGACAACTCTGATGGGCTATGTACTTTCCCGTCCGAACTACAAATTAAACGGTTTCCTTACAATGGTGGTATTTATCCCCATGGTATTTAATGGCGGTCTGGTTTCCACCTACTTCGTAGTCAGCCAGCTGCTGGGCTTAAAGAACACGATATGGGCACTGATCCTGCCTCTGGCAGTTTCGTCCTTTAACGTTATCATCTGTCGTACCTTCTTTAAGACAACAGTTCCGGAATCCCTGATCGAATCCGCGAAGATGGACGGCGCATCTCAGTTGACGATTTTCAGCAGAATCGTTCTTCCGATTTCGCTGCCGGTACTGGCAACCATCGGTCTGTTCCTTTGCTTCGCATACTGGAACGACTGGTATCAGTCCATGCTGTACATTGATAACACCAAGCTCCTTTCCCTGCAGGCTCTGTTAAACCAGATCCTGACCAATATCCAGATGCTGGTACAGAATGCAGCAACACTGGGTGCATCTGCAGCAGAAATGCTTGCAAAGATGCCGAAGGAAGCGGCTCGTATGTCTATCGTAGTTATTATCGTATTGCCTATCGCCTGCGCATATCCGTTCTTCCAGCAGTACTTCATTTCCGGTCTGACGGTTGGTGCGGTTAAGGGCTGATATTCCCTATATTATCTGTGTGTTTTAATTTGATATCCTGCCGGAAGAACCGGCTGTGGTATAGAAACGGGCTCTCTGCATACAGGGAGCCCGATTTTAAGGAGGAGACATTATGAAAAACAAGAGCATGAACAAGATTCTTGCCCTGGGCGTTGTTGCCGCTATGACAGCTGGAATGCTGGCAGGCTGTGGCAGCTCTGCGTCCACAACTGACGGCGCTGCAGCCGGAACAGAAGCTGCTTCTAATTCTGCAGCAAGCAATGGTGAAGTGCCTACCCTGGTATGGTGGACTGTAGGCGGAACACCTGCAGACGATTTCGATCAGGCTGTATCTCAGATCAGCGATTACGCAGAAGAAAAGATCGGCGTAAGAATCGATGTTAAGATTGCAGGCTGGGCAGATTACGACACCAAGATGAACAACATCATCAACACCGGCGAATACTTCGACCTGATGTTCGTAAACAACACAAACTACACCAAATTTGTAAACCTGAACGCTCTGGAGAACATCACAGACCTTGTTCAGTCTGAGACACCGGATCTGTACAACTTCATCCCTGCAGACCTGTGGGAAGGTGCCAAGATTCACGGTAATGTATATGCAGTACCGACCTACAAGGATTCTTCCCTGACACAGTTCTGGATGCTGGATGATACTTATGTACAGAAGTACGGCATTGATGTAGACAGCATCAAAGATTATGCAACCTTAAATGATGCTCTGCAGACCATCAAAGAGGGCGAGGGCAAATCCGTATATCCGATGCAGCTGGCTCAGGGTTCTACCTTCAACGGCTTCTTCAACAACTATGACGGTCTTGCTTCCGGTCTGCAGCCCATCGGCGTAAAATATGACGATGCAAGCCGCAAGGTTGTATGCACACTGGAGCAGGATGATATCATGGACGGCTTAAACTGGCTGCACAAATGGTATCAGGACGGCATCATCAATCCCGATGCTAACGTTGTAACAGACGGCGGTAAAGGCTCCATCTTCGGTTCTGCACAGGGCTGGCCTGCAGCAGCAACCACATGGGCATTCAACCAGGGTATTGAGAAGTATGACCTGACTCAGGTATTCGGACCTCTGTACACAACCGAGACCATTCAGGGCTCTATGAACGCAATCTCCGCAAACTCCAAGTATAAGACAGAAGCGCTGAAGGTTCTGCAGCTGATGAACACAGATCCCAAATTCCGTGATATGTGTGCATATGGTACAGAAGGCAACTACATGGAGTACGCAGAAGACGGCACAGTACAGAAGCTGCGTGATGACTGGAACTGGCCTTCCTATACACAGGGTACCTTCTTCATCCTGTCTACTCAGGCGGATGGCGATCCGGATGCATGGAATCAGGTAAAAGAGCAGAACGAATCTGCTACATCTTCTACCTGCCTGGGCTTTGCTCTGGATGTAACCAATATCCAGAACGAGATCGCAAACTGCAACACTGTTTGGGATAAGTACAAGAATGACCTGCTGACCGGTGCATCTGATCCGGCAACTGCAGTTCCTGCTTGTATCGAAGAGCTGAAGGCTGCAGGCCTGGATACCGTTATCGAAGAGGCTCAGAAGCAGGTTGACGAGTTCTTTGCAAACTAATCTGCAGGGGAAGGATGCCGGACGCAGAAGAAACTGTAAAAGGTGAAGTAACATTTCCCTGTCATATTGATTGGATAAGGAACTAAAGACAGGCCGTCCGAACTTTGGTTCGGGCGGCTTTTTTCCATAACAGCTCCTTTGCGTTTTCCCATGTACAGATAACCTGTCCCCATGCAAATCTGTGCATGGGAAAGCACGAAGAACACAGCGTCCGGCGTCCGCAGAGTGGTCACGCTTGCAAAGTCTATATAGACAGGATATAATCGAGCTAGGAATAGGGATCGGAAAGCTGCGGCTTCGCAGAAGATGTATGACACAGGAGAAGACAGCAAATGAGCAAAGGCCACAGTACGTTTTTGGAATATCGGATCTATCGGAAAAAATTTCTTGGGACAATCATCGTAGTCATTGTGCTTTGCCTGAGCGCGTTTTCGGGCGTTCTGTTTTTCTTTATCCGCAACTGGGTCAATGATGTGCAGATCCAGTCTCAGTACCGCTTCCAGCAAAAGGAGCGCCAGCTGGAAAATGTTCAGACCTGGACACGGTCCTATGTGGAAGGCTTGTACACCGACGCGGCGCTGATGGAAGATTTAAAGGCATTGTTTGGCGCTGTGAACAATCAGGATTACATCGCGAAGCGCCGGGAAAACAGTTTGAACAGTGATTCGGAAATCCGGTATGTGCCGGCAGATATCAAGAAGCTGTTTTTAGATGGCAGGACGAAGATCTGCGGTGTAACGCTGCGGTCGGATAACGGTATAAAAGCTCTGCGAATGACGAACTATGATTTGTGGGTGGATTTTGAATGCCGCACAATCGAGGATGTGAAGACAATTCCAGGATTTGGGGATATTATGGCGTCCTCTTATTCGGTTCGTGACCCGGATACCATGAGTATTTCAATGGGAACGATGGATTTCTGGATCAGCACGGCGGATTTTTATGAGGTCAATGATGAGATCAATGCTTCCTGGGGGATTTTCGATGCAGATGGGGATATGCTTGCCCACAGCAAGATGAGTCCACAGCAGGAAGCAGAGCTGTTCCAGGCGGCCCTGCGGGGGGTACAGTTTGGCTGGTTGGAGAATACCGGCAGCCGGAGGACTTTTTTTACAAAACATACATCCAATCAGGGAACGTTTTCCTATGTTGTCATAAAAAGTATCGGAGAGCTGGTGGCGGATAATCGTTATGTCGTTGGCGTGATAGGGACAACGCTGTTTTTGATAGCCTTTGGGATCATTCTGTTTACAAATATGCAGCTGAAAGCGGATTATGAGTTTCTTTCCAAGATCATTCATATGCTTTCTCACATGGAATCCGGTGAGTTTGCGGATGTTCAGGAGGAAGATTTAAGCAGCGAGCGGCGCAAAAATGAATATGGCATGATCGCAGTTGCCCTAAAGGATGTGGGTACAAAGCTGCAGGGGCATATCCAGCGGGAATATGTCTGGAAGCTGAAGGAGCAGGAGACTCAGATGCGTGCACTGCAGCATCAGATCAACCCGCACTTCTTATATAACACACTGGAAACGCTGCGCTCCAGGGCGTTGCTGGAAGGAGACCGGGATACAGCGGATGCGATCGCATTGCTTGGGGCACTGTATCGTGCCAGAACCCATACGAAGGATACGATCACGCTGGGAGAAGAGTTTAAGCTGCTTGAAATGTATCTAAAGATCATGGAGCTGCGGTTTGGAGATAATTTTTTCTATCAGGTCGAGCTGGAAGATGCACTCAGAGAAATCCCGACGGTGAGTTTTTGGCTGCAGCCCCTTGCGGAAAATTTCTTTACTCATGGCTTTGACCGGGAGAGCATGTATAATCTGCTGATCATCAGCGGACATGCACAAGGCCCGGACACCGTGATCGAAATCATGGACAATGGCTCCGGTGTTCCTGCAGATCAGCTGGAGCAGGTACAGAAGACGATGCGCGAAGGAAATGACGATCCGGAAGCGGATATCGGACTGAGAAACGTATATATGCGTTTGAATTATTTTTATGGAAATGGTTTTAAGATGGAAATCGGGAATAACCCGGAAGGGGGATTTAAAATTTCTATCCTGATACCGGGAAAGGTGGAAGAAGATGTACACATTGGTGATCGTGGATGATGAACCTGCCATTGCCGAAGGCATTTGCAGGCTTCTTGACTGGAAATCTCTTGGCTTTGAACGAATCCGGACCGCCAGAAGCTGTTTTGAAGTGGTATCCCATGTGGTGGACTGGAAACCGGATGTCTGCCTGGTGGATGTACGGATCGGCAATGAATTTGGCTATGAACTGATTAATTGTTTAAATGGAATGGGTGTCAAATCCAACTATATTATGATGAGCGGATATGACGATTTTCAGTATGCCTGTGAAGCACTGCGTTGCGGCGCAGTGGATTATCTGTTAAAGCCCCTTGATAAGGATCAGCTTCAGAAGCGCATTGAACAGGTTGTGGTAGAAAACCTGCACGGAACTGTGCAGCTGGAGGTGCGTAAAAACGAAGATCCGATCCTGCGGCGGCCCTATGAGGAATTTTCCCCGCTGATCCGTAAGATCGTTATGATCGTGGCAATGGAATATGGGCAGCATATTTCCTTAAAAAGTATAGCCGACCGATTCCGGATGAATGCGACCTATCTTGGTCAGATTTTTATCAAGGAAACAGATATGAAATTTTCGGAATACCTGATGGCATACCGGATGTATGTCGCGCGGGAGAGGATTCTAAATACCGACGACAAGATTTCTTCGGTAGCCGCGGAAGTCGGATATTCCAACATGAATTATTTCTATCAGCATTTTCATAATTATTATGACAGCACACCTTCCGAAATGAGAGCGGGGAAAAATTGAAAACTGCAGAAAATGATTTTCTGTTGTTATAAAAAATGGGGAAAAGGAGCAACTCACAAATGAGAGTATTACTGTTTGACATTGATACGCTGCGGGCGGATCATATGGGCTGTTATGGCTATGGCAGAAATACCACACCTGTAATGGATGAAATTGCAAAGGAGGGAGTGCGGTTCGATGATTATTACTGCCCGAATGCACCGTGCCTTCCGTCCAGAGCATCCATGATCAGCGGACAGTATGGAATTCATAACGGAATTGTAGGGCATGGCGGTACAGCTGCGGATATGCGTCTGCAGGGAACCACCAGAAGCTTTACGGATGACATGTCTGAGAACGGATTGTTCATGCAGTTTAGAAGAGCCGGAATGCATACGGTTTCCTTCTCTTCCTTTGCAGAACGTCACAGTGCATGGTGGTTTAATTCCGGTTTCAATGAATGCTACAACGTAGGCAGGAGAGGCAGTGAGTCCGCAGAGATGGTAACTCCTCATGTTCTGGATTGGCTGGAGAGAAACGGCAAGAAGGATAACTGGATGATGCATGTGCATTACTGGGATCCTCATACACCTTATCGTACACCGGCAGATTATCCGAGTCAGTTTGCGGATACGCCGCTTCCGGATGACTGGATCGACGAGAAGACCTTTGAAGAGCACCTGCTGCACATCGGACCCCACTGCGCAAACGAGATCAACATGTGGAATGATGATACGTTTCCTCAGTGGCCAAAGCACCCCGGTAAGCTGACAACTCTGGAAGAGGCAAAGCACCTTCTGGATCTGTATGATGACGGTGTAAAATACACAGATGATAACATTGGTCAGATTATTGGCTGGTTAAAGGATAACGGACTGTATGACGATGATCTTGCGATCATTATCACAGCGGATCACGGCGAGGATCTTGGAGAGTTCGGTATTTACGGAGAGCATGGCACTGCGGATGAGCCGGTTTGCCGTATTCCTATGATCGTTCGCTGGCCCGGCATGCAGAAGGGCGCAGTGGTTAAGGGATTCTATGACAATACAGACCTGACACCTACCGTGCAGGAACTGCTGGGTACACCGATGTTTTCGGATCGTTATCATTATGACGGCAGTTCCTTTGCAAAGGCATTAAAGGATGGCACAGACTGCTCCAAGCCCTATGCGATTCTGACCCAGTGTGCCCATGTGTGCCAGAGAAGTGCCCGGTTTGATGACTATGTATATATCAGAACCGTACACGGCGGGTATCATCTGTTCCCGGAGGAAATGCTGTTCAATGTAAAGGAAGATCCTCACGAGCAGCACAACCTGGCAGAGGAGCGCCCTGACTTGTGCGCAAAAGGTGCGAAGATGATCCTCGACTGGAATGACAGGATGATGAAGACCTCCCATTACGATGTAGATCCCATGTGGACCGTGATGCGGGAGGGCGGCCCTGAGCATTGCAGAGGACAGCTGAAGTCCTATATGGAGCGGTTGAAGGGTACTCCGAGAGAGTACGGAATCGAGCTGCTGAAAGAAAAATACGGAGATTGTGAATAAATGAAGGCATATCAGGATGCTTCTTTAGCTCCTGCCAGGAGGGCGAAGGCTCTCCTGGAGGAGATGACGCTGGCAGAAAAGGTCGGTCAGCTCAATCAGCGTCTTTACGGATTTCGGATTTATGAGCGAAAATGCGTAAATGGTGAGGATACCATCGAGCTGTCGGAGGAATTTCGTCAGGAAGTTGAAAAATACAGCGGTCTGGGAGTTCTGTACGGTTTATACCGTGCGGATCCCTGGGCGGATAAGGATTACGAAACCGGTCTGACCGGTGTGCTTTCCAAAAAAGCATATAATCAGGTACAGCGCTATGTTCTGGAGCATTCCAGACTCGGTATTCCTGTAATGATGAGCTCGGAATGCCCACATGGACATCAGGCGCTGGACGGCTATCTGCTTCCGGTAAATCTTTTGGCCGGAGCGACCTTTGATCCTGCAATGGTACGGGCAGCGTACCGGGTAAGCGGCCGTCAGCTGCAGAACATGGGTGTGGATTTTGCTTTAATGTCGATGCTGGATGTGTTGCGGGATCCCAGATGGGGACGCAGTGAGGAATGCTACAGTGAAGATCCGTATCTGTCTGCGCGGATGGCAGAAGCTGCCGTAATCGGTATGCAGGAAAGCGGACCTAAGGTTGTAGCAAAGCATTTTGCAGCACAGGGCGAAGGAACCGGCGGCGTCAATGCGAGCGCGGCAAGAATTGGAGAACGCGAACTTCGGGAAATTCATTTTCCTCCGGCAGCGGCTGCGATCAAAGCAGGAGCCAAGGGCATCATGGCTGCCTATAATGAGATCGACGGCGTTTACTGTCACGCAAATCGCTGGCTGTTAAATGATGTCATCCGCAAGGAGATGGGCTTTGACGGTATCGTGATGTCTGATGGTGTTGCTATCGATCAGCTTGACAGCATGACTGGTGATAATGTGGTGTCCGGTGCGCTGGCCCTGCAGTCAGGCGTGGACGTCGGTCTGTGGGATGAGGCGTTTGGCAAACTGGAAGAAGCAGTACGCAGAGGTCTTGTAAAGGAAGCCCAGATCGATCAGGCAGTGCTGCGTGTGCTGACCCTCAAATTCGAGAGAGGACTGTTTGAGCATCCTTACCTCGAAGAAGAGGGAGAGATCCATATGGATTATGCACAGAATCCGGAGAGTGTACAGCTGGCGCGGGAAGGGCTTGTGATTCTGCAAAATAAAAACCAGGTGCTTCCCTTTTGGGAAAACCAGGCATCCGGTAAAAAGATCGCTGTGGTCGGACCAAATGCAGACGATCTGTATAACCAGCTGGGTGACTACACACCTCCGCTGCGCAGGGACGACGGTATCACGGTATTGGACGGCATGAAGCTGATTTTCAAAGAATCCGATATCCGGTTCTCACAGGGATGTTATCTGAGAAAACGAGATGAAAACCTGCTGAAAGAGGCAGTGGATACTGTGAAAAACAGTGATATTGTGATCTGCGTGCTGGGCGGTTCCTCGAGCCGGTTCGGCGGTGCAAGTTTTGATACAAACGGCGCGGCGCTTTTAGATAATGCTGCGGCCGACGACAAGGGGACGCTGATGGACTGCGGAGAGGGAATGGACTGCAGCGACCTTGAGCTTCCGGATGCGCAGCTGGAGCTGTTAAAGGCATTGAAAGAAACCGGAAAAACTGTGATCGCAGTTGTGATCTGCGGTCGCCCGCTGGTGCTGACCCAGGTGTGTGAGATTGCGGATGGTGTGATTTTGGGGTTCTATCCGGGACCCAGAGGCGGACAGGCAATTGCAGAGGTGATCTCAGGAAGAGTTGCTCCCTCCGGAAGACTTCCGGTTTCCCTGCCGCGATCGACAGGACAGGTTCCTGTTTATTACAATTATAAAAATTCCTACCGGGCGATGACCTATATGGATGAGGAGGCAGGACCGCTGTTTCCCTTTGGCTACGGACTTGGCTATGGGACCTTTGAATGGGGAACCTGCAGCTTAAGCACAGAACGGTGCAATGTGGCTGCGTTGGAAAATAAGGGCCTGACCATCAGCTTTTCTATGAAAAATACCAGTGAAAGAGGCGGCTATATCGTACCGCAGATTTACGTGACGGACGTTGCAGCATCCACGGTGCGGAGAGTGAAAGAATTAAAAGCCTTCCAGAAGGTATGGCTGGATGCAGGACAGGAAAGAACTGTTTCCCTGCAGCTTGGCAAGGAGGCATTCTGCCTGTGGAATCAGAAGATGAAGTATGTTGCGGAACCTGGAGTATTCCAGATTGAGCTGTCTGACAGCGCGCAAACCATATGGAAAGGAGAATTTACATTATGTATTTAATTCCCGCTCCGGCGAAGCTGGAGAAAAAAGAAGGCCGTTTTATCTGGGCCTATGACAGATATGTGACGGTAGATCAAAGCTGCAGCCAGCTGGTGACCCGTCAGGCGTCCCTGTTTTGTGACGGCGCAGAAAAAGAACTGGGCTACCGTCCCCTTCTGACAAGAGGGGCTGCCAAAGCTGGTGACGTCGTTTTCAAGCAGGACGACACCATGAAAGCCCAGAGCTATGTGCTGGATATCACCGAGGATGCAATTGTACTGACCGGTGATGAGGCAGGTCTGTGGCATGGTATGCAGACACTGCTGCAGATCATCGAACAGGAGGGCGCATGCCTGTCCGCTTTACATATCGAGGATGCTCCGGCTATTGTAAACCGCGGCTATTACTTCGACTGCACCAGAGGACGTATCCCGAAGCTTTCCTGGTTGAAGCAGCTGGCTGACCGGATGGCTTATTACAAGTTAAACCAGTTACAGCTGTACGTAGAGCATTCCTATTTGTTCCGCGGCATGACAGAGCTGTGGAGAGATGACACTCCGCTGACTGCAGAAGAGATCATGGAGTTTGATCGTTACTGTGCAGAGCGCGGCATCGAGCTTGTACCGTCCCTGTCAAGCTTTGGACACCTTTACAAGCTGCTTTGCTCCAGAGAATACTCTCATTTATGCGAGCTGGAGGATTCCGAAGGAAAACCCTTCTCCCAGACCGGCAGAATGGCACACCACACAATCAACACATCCGATCCGGAGAGTCTGCAGCTGATCGAGGGTATGATTTCCGAATATATGGAGCTGTTTACCTCCAGACAGTTCAACCTCTGTGCAGATGAGACCTTTGACCTGGGCAGAGGACGCAACAAAGAAGCAGTGGAAAAGCTGGGCAAGGACAGAGTTTATATCAATTATGTAAAGAAGCTGGCTCAGTTCTTATTGGATAACGGTCGTCGTCCCATGTTCTGGGGGGATATTATCGTCGGCTTCCCGGAGATGATCAAAGAGCTTCCCAAAGAGATCATCTGCTTAAACTGGGGTTATATGTGGAACCAGCGGGAAGAAGAGACAAAGTGGATGCACGAAGCAGGAGCGGTTCAGTATTGCTGCCCCGGCTGCTGTGGATGGAATGAATTTTCTGCACTCAACTGGTACGCATACAACAATATCATGAGAATGTGTACCTATGCAAACAAGTACGGTGCGATTGGGCTGTTAAATACGGACTGGGGCGATTATCTGCATGTCAACCATCCCGATTTCACAAGAGTCGGCATGATCTACGGTGCAGCGTTCTCCTGGAACAGCAATATTCCTTCCTACGAGGATATCAACCGTCAGATTTCCAGAATCGAATATCGGGACAGCAGTGAAAACTACCTGGCTGTTGTAGCAAAGATTCAGGAAAACAGCGGCTACGACTGGAATGTTGCAGTACGCTACTGGGAAATGAAGCGCGGTCTGCATGAACAGGATGAAGTCAGCGTTGGCCTGATGAAGGAACGCATCGGTCAGATGGACAACATCGATCAGAAGGACGCAAATCTGAAAGAAATCGCAAGAGAGCTGTATGCACAGATCGAGCAGATGGACAGCAGCAAGCGCACACTGGTAATGTCCCAGATCGTTGCAGTGGATGCGATCCGCATCTTTAATCAGATCGGCAAATTCGCAACTGCGGATGTGCTGGGCTGCACCTATGAGAGCATGCCGGACAGCTGGGCACTTGCCAAGGAGCTGGAGACATGGTTCTATTTTTACAAGAGAGTATATCGCAGCATCAGTGAAGAATCTGAACTGCGTTATATCCAGGAGCTGGTATGCTGGTATGGGGATTACCTGCGTCAGATCAAATAACAGAATGTACGAAAGGAAAGGGAACAGCAATGAAACAGCAGTTTTTACATGAAAACTGGGAAATGCGGCAGATCGGCAACGACGAATTCCTGCCTGCAGCCGTACCCGGAAGCGTATACGGCGACCTGCTTTCCAACGGAAAAATGGAAAACCCGTTCTGGAAAGACAATGAAAACGATGCCTGCGAGCTGATGGAGGAAGACTACGAATATGTTTCTCACTTTGATTGTGAGGACGGTCTTTTAGACAGCGACCGCGTAGTGCTGCGTTTTGACGGTATTGATACTGTCGGCGACGTTTATTTAAATGAAATCCATCTGGGCAGCCCTCTGAGCATGCATCGTGTATGGGAATATGATGTGAAGGAAATCCTGCATGAAAAGGACAACGAATTGAAGGTTATCCTGCATTCTCCCAACAAATGGATTCGTGAAGCCTTCAAAAAATGCCGCACCCTGGGCAATGACGATACTTTCGAAGGTTTCGTACATCTGCGTAAGGCACACTATATGTTCGGCTGGGACTGGGGCGCACATCTCCCGGATGCCGGTATTTTCCGTCCGGTTTCCCTGCTTGGCATCAACACTGCAAGAATTGACAGTGTATACATTAAGCAGACCCATGAGCGCACCGGCGAGACAGAGCCCGGTACCGTTCGTCCCATCACAAAATCCGTTACTCTGACCTTCGACGTGGAGCAGGAGGTCGTGGGCAATGCAGAGAGAGGACCGAAGCTAAAGAACATTACCGGCGGTCATACCTGCAAAAAGTGCGGCAAGGCTTATACCTACACCGTAGAGATCACTGCTCCGGATGGAAGCAAGACGCTGTATGAGAACTCTCCGGTTGAGGTCAAGATCGACGATCCCAAGCTGTGGTGGCCGAACGGCTACGGCGAGCAGAACCTGTACGAAGTAAAGGTTACCCTGTTTAGCGACGGCGTTGCGCTGGATGAGTGGACCCGCAGAATCGGTCTGCGCACCATGACCATGCACATCGAAAAGGACGAGTGGGGCGAGTGCTTCGCACATCAGGTAAACGGTGTGGACGTCTTCGCAATGGGCGCTGACTATATTCCGGAGGATAATCTGCTTGGCAGAGTGAATCCTGAGACCACCAGAAAGCTTCTGGAAAAAGCAAAATTTGCAAATTACAATGCGATCCGGGTATGGGGCGGCGGTTACTATCCCTCCGACTGGTTCTATGATATCTGTGATGAGATGGGTCTGATGGTTTGGCAGGACTTCATGTTCGCATGCGCAGTTTATGAGCTGACACCTGAATTCGAAGCAAACATCCGTCAGGAATTTATCGAGAATGTAAAACGTCTGCGCCATCACGCATCTCTGGGACTGTGGTGCGGCAACAACGAAATGGAACAGTTCGTATTCGAACGTAACTCCTGGCTGACCAAGCCCTCCGAAGTCAAGGATTACTTCCTGATGTTCGAGCGCATCATCCCGGAAATCGTTCATGAGTACGATCCGCAGACCTTCTATTGGCCTGCAAGCCCGTCTTCAGGCGGCTGTCTGGACGAGCCTAACGATCCGAACCGCGGCGACGTACATTACTGGAAGGTATGGCACGGAAACCGTCCGTTCACCGAGTACCGCAAATACTTCTTCCGTTATCTGTCTGAGTTTGGTTTCCAGGCATTCCCGTCTGTGAAAACGATTGAACAGTTTACGGATAACGAAGAGGATATGAACCCCTTCTCCTATATCATGGAGAAGCATCAGCGTCAGTACAGTGCAAACGGAAAGATCATGGGTTATATGCAGCAGACCTACAAATATCCCAACAGCTTCCCGACCTTTGTATACGCATCCCAGCTGCTGCAGGCAGACGGTATCCGTTACGGTGTAGAACACTTCCGCCGCAACAGAGGACGTTGTATGGGTGCTGTGTACTGGCAGTTAAATGACTGCTGGCCGGTAATTTCCTGGTCTTCCGTAGACTACTGCGGACGCTTAAAGGCACTGCATTACTATGCAAAACGGTTCTTCGCACCGCTGATGATTTCCTGTGAAGAGCAGGGCATGATGAGCTCTGAGGCGAACATGAACCGTGAGCATTTCGTATTCGAGAAGTCCATTCGCTTAAACGTTGCAAACGAAACCATGCAGGATCAGAACGTAACCGTTCGCTGGGCACTGCGGGATCCCGGTGCAGCTGTTTTGGAAAGCGGCGAGCAGGAGCTGACCGTTCCCGCCCTGACCAGCACATGGCTGGATAAGGTAGAGTTCCCGGATGCGGATATCTTCTCCCATTATGTAAGCTACGAGCTGATCTGCGACGGCAAGGTTGTATCCGAGGGTACGGTAAACTTCTCTTATCCGAAGTATTTCCGTTACGAAGATCCCGAGCTTACCTGCCGCGTAGAGGGCGATGAGATCGTTGTATCCGCAAAAGCATATGCAAAGAGCGTTGAAATCCTCAACGAGAACGAAGACCTCGTTCTGGAAGACAACTACTTCGACTTAAATGCAAATGAGAAGCGTGTGAAGGTGATCTCCGGCAGTACCGAAAACCTGCGTCTGCGCAGCGTATACGACATTCGCTGATCGAAAGCATGGTACGCAGACCCATAGGAAAGCCTGGCGTACCGCGCTGCAGCGCGCATCTATAAGTTAAGAAGAGGCCGGTGCACAGACGGTTGTGCACCGGCGTTTTCATCATATAGGAAACTTCGTTTCCATACGATAAAAACGCTCCGCGAGGATGCGCACTCGGCGCAAGGGTAGATGGTTGC